>Ga0116142_10003314_pt1 | contig 16289 bp, 13 predicted proteins | sample AD_UKC033_MetaG_FD_89785 | JGI IMG/M metagenome (GOLD analysis project Ga0116142, IMG submission 89785) | Active sludge microbial communities of municipal wastewater-treating anaerobic digesters from USA - AD_UKC033_MetaG | ecosystem: Engineered > Bioreactor > Anaerobic > Digestate | place: USA... | reverse complement strand
GTGGCGAGCACGTCCTACGAAACCACGTCATCGACGACGACCCCCGTTTTCGAGACCACGATTCAGTACCGGGACACGGGTATTCTTCTCACCGTGACACCCCATATCAATGACACGGGGATGGTCACCATGGACATCAGCCAGGAAGTCAGCGATCCCGCGGGGAGTGTCAAGGTGGCCGGCAAGGACTATCCTGCTTTCACGAAGCGGGCGGTAAACACGACCCTGTCGGTGAAGCACGGTCAGACCCTGGTTATCGGGGGGCTCATCAAGGAGACGAAATCCGATTCCGCCGGAGGCGTTCCGTGTCTCATCGACGTTCCTGTCTTGAGGTTCCTGGCGGGCAGTGAGAAAAAGGTATCTAATAAGAAGGAGCTGATCATCATGATCACACCCCGGGTCATCGTGAGCTTGGAGGACGTGGACGCCGTGACGGATGAATTCAAGAAAAAGGTGAAATCGGTTACCAGGCAGTTCGAGGAGCATCGGAAAAGGCTGGAGAGCAAATAGCCCGACCCTTTCAGGGTCGTCTTTGAACGGAGAGTATCCAGGTTCCAAGTGCGTTGTCCCGATTCTTTTCGACGTAATTCCTGCCAGCGCTCCGCGGTGGTTCAGGCGACCCTTTTGTCTCTTCTTCTCTCGTGGTGTTTTCTTTCCGGCGGGACTCCCGTTCGGGCGGAAGAACCGGGGAAAAAAACCGTCGCCGTTTTCGTTTCCCAGGAGATCAGCCCCTACATCGCGGCCCTGGAAGGCCTCGCAGCTGTTCTCGACTCCGATCCTGGCGTATTTCTCGACACTTTTCACCTGGAGAAACTGCCCGCCGATGAGCAAAAGGCACTTGTGGACCGGCTCTCACGGAAAGAATACCGGGTCTATGTTGCCATCGGACCCTTGGCGGTGCGCTTTCTCTGGGACGACCTGGAGCCGGAAACAGGGGCCCTTTTCTATTCCATGGTTCTCAACCCGGAAAAGATGGTCCCCGGTGACGGGGCCTGTGGGGTTTCCCTGAACCTGCCCGTGGCGGAGCAGCTTCGGGCCGTCCGAAGGACTCTTCCCGGTGTCGAAAAAATCGGCCTTCTCTTCGACCCGGAGAACAACAGCGATTTCTATGACGAGGCAAGGGCCTGGGACGAGCCCGGCCTGTCCGTCGTCCCCGTTCCCGTCTCATCCCGGAAGGACATCCCGGCGGTCCTGAAAGATCACTGGGAGAAAATCGACGCCCTGTGGCTCATTCCGGACCGGACCGTCACCACGGAAAGCCTCATCCGCTACATCCTCCGGGAAGCTATATACAACCGGGTGCCTGCTATCGGTTACAACCGCTTTTTTTACGAAAGCGGGGCCGTCCTGTCCTTCGTTTTCGACTACCGGGAGATCGGAGGTCAGTGCGGCGAGGAGGTCCTCCGGGTCCTCGCGGGCGGTCCCTGTGACAGGCGCTCACCCTTCTACCGGGTGTGGCTTAACGAGAAGGTGGCGAAAAGCATGGCCGTGTCCCTGGCGCCCCTTTCGGAAAATCCTGTCGAGGTGGGCCCATGAAAGTCCGTTTCGGCATTCACTTCCGGCTCCTGGCGGCGGGTTTCGCCATCATCGTCGTAACGACGCTGATCCTCGGAATCATGGGGGCCCGGATCTCGCGGCAGTTCGTCCAGACCCGGTTCGACGACCGAATCGCCTTTCTCACCCAGCAGCTCGCGCTGAACGCTGAGCTGGGCATCCTCATCGATGACCGGGACATGCTGAAAAGGCTGACCGTCAACCTCCTTTCGGAAAAAGACCTCGCCGCCGTTTCCGTTTACGACCGTTCGGGTCAAAAACTGGCCGAGTCGACCCGGGAAACAGCCGGATCGATTCTCTTCAAGGAATATCCTGTCATCCTCAGGGAAACGGAGGAGGAAATCCGGGCCTTCGCAGAGCAGGTCCACGGCATCCCCACGGGGGAGAACGTCATCGGCCGGGTCCTCGTCGCATACAGCACCCGGGGGATTGACCAGCTTATCGTCACACTGCGAAGCCGCTTTGTTCTCCTTTCCATCGCCCTCGTCGTTCTTGTCGGCGTCGTGTTTTATTTTCTTTCCCATTCCCTTGTCGCCCCGGTGACCAATCTGGCCGCCGCGGCCAGGCGGGTGGCCAAGGGAGACATGAAGTTCCGGGCCGATCCCGGGAGACTGCCCGAGACCCGGGAACTGGCCCTGGCCTTCAACACCATGCTCGATTCCCTGGAACAGAGCCGGAGAGCCTTCGAAAAAGTCCAGGAGGAGATGATGCGCCGGAACACCCTGGCGGAGATGGGGAAATTCTCCCTCATGATCGCCCACGAGGTGAAGAATCCTCTCAGCGTCATCAAGACGTCGCTGGATCTTCTGAAAAAAGAGGAGGGGCTGGCGGAAAACACCATGATCCTGTACATGGAAGAAGAGGTCCGGCGGATGAACCGACTCATCGAGGATTTTCTCGCCTTCGCCCGACCGTCACGGCCCGTCTTCCGGGAGCTGGAGATAAACGATCTCCTTCGAGGGATCGTCGCGCGGTTTCAAATGCAGCACGGAAACGTCCCTCTCGACGTTTCCCTCAAATGCCTCGAGGAGGACTGTCTTATCGAGGGAGACCCCGACCTCCTGACGCGGGCGGTGGACAACATTCTCAAGAACGCCTTCGAGGCGAACGGGGAGAAGGGACGCATCGCCGTTACCCTCGACCGGAGCGGAGACCGGGTCTCCGTGGAAGTGAAAGACAATGGCGGCGGCATTTCCGCAGACGCCCGGGAGAAGCTTTACGAGCCTTTTTTCACGACCCGGTCGAGGGGAACAGGCCTCGGTCTCGCCTACGTTCTCCAGGTTGTGGAAGCCCACGGAGGCCACATGAAGGAAGGCAACCATCCCGAAGGCGGGGCGGTTTTTCGCATCGAACTTTCCGCGGCCCGGCCTTCGCGGCCCGCCTGAGCGGGCGTAACGGATGGCTAATTGCTGACACAGGTGAAACACACATTATGGCCCACATTCTGATCATCGACGACGAAGAAAGGATGCGCCACCTTCTTTCCATCATGCTGGGAAGGCGGGGCTATCGCGTCTCTCAGGCTGCCGACGGGTTGGAGGGGCTAGAGAAAATCAAGGCGGAACCTTTCGACATGGTCATCTCGGACATCAAGATGCCCCGCATGGACGGCATGGAACTCCTGGAACGGATGACCGAGGAGAATCTCACCTGCCCCGTCGTCTTCATCACCGCCTTCGCCACCATCGACTCGGCCGTTGACGCCATGAGGCAGGGAGCGGTGGACTACGTCACCAAGCCTTTCGAGGAGGAACGGATTCTCCTCACCGTGGAGCGGACTCTCAATTTCTCGCGGATCCTGTCAGAAAACCGGGAGCTGAAACGAGAACTCAGGAAGCGGGAAGGGGAGGAGGACATCGTCTTTTCCTCCCGGAAAATGAGCGACCTCATGAAACTCGCCACCCGGGTCGCCGAGAGCGAGTCGGCCGTTCTTGTCACGGGGGAATCGGGAACGGGGAAGGAACTCATCGCCCGGTACATCCACCGCGTGAGCCCCCGGGGAACAAACCGCTTCGTGCCCGTGAACTGTGCCGCTATTTCACCGAATCTCGTGGAATCGGAGCTTTTCGGACACGAGAAAGGCTCTTTTACCGGGGCCATCAAGCGGGTTATCGGAAAGTTCGAGTACGCCACGGGGGGGACCCTGTTCCTCGACGAGATCGGCGACCTCTCCCCGGACGCCCAGGCGAAGCTGCTTCGGGCCCTCCAGGAGCGCAAGGTCCAGCGGGTGGGAGGCAACGATGAAATCCCCGTGGATGCCCGTTTCATCTGCGCTACAAACCAGAACCTCCAGGAGAGGGTGGAAAAGGGGCTTTTCCGCCAGGATCTCTATTTCCGGATCAACGTCTTTCCCCTGCTGACGCCGCCGCTCCGGGAGAGAAAGGAAGACATTCCGACCCTGGCCCGTCATTTCCTGGAGCGGTTCGACCGTGGGCAGGGCATCCAGCTCAGCGACGGGGCTGTCCGGGTGCTCATGGAATACCCCTGGCCGGGAAACGTCCGCGAGCTGGCCAACGTGATGGAACGGTCCGTCATCCTGGCCCACGACCGGGGGCCATCACCTCGGAGACCTTGTCTTTCCTGAAGACGGCATCGGCCGCCGCCAATGGCCGGGGCGGCTTCAGGCTGCCCCCCGACGGGGTCTCCCTGGAATACCTGGAACATTCCCTGGTCCGGCAGGCCCTTGACATGACCGGAAACAACCAGACGGCGGCGGCCAAGCTCCTGGGTCTGACACGGGCGAAATTCAGGGTTCTTCTCAGGCAGTCCATCGAAGAGAACAGCGAAAATGCCGATATATGATCCGTGGGGATGATTCAATGATCGGGCGGCTGAAAGAAATGATTTCGGACTCAATCAAGACACTGGCGGTCTGGCTGCTCCTCATCGCTTTCGCGCCGGTGTGGGCCGTCGCCATCGCCGCAGCGGAGATCCCGCCGGTGGAGGATGACACCCTTCTTCTTTTTGTGGGCGAGGATCTTGAAGTTCTCTCCATCGCATCGAAAAGGCAGGAAAGCGCCTGGCAGGCGCCGGCGGTCGCCGAGGTGCTGACCCGGGAAGATCTGGAAACCCGGGGGGCGCGGACCCTCGCCGACGCCCTTGACACCGTTCCCGGTTTTTACATGGCCCAGAAGGAATGGGGAACCCAGCCCTACCTGAGAGGAATCCCCGATTCGGTTCTCTTCCTCTATGACACCGTTCCCCTGGGATCGGACGTTTCCAAGTTCCTTCATCCCCTGGACCGGGAGCTGTCTCTGGCGCCGGTGAAGCGGGTGGAGATCATCCGGGGGCCGGGGTCGGTCCTCTGGGGGCCCGATGCCTTCGCCGGCATCGTCAACGTGGTTCCCATGACGGGCAAGGATTTTGAAGGCGTCGAGACGGGCGTCTCCTACGAGGGGCCGGGGAACCAGACGGGCGTCTACCTCAACATGGGCCATGACGAAGGCCCCTGGGACGCCTTCCTTTCTATCAGCGGTTGGATGGGAACGGAGGACGACAAGTCCTGCAACGTGGTCCGGTTCTGGGGAGAGGGAACCCGGCCCGTTCCGCCGGACTCCCGTTTCGGGGAGACGGATACGGGAGAATCTCATTATTTCGAGGCTTCGGGCCGCCTGCAGTTCCGTGACTGGTTGAGTGTCTCTTTTCTCCTTTCCGATTACGAGAGACCCTACGCCATGTCCACGCCCGACAAGCTTTATACCTGGAAGGAGAGCCGCAGCGCGCCCTTCGGTTTTGTCAAGATCGAGGCGAGGAAAGAGCTGGACCCCGGTTCAACCCTTCGTTTCGAGGGCTTATTCAGCACCCTCCGGCCCGAGTACGAGATCATCGACAAGACCCTGGAACAGAAGGAAAATGTTATCTACGGTGAACTCGTTTACGACCGCTCTCTCTTTTCAGGGAAGGGGCTCTTCACCGCGGGTCTGTCCTACCGGGAAAAATCCATCGATGACGCCCCGATCTGGGACAGCTATTTCCCCGATTATCTGGATCCCAGTAATCTCTTTTTCCTGCCCCGGGTCACCGAGGAGGACTATCGGACGAGGCTCCTGTCACTTTTCGGCCAGTACACCCACAAGGTAGGAAATTTCGATTTTCTTCTCGGCCTTCGGGGAGACCGGCACGACGAGTATGCCGATCACCTGAGCTTCAACACCGGCGTCGTCTGGTCCGTCTCCTCCCAGTGGGCCTGGAAACTCCTTTACGGCACGGCCTATCGGACACCTTACGCCCGGCAGCTTCTCGACGGCGAGGAACCGGACCTGGAGAAAATCGAGACGGTGAGCACCCAGGTGTCCTGGAAACCGTCGAAGCGTTTCGGCATGAGCGTCTGCGGCTTCTACAGCCGGATCGACAACCATCTCATGGAAGACCCCTACGCCGGGCTTTCCAACCCCAACCATCAGGAGATGCTGGGGCTCGAGGTGGAAGGACGCTACTCGCCCATCGACAGCATCGACCTTACCGGCAACGTGACCCTCGTGAACAACAAGGGCCCCGACGAGACCTACCACTACAACGACTACACATACTGGGATGGCGAGAAGTGGGTGAAGCACTACGTCGACATCCAATACCCCTACAACAAGGGCCCCCACACGATGGTGAACCTCATGGGAACTTGGAAACCACTGGACTGGATTCGGACGTCCCTGAGGCTCCGGTATTTCTCCTCCCGGGATCTCATCTATCCCCGCGTCCAGACCTTCGAATCCAGTTCCGATGTCTGGCTCATAGACGCGAACGCCCGGTTCAAGGACATTTTCCAGAAGGGCCTCGAACTGGATCTCTCCGTCAGAAACCTGGCCGACCGGAAGTATGAAACACCGGGAACTTACAGCACTATCGAGGGGAATCCCATCACGGCCATTGTGACATTGAGATACCGCTGGTGAGGCCGTGAAGACTCTGGCCATTGTTCCCGCCTACAACGAGGAGGAAACCGTCGGGGCGGTCATTCTTTCCCTCAAAGAACGGTTACCCGCCCTGGATATCATCGTCGTCAACGACGGTTCCACCGACGGGACCTCGGAAAAAGCCGCCGCGACTAAAAGGGCCCTGGTCGTCGACCTTCCCTGCAACCTGGGCATCGGCGGCGCCGTCCAGACGGGATTTCTCTACGCTGTGAAAGAGGGCTATGAGGCCGCCTTTCAGTTCGACGGCGACGGCCAGCACCTGGCCTCCGAAGTGGACAAGATTCTGGCCCCGATCCTCGCAGGAGAGGCCGACGTGGTCATCGGGTCCCGCTTTCTCCAGGGGAACGAAGGCTTCCGGTCAACTTTCACCCGCCGGGCGGGGATCAGGCTTTTCCAGTGGGTGAATTCCCTCCTCACAGGACAGCGGATCACCGACAACACATCGGGATTCCGGGCCTACAACAGGAAGGCCCTCATATTCCTGTCCCGGTATTACCCTTCCGATTATCCCGAGCCGGAGGCGGTCATCCTTCTGGGAAGAGGCGGCTTTCAGTTGAAGGAAGTTCCCGTCGAGATGCGGGAAAGGGCGAGCGGCCGATCCTCCATCACGGCCTTCCGCTCCGTCTATTACATGGTTAAGGTGCTGCTCGCCATCTTCGTGACGGCGCTGCGGCCCGGTAACATCCTTTGATTATAGAATATGGTTATTTTTGTTCAGTAACTCGGATCGAACGTTTCCTCTCAAAAAACATGCTGGTTTTTCGCCATGGATGACATCAATCCCCACACCATCCAGATTCTATCCATATTCGGCAGCCTTGCCTTCCTGGCCCTCATCATTTTTCTCATACGTATCCGGAGGCTGAAGGAAGAGTACGCCATCCTGTGGCTTTTTTTCGGCCTTATTTTTCTGTTTCTCTCAATCTTCAGAAAGTTACTCGAATTCATCTCGTCTCTTCTCGGCATTGCCTATCCGCCGGCGGCACTTTTTCTCATTCTTATTCTTGCTGTAATTACGATTCTCATCCATTTTTCACTTGTCATATCTAAAATGAAAGATAAGCAAAAACAACTTGCCCAGCAGATTGCACTTCTAGATATCCGGTTCAAAGAGAGGCAAAGGAAAAGTGAAGAAAAAACGTCTGCTTGACCGGGCCTATTTGCCGTCTGGAGAGCTCAGACTGACAGATCTTATGAAATCTTCTGGATTCAGGAAATATCTTGCTAATACCTCTTGGATGATGGGAGAGAAATCCATCCGTTTGGGTATCAACTTAATAATCGGAATTATAATAGCCAGATACCTAGGACCACGGGACTATGGTCTTTTAGCCTACGCGATAAGTTTTGTATCGATCTTTGGTGTGATGAGCAGTCTCGGTTTTCAAGATGTGCTGATTAGAGAACTCATAAAGGAAGGTGATAAAAGAGAGGAACTCCTTGGAACTACATTTCTGCTACGCCTTGCGGGTGCCTGTCTCCTCCTGCTAACTGTAGCAATTATATCACTGATGGTTTTCCCTGATAAATCTTCGATAACAATGGTTATGATAGTGGCTTCGAGTCATATTTTTTTGTCATTTAACGTCATTGAAAGTTTTTTTGAATCAAAAGTTAAAGCTCGTATTTCTTCGAGGTCCCTTTTGATAGCTTTATTAGGTTCATCTGTATTTAAAATCATTTTGGTTATGATTAGCGCTACTGTTGTATGCTTTGCATTTTCAATGTTGGTAGAATCTATGATTCTCTCAATTTGTCTGGTCGCTTTTTATCATGCCGATGGAAACAGTGTCCTTGATTGGAAATTTTTGAGGGGAAGAGCCATTTCACTTTTAAGTGACTCTTGGCCGCTTGCAGTAGCTTGGCTTTTTGCCATGGCTTATACAAGAGTAGATCAAATCATGATCAAATACTTGCTGGGCAATCAAGAGCTTGGCTATTATGCTGTAGCTGTGTCGATGACGGAGGCGTGGACCGTTCTTCCGGCAGTAATAACGGCTTCGTTTTTTCCTGCCATCATATATGCAAAACGTAGAGGAGAGAGCCTCTATAAATTCAGAATGCAAAGACTTTTTACTTTATTGGTATGGATTTCCATATTTATATCGGTGCCGATTTCACTATTTTCCAAGCCTATCATCTTCTATCTTTTTGGCGATTCATATTCAAACAGTAGTGAAGTATTGGCAGTTCTCATATGGTCATCTGTTCCTATTTTCATTGGTATAGTAAATGGTAAATGGATTGTTGCTGAAAATCTTCAGAGAATATGGTTGATAATTAATCCGATTGGAATGTTTTTAAATGTTGCATTAAATTTAATTTTTATTCCGAAATACGGAAACATTGGTGCTGCATATACAACCGTGCTGACGCAGATTGTGATTGCACATATTGTCTTTATATTTTGGAATAGAACTATAGATCTGTACCGTTTTCATCACGCCTCTCTGGTCGCACCCTTCTTTTTCTTAAAAAAACAACTGCTGTTCAAAGATTAGATGTAAAAGTCAGGCTCTCCCCGTAAAGTTCAGGGGAGCCCAACTTTCAAAATATATTCTATTTTACGACGACTGATCAACTTTGGTCTTGAGTCTGGACAAGGGACATCAGGTTTAAAGTAGGGCTATAAATAAGGAAGAGAGGAGATATGGAGAAAAATATAATACAATCGTTATGGATCGGAAATAAATTGTCTATTATAGAACGTATTGCAGCTGCGTCTTTTTTGGCGAATGGCCATAAATTTCATTTGTATGTTTATGATGATATAAAGGATGTTCCCAGCGGTGTAAAGATAGTGGATGCAAATGAAATAATTCCTGAAGCACAACTACACGCATATAGAAGAAAGTATGCACTCTTTTCTGACTGGTTTAGATACGAATTATTGTTTAAAAAGGGGCACTTTTGGGTTGACATGGACAATATATGTCTTAAACCCTATATCTTTCAGGAGGATTTTGTTTTCGGAAAAGAAGACTCATACACGGTAGCTAGCGGAGTATTGAGATTTCCTGTTGGACACGTTATTCTTAAAAACTTAATACATCTTTGTAAGGCGCCGAATGTAATATTAAGAGACGACAGTTCGAAAACAAAAATCATTAAAGCCATTAGAAAGTATCTGCTGGGGAATAGGAGATATCGTGTAATGTGGGGGGAAGTAGGACCACACGCCCTTACAAGAGAACTCAATAAATATAATCTATTTCATAAAGCAAAACCATTTACCTTTTTTTATCCAATTCATTACAGCTGTTGGAAAAGTGTATTTGACGATACATTTTTCGATCAAATTTTTTTATTTGGAGCGACGTATTCGATACACCTATGGAACGAAATGAGAAAACGTGAAAAAGACTTTGAAATAAATAAAGAATATTCCGATAGGTCGCTTATTGGAATTTTAAGAAGGAAATACCAAGAATATATGTAATCGCATTGCTGTTCAAGGTAATTCCAGATCACAAATCCACCCATCGAAAAATAATGAGGTAGAAGCCGCAAAGGAAAGTAATATGGCAGAAGGAAAATTAATATGGTAAAAGAAAATAAGGTCTTAGTTTCAGTGATTGTCTGTACGTATAACAGAAGCGGAGTATTGGAATTATGTTTGGAAGCTTTGTCCGAACAGGATGCGGAAAAAGATATGTGGGAAGTCATCGTTGTGGATAACAATTCAACCGATGACACTCAAAAAATGTGCGAGAAATATTTAAAAAAGCATAGCAATTACAAGATTGTATTGGAATCTGAAATTGGTCTCAGCAGAGCGCGGAACCGCGGATTTGAAGAGGCAACTGGCGTTTATGTAGCGTATATTGATGATGATGCGAAGGCCCGCAATAACTGGATATCTATAATGCTTGATTTTATTCGCCGTAAGCCGGAAGCTGTCGCGTTCGGCGGTCCAGATTATGGATATGTTCTTTCAGGTCGTCCAGAATGGTTACCTGTTGAATATATGCAGATTGAGTTGGATCCAGGAAGAGGCCTGGAAAGAATCATTCATTTACCCGACGAAATATATACAGGATGCAATATGGTATTTCGAAAGGATATCCTTAAGGCATTCGGGGGCTTTAATGTACAGCTCGGCATGTCGGGCACGGAGATCGGCTATGGTGAGGAAACGAATTTGCTCCTTACGATCCAGAGGGCTGGTTACCCTGTATATTATCTTCATGATTTAAAAGTCGACCATCTGATTTTGGAGTACAAGCTGTCTCTTAAATGGAATCTGCGATCTTTTTATAAAATTGGCAGAACCTATGATAAAACAATGAATCGTAGCTTTGGCCTGTTAATCCGCCTGTTCAGGTTGTCAGGGGCTATGGCTGTCGGTCTGATGCAATTCATGAATCCCCGTATCATGCCTTTTAAGAGGAGGTTGTATTATTCTCTGAGATTTCCTATTTCGGAGATTGGAGCCTTGATCACACAACTTGAAAACCTTAAGAAATGAAAATTTCGATAGTTACACCCTCCCTGAATCAGAACGTTTTTATCGAGAAAACCATACAGAGTGTATTATGCCAGAAAGGGGACTTCGAACTCGAATACTTAGTGATAGATGGCGGATCAAACGATGGAACATTGAGAACTCTTGAAAAGTTCGACGGGTCTCTTTTATGGATATCCGAACCCGACCGTGGGCAGACAGACGCCGTAAACAAGGGTTTTACGAGAGCGTCAGGTGACGTCCTCGGCTGGCTCAACTCGGATGACCTGTACGAGGAGGGGGCCCTTGCGACGGTGGCCGAGGCTTACAAAACAAATCAATTCAAGTGGTGCTTCGGGAACTGCTGGAATATCGATGATGAGGGCCGGGAAATAAGGAAATTCATCACCCGTTATAAGAATTTTGAGAGCAGGCGCTATTCCCATGGGAAACTCCTGACCAAGGATTTCATACCCCAGCCGGCCGTCTTTATCTCGAAAAAAGCCTTCGAAGAGACGGGGTTCCTGAATCTGGCATATGATTATGCCATGGATTACGACTATTGGCTTCGTCTTGCCTGCCGTTATCCGCCCCTGTACATAGACCGCTATCTCGCGAGATTCCGGTGGCACAGGACCTCAAAATCGAAGAATAACTATCGAAAAGCGGCCCTGGAGGCTTACGGGATTGCTAAAAAACACGCAAGGCCGGGGGAAGAAATTTACATCTATCGCCATTTCATGCATGTCCTGACATTGAACGCCATCTACTCTTTTCTTTCCTGACATGTTTGTTTCCGCCATCATTCTCTCATTTTAGAAGGTGGGTATGGCTAAACCATTCAGTCTGTACCGAATCAGACCGGCCGAAACTTCATGAGAAACGTGATCAATGACGACTGGGAATGTCAAGAATCTTCCGCTTTTTTCTCAGCAGTGTCCCTTTCGGCATCAGATTGCCTCTCCCAGTTCAAATTTCAGGTTCAGCTCCTTTTAGTTATCCGACGACTCTGAGGATAATGGGACTGATGGATAAGACGGCGGTCATATTTCCATCTGAAAGGATCCTGGATTCATGAGAAAGAAATTACTCTTCATTCAGGTCCTCTGGACACCATACAACCATGCACGTTTCAAGGCGATCGCGGAGGAATGCGGAAACTGGGATCTCCATGTCTTTTACCAGAATCCGGGAAGTTCCTACCGAAAGTGGAACGAGAAGGTAAATCCCGACTCGTATCATGCACTTTTTCTGAAGAACATCGGCATCCCACTCCGGGTGAATCAGGCCTACACACTTAATGTTAATTATAACATCTATTTTGAGCTGGTGAAATGCCGTCCCGACCGGGTGATCATATCCGGCTGGGACAGCCCGGCGACTCTTGTCGCTCTTTCATACTGCAAGCTGAACCGGAAGGAAATCATCCTGTATTCGGACAGCACCGTTCATGAAAAAAGTCTCCCACGCCTGTTCTTCAAACCTTACGTGAAGACCCTGATACGGCAGTTCGACGGATTCATCAGTGGCGGGACGGCGGCTGCGGACTACCTGAAACACCTGGGGGCGAAAAAGAGGATCGATCCTTTTTATAACACGGTGGATGTGGATCATTTCATGAAAGAGGGTTGTCTAAGCAAGGATCGGACCCAGGATGAAAAAACCAGACGGGGCATCCGTCACGATTCGAAAGTCCTGATGTTTTCCGGAAGACTGGTTTCCATAAAGCACATCGATCGCCTCATCGAGGCTTATAAGACCCTGAGAAAGGAACGGAGGGATCTTCACCTCGTCGTGGTGGGGTACGGACCTGAGATGGCAAAACTGCAGCGTCTGGCCGGCGGCTTGCCGGATGTTCATTTTCTCGGTCACCGGGCCGTGAATGAAATACCGGCATTGTATGCCATGGCCGACATCCTTGTTCTTCCGTCGATTGAAGAGCCCTGGGGGCTCGTGGTGAACGAGGCCATGGCCTGCCGTTGCGCTGTCGTGGTGTCCGATCGATGCGGATGTTCGAGGGACCTGATCTCGGGCAACGGGGTCGTTTTCGAGGGTGGGAACCAGGAGGCTCTGACGGAAGCCCTCCGGGTCGTGTTGCGCTCTGACGCCGAATTGGAGGCAATGAAAGAAAAAAGCCTGGAAATCATCTGCCGTTTCAGGCCCCAGGACCTGGTCAGGCATGTCTCTTTTTTCCAGTAGTTCCCTGGAGGAACGGAAGCGGTGACCCACCGGAATTCGATGGAGCCCATTCATCTCGTTTTCCTTCACCCTCATTTCACATTGCCGGGCGGTGCCGGGAATGTCGTTCTGGAGGTGGCCCGCCGCTTGCCTCCGGACCGTTATCGCGTCACCGTGCTGTGCATCCGGGTGTCCGGGGAGTACAGGAGAAAATTTCCCGGGATCGCCTTCGTGGAAACAGGGGGATACCTGTCCAACGAGCGTCTTTTCTGGCTTTCCTGGCCCGTCCTGCAACGGAAGATAAACGGGATTCTGGATCGCCTGAAACCCGATGTTCTCCTGCCCTCCGTCCTGCCGGCGAACTGGTGGGCCTTTTTGTACAGGCGGCGCCGGAGAAACACCTTCTGCCTGTGGTATTGCCACGAGCCGAGCGCCTTTATCCATTCTCCCGAGTGGCAGAATGCCATCGATGATATCCTTCTGCGGACCGGGGCCAGGATCCTGACGCCCCTTCTGAAGGCCATCGACCGCCGTCTTGTGAGGCGGAACGTTGACTGCGCCCTCTGCAATTCCCGATTCACCATGGACCGGTTCCGGAAAACTTACGGGATCGAGCCGAGAGGGTACATTCATCCCGGCGTGGACCTGGATTATTTCTCACCGACCGGTGAGAAATCGGATTACCTGTTCATGATAAGCCGTCTCACCCGCTTCAAAAACGTCCCGGTAGCCATTGAAGCTTTTTCGCGGTTGAAGAATCGAAATTACAGGCTTCTCATCGGGGGGGAAGGGGAAGAGAAGGAGGCACTCCGGCTGTTCGTTGACCGGATGGGTCTCGGTGACCGGGTGATTCTCACGGGAGGGGTCGCCCATGAAAAGTTGCCGTCCCTTTACTCCGGAGCGAGAGTATTGATATTTACTACGAAAAATGAGCCTTTCGGCATGGTTCCCGTGGAAGCCCTCGCCTGCGGAACCCCCGTGATTGCCTCGAATTCCGGCGGCGTCCGGGAGACAGTCCGCAGCGGGTTCAACGGGGTTCTGCTGGACAGGATGACGGCGCCCTCTTTAAGTGAAGCGATAGACCGCCTTCTTTCCGATTCCCGTGGGTATGATTTTATAAGACGAAATGCGAGAAAATCGGTGGAAGGATTCAGCTGGGACCGTCATGTCGATCGATTCCGGGGCTTTCTCCATGGTGCCCTGGAAGAAAAATCGGGAAAAGAAAGGCGGGCCTTTGAATGACAGCGGAGAAGGTAAGGGGTCTCTTTGGTTCCTGTTCCTGTCCGTTATATTATGGTAAAAGGCAATACGGGGGAAGAAACGGCCGGGGGAGGCGAAAATAAAGGAAGGAGAATGGTATCGATGAAAAAGGTTTCTTCCGGGAAAAAGATGGTAGGGGCGTTGATTTGCCTCTCATTTCTATTCATTGTGATCGGCGGGGCCCAGGCCGATCTCGGGTTGCGCCAGGTCGGGACCGGGGGAATCGGGGACGACGGCCTTTCGGGGGACCGACAGAATTCTTACGCCTGGTGCATGGAGACCATCCGGGATCCTTCCGGGGGAGGCGGAGAATACCTCTACGTGGGATCCAACCGGGCCTTGGCCTATCTCGTCCTGTACGAGGCCGGCTTCACGGATGAACAGATCGTGACGCTCTTCAAGGGAAACATCGTGCCCCCCACGGATATCCGGGCCCGGATTTTCCGTTACCGCACCGACGGTTCGAAACCTTGGGAACTCGTGTACACCTCACCCGTTGAGACCGCCGTCGGCATGCCCCGCCACCTGGGGTACCGGGTGATGAAAACTTACACGGACGCCGGCGGGAAAACGGCCCTCTACGTGGCGACCACCGGGTTCATCCCCTCTCTCCCCGTGGAGGTGCTCCGCTTCTCCGACGATTTCAACCCCGCCGAGGACGAGCCCGTTGTCGTGTTCCGGAGCGTGTCGTCGGATCAGGAAAACTCCATCCGTTCCCTGGACGTCCACGACGGACACCTTGTCGTGGGGATGATGAACGGAGATATCTGGATCACGGATCGTCCGGAATCCCAGGGGGCCGGCCTCGCTCCCCGTCCGGAGGTGTGGAAAAAAATAGCGGACCGGGGCATCTTCACGGCCCTGGGCCTGCCCGACAAGGATGAGGGACAGGACGCGGACAGGACCGAACCCATCCTCAACTGGCAGTTTCTTCCGTTCAACGGGTACCTGTACACCACTACATACTACCTGAACACACGGGACACCGAAGGCGGGTTCTGGGTGTTCAAAGGGAAACCCCAGGGGGACCCCCTGGTGGCGGCCAACTGGAAATGGGAAAAAACCATGTCCAATGGGGCGGGGAACTCCATGAACGAGATCGCCGGCCTCTTTCGTTTCGGCGAGTACGTCTATGTGGGCACCCTTTTCGGCCTGCCCTATCACCTCGCCGACCGCCGGCCGGACATTCTCCTGAATCGTTTCTCCGATCCCAGGGCGGAAATCTACCGGTTCGACAAGGATGACCAGTGGGAAATGATCATCGGCGATCCCGGGAAGAATTCCCTCTTCGACGGGCGTCTCGGCAATTACGCCGCCGGTTTCTTCGACCCGGAAAAGGTTACGGACAGGGGAAGGAACTATTCCCTCAACTTCTACGTGTGGTGGATGGAAGAGTACAAGGGCAAGCTCTACTGCAGCACCTTCGACATCGGCGTCTTTTTCGACTTTCTCGTTCCCCTCATCCAGGCCATGATTCCCGGCGCGGATGAGGACTACCTGGAGCGATTCAAGGAGAGAATCGCCTTCATCCTGGAAGAAAACAAGGACAACCCACCGGGGGCGGATCTTTTCGTGTCCGAAGACGGCGTGAATTTCTCGCCGGTGACCCGGGACGGGTTCGACGATCGCTTCAATTACGGGATCAGGACCCTGAAGGCCACCGAGGGGGGCCTCATGGCGGGGTCGGCCAATCCCTTCTACGGCTTTGACGTTTACCAGGTCACCGAAAGCACCGGTGATTCGGGAGGCAGCACCTGCTTTCTTTCCACGCTCCTGAAATGACCGGGCCCGTGATGGCGGGGCTTTTTTCGGAGCGGTCCGGATCTTGCAAATTAAATTTCTTTTACTGAAAAATAACGATCTAAGGAGAAATCCGACGGAATGAAAAAGAAAATCGCTTTCGCCGCCCTGGCTCTTATACTCACGGCCCTGTCGCCGGC
>Ga0116142_10003313_pt1 | contig 16290 bp, 11 predicted proteins | sample AD_UKC033_MetaG_FD_89785 | JGI IMG/M metagenome (GOLD analysis project Ga0116142, IMG submission 89785) | Active sludge microbial communities of municipal wastewater-treating anaerobic digesters from USA - AD_UKC033_MetaG | ecosystem: Engineered > Bioreactor > Anaerobic > Digestate | place: USA... | reverse complement strand
GTAACGGTGGCGATCACGGAGGCGAACGATCTGTGCCGGGTGTATCTGAATGGGGAACTTGCCGTGGAGACGGCCTGGGGCGAGGGGCCGGGCGGCATCGAGATTGGCGACGAACCGGGCTACAGCGGCGAGGTGGACATTACGCAGGCGCTGCGGGTTGGTAACAACACGTTTCGTTTCGTCGTGTGGAACGCCGAGGGCTGCTGCGCCGTCTCGGGTTTCTTCCAAGTGAAGGTCAATGGGGTTACGGTCTACAACAATGGGATAGAACGGGCGGACAGCACCGAGGGGGTTAAGTTCTTCGACACATATTCGCTGCTGTGGGACTTGACGAAGGCGGACCTGATTGTCGAGGCGCAGGACGCCGTGACGCAGGCGCGGCTGCCGTTCGCGGTCGTGCGCGTCGATCCGGGCGGACATACGGCCAGACTCGCGGACAACGGGCTGCACCGCTTCCTCCTGGACCGGCCGGGCGCGTATACGGCCACGGCGTTCGCCGCCGGCTACGAGCCCGAGACCGCGCCGCCGCTGGTCTTCGGCGCGGATAGCGTCTATGCGACGGTCGTGTTCTTCATGACGCCGCAGGCGGGCGGGTCGCCGGACAGCGACGGTGACGGACTGCCCGATTGGGACGAGATCAACCTTCACGGGACAAACCCGGACAACCCGGACACGGACGGCGACGGGATGTCGGACTTGTTCGAGGTGCAGTACGGGCTGGACCCGACGCTCGACGATGCCTATGAGGACTTGGACGGCGACGGGTTCACGAATCTGCGCGAGTTCTTCTTGCGTTCGGACCCGACGGACCCGAGCGACCCGCGCGCGGACTTCTACGTGAGCCTAGCGGGTAACAACGCCAATGCGGGGACGCGGGACGCGCCATGGCGGACATTACAGTACGCGATCGATGCTGTGGGCGAACTGGTAGGAGACGCGGTCGGGCGGGCGGAGCCGGCGCGGCTGCGACTGCTGGCGGACGGGACGCTCGCGTCCGTGATCGCGGAGGCGGGGACTTACCAGGAAGACGTGGCGCTTCGGCCCGGGATTCGCGTGGAGGGCGCGTCGCTCGGGCAGACGATCATCCAGGGGCGCGTGACGGGCGCTCCGCACAGCGCGTTGGTCCGCGTGCGCGTTCAAGAGCCCGCCGCGGGCGCGACCCCGCTCGTGCGCGTTTCAAACAGCGCGATGCTGCTGGACCGGGTTACGCTACGGGGCCGCACGAGCAGTCTGGCGACGGGCGTGCTGTTCGAGGGCGAGGACACGGGCGGAACGCTGATGACCGACTGCGTGCTGGTCCAGTTGCGGACGGGTCTCGATATTCACGGCTCGGTCCCGCTGGTGCGGCGGACCCGGTTCAGCGACATCAGCGGCGACGCCATCGTCCTGCGGGCGACCTCGGCGAAGCAGGAGGAGGAAAACACGCTCGGCACGGCGAACGACTCGGGGAGCGGCTGGAACCGCTTCGAGAATATCGGCGGCAAGGCCGTGGTGAACGAGCGCGGCACGGAAATTCGCGTCGAGGACAACGACTGGGACACGGACGACCCGGCGGAAATCGCGGAGCTGGTCGAGGGGCCGGTGGATTACGAGCCGTTCCTGCCCAAGGGCGGCGGGCTCCTTCCCGCGTCGATCATCTGCGCGGTGTGGGAGGCGGCAACCAACATGCCGGTGACGAACGCGGCGCTTTCGATAGCGCCCGGCGGGATTACGCCGGTGACGGACAATGTGGACGGGGTCTACGTATTCGCGGCGCTGCCGGCGGGGACGTATACGGTGACCGTGAATGCGCCGGGCTTCGACGCGATGGGGACCGCGACGACGGTGAGCGGCGGTCAGACGGCGTCGCTGGTGTTCGCCCTGGGCGCGGAGAAGGCACAGCCGCCGCCCGACGGCTGCGGGTGTTTCAAGGCGGCGGACGCCTCGGGGCCGGCGCTGTCCGCGCAGGCGGGCAACGTGTTGGTCTTGGTGTTGGCCGTAGCGGCGGCACTGTCGCGGCGGCGGCGCGCGGCACGGGCGTCCCGCCCGTGATGACAGGTCATCAATCCCGCAAGAAGGACGGTCGTTTGCGATTTCGACAGGTTCACCTCGACTTTCACACGAGCGAACACATTCCGGACATTGGATCGGCCTTCGATCCCGAGGAATTCGCGGCGACTTTGAAGCGGGCCCGCGTGAACTCGATCACCTGTTTTGCGCGGTGTCACCACGGATACGTGTATTATGACACTAAGCAGTTTCCCGAGCGGCGGCATCCCCATTTAACGCGCGACCTGCTCCGCGAGCAGATCGAGGCCTGCTATCAGCGCGGCATTCGTGTTCCAATTTATATCACGGTGCAATGGGACCGCTTCACCGCCGAGGAGCGCCCGGATTGGCTGATTCAGACCGCGGACGGACGCATCGAGGGAACGCCGCCCTATGAGGCGGGCTTCTATCGGCGCTTGTGCCTTAACTCGCCGTATGTGGACTTCCTGAAAAAATTCACGCGGGAGGTCCTTGAGACCTTCCCCGTCGACGGCCTCTTCTTCGATATCGTGGACGCGAGAGAGTGCTCATGCACGCACTGTCGGCGGGGCATGGAGGCGGCGCATCTGGACCCGAGCGACGGCGAGGCGCGACGCGCCTACGCGCGCGGCGTGCTGCACCGGTTCCAGGGCGACATGACCGCGTTTGTGCGTCGTTTCAGCAAGAATTGCACGATTTTCTACAACGCGGGGCACATCGGGCCGCGTCACCGCGCTCTTGCGGATGCGTACACGCATTTCGAACTCGAATCTCTGCCGAGCGGCGGCTGGGGCTACCTGCATTTCCCGTTGGCGGCGCGGTATGCGCGCACGCTCGGGCTGCCCTGTCTCGGCATGACGGGGAAATTCCACACGTCGTGGGGCGACTTCCACTCGTTCAAGAATCAGGCGGCCCTCGAATTCGAGTGTTTCCACATGCTGGCGCTGAACGCGCAGTGCTCGATCGGCGACCAACTCCATCCCGACGGGCGCATCTGCCCCACGACCTACGCCCTTATCGGCAAGGTCTACGAATCGGTCGCCGCGAAAGAGCCTTGGTGCCGCGCCGCCCGGCCCGTGACCGAGATTGCGGTGCTCACGCCCGAGGAATTCGAGGCGGGCGGACAACCGGATGCGGCCCTCGGCGCAGTGCGCATACTTCAGGAAGGCCGACACCAGTTTGACGTCGTCGATTCCGAGGCCGATTTCTCCGCCTATCGCCTGCTCGTACTGCCCGATGCAATCCCCGTGAACGAAGCGCTTGCGCGGAAGTTGGAGACCTACGTCGCCGAAGGCGGCGCGGTGATTGCCTCGCATCGGTCCGGACTGGACCCGACGGGGCAACGGTTCGCGTCGGAGGCGTTCGGCGTCGACTTCATCGGTGAAGCCCCGTTCAGTCCCGATTTCCTGGTGCCGCGGGGCGCAATGGCGGAGGGGCTCTCCGAAGAAGCCTATGTGATGTACCTGCGCGGCCTCGAGGTATGCCCGAGGTCGGACGCGGAAACCTTGGCGCAGGTGAGCGTGCCCTACTTCAACAGGACTTTCCAGCACTTCTGCTCGCACCGGCACACGCCCTCTTCCCGGGAAATCGGGTATCCCGGAATCGTGCGACGGGGGCAAGTCGTCTACCTTGCCCATCCTGTGTTTACCCAGTATCACGCGAACGCGCCGCTGTGGTGCAAGCACGTCGTCCTGAACGCCGTCGCGCTGTTGCTGCCCGATCTGCTGCTGCGCGTCGAGGCGCCGTCGACGGTCCTGGCGACAGTCAACGCGCAGGACGCCGAGAACCGGTGGGTCGTTCATCTGCTGCACTATATTCCCGAGCGTCGCGGGAGGGATTTCGATGTGCTGGAGGATGTAATCCCGTTGTATGATGTCCCCGTCGCGTTGCGCGCGCCGCGGCCCGTGGCGGAGGTGCGTCGCGTGCCGGAGGACGCCGCCCTGCCCTGCGAAACGGGCGATGGCTACGTGCGCTTTACCGTGCCGAAAATCGCGGGACACTGCATGCTGGCCGTGCAGTTTGGGTGACTGGGCATTACGCGGCGGTTGCGGTGTGAGCGCAGGTCCATATCGTCCATCGGCGCGAAGGGAAAGGACATAAAAGACTTCAAGGACGAAAAGGACGGTGGGATTGGCCGAATCACCAGGGCGGACAAGGGCAGCGAGGGTCGAGGTCGTCCATCGGCGCGAGGGAAAGGAAGAACGCCATGACAGGCAAGTTCAGGTGGGGTATCTGCGGAACGGGAAACATCGCGCATGCGTTCGCGCGCGGCCTCGAGGCGCTGTCCGACGCCGAACTTGCGGCGGTCGGCTCGCGCACGGCGGAAGCCGCGGCGCGATTCGGCGACGAATTCGGCGTTCCGCGCCGCCATGCCTCCTACGAGGTGCTGGCGGCGGATCCCGACGTGGACGCGGTGTACGTGGCGACGCCGCACCCGTTGCACATGGAGAACACGGTGCTTTTTCTGCGGGCGGGCAAGGCGGTATTGTGCGAGAAGCCCTTCGCGGTCAACCGCAAACAGGCCGAGGAAATGGTCGCGACGGCGCGCGCCGAACGGCGCTTCCTGATGGAGGCCATGTGGACCCGTTTTCTGCCGATGCTGGCGCAGGTCCGTTCGTGGCTTGCTTCGGGGCGTATCGGCGAGGTGCGGATGGTGCAGGCGGACTTCGGCTTCCGCGCCGGCTGGGACGAAGAGAGCCGATTGCTCGATCCGCTGCTGGCCGGCGGCGGCCTGCTCGACGTGGGCGTCTACTGCGTGTCGCTGGCGTCGATGGTTTACGGACGCGAACCGAGTCGGATCGCCGGCCTCGCGCATCTGGGCCGGACGCGCGTGGACGAGCAGTCCGCGGTGGTGCTGGGGTATGACGGCGGCGCGCTCGCGCTGCTCTCAAGCGCGGTGCGCACGAACACGCCCCAAGAGGCGATCATCATGGGGACCGAGGGGATTATCCGGCTGCACCCGCCGTTCTGGCGCGGTTCGCGGGCGACTTTGACGCTCGACGGCAAGGACGAGGAGACGTTCGAGTTCCCGATGGAGGGCAATGGCTACAATTACGAGGCCGCGGAGGTGGCGCGATGTGTCCGGGAGGGACGAATCGAATCCGAGATCATGCCGTTGAACGAATCGCTCGCGATCATGGGGGTTATGGACGGCATCCGCGCCCAGTGGGGGTTGGTGTACCCCTTCGAAAAGTCTTGAGGCGCTTTCACGGACGCGCACGAATCAACACGGTCCATGCGGAAAGGAACCCAGACGATGCAGTACGGTCAGATTTCCGGGGTGACCAAGCCGGTCTCGCGAATCATTCAGGGCGGCGTCATGCTCCATTCGGAGGACGAGGCCGCCGGGTTCGCCTTGATGGACGCGGTTTTCGCGCTGGGCTGCAACACCATCGACACGGCCCATGTCTATGGCGACGGCGACTGCGAGCGGGTGCTCGGGCGATGGATTGCGTCGCGCGGCGTCCGCGACAAGGTCGTGATCCTCGACAAGGGCGCCCATCATAACGCCGATCGGAAGCGCGTCACGCCCTATGACATCACGGCGGACGTCTTCGATTCGTTGGCGCGGCTGCAAACGGATTACATCGATCTGTACCTGCTGCACCGGGACGACCCGAGTGTGCCCGTGGGCCCCATCGTCGAAGTGCTGAACGAACACCGGGCCGCGGGGCGCATCCATGCTTTCGGCGGGTCGAATTGGACGGTGGACCGCATCGTCGCGGCGAACGCCTACGCGCGCGAGCATGGCCTGAGCCCCTTCGTCGCGAGCAGTCCCCATTTCAGCCTCGCGGAGCAGATCGAAGCGCCGTGGGACGACTGCGTCACGATCACGGGCGCGGCGAACGAGGCGCAACGGGAATGGTATCGCCGAGAATACTTCCCGCTGCTGTGTTGGTCGAGCCTTGCGGGCGGCTGGTTCTCGGGCAGACTTACCCGTGAGAACGCGGACGAGCACGCGGACACGCTGTATATGCGCTGCTACGGTCGCGAGGACAACTGGCGGCGTCTCGAACGCGCCCGGGAACTCGGCCGGGAACGGGGCCTTAGCGCCGCACAGATCGCCCTGGCATACGTTTTCCACCAGGGTTTCGACGCTTTTCCGCTTGTCGCGGCCTACACCCTGGAGGAATTCGCGGCGAGTGCCGCGGCCCTTGACGTCACATTGACGGATCAGGAGGCGGCTTGGCTGAACCTGCGCGAGGAAGCGCGTTAACCGGACCACCGCGCGATTCGTTACAATAATCTGACGACTTGTCCGGCTCTTGTGCGATATTCTCTTCCCATTCAACGACAACGGAAAGGACAGCGGCAATGCAAACAACGCGGTATGGGCGCGCACTCTACGCACTGGTCGTCGCGGCCATAGTGACGGGCGCGCACTGCGCCCTCGGGCCTGACCCCATGGAGGGGCGGGCCGCCCCGGCGTTCTCGTTGCCGTCTCTCGACGGCGACACAGTCAACCTGGCCGATCATCTGGGCAAAGACGTTATCGTTCTTGATTTCTGGGCATCCTGGTGTCCCCCGTGCCGTCAGGCCATGCCGGCGGTCGCCGCCGTAGCGACGCAATACCGGGACAAGGCCGTGGCGGTGTTCGGGGTCAACCTGGGCGAATCCGCGGCAACGGCGCGCGCTTTTCTTTCGAGCGCGGGCCTTGAACACCTGCCCGTGCTGTTGGATGAGACCGGAACGGTGGGCGAGCAGTACGGCGCCCGATCGATCCCGCGTCTTGTGGTGATAGACAAGGACGGGAACATACGGCATGTGCACGTGGGCTATTCCTCGAACCTGCAATCGACACTCGGCAAGTCTATTGACGCACTGTTGGCGAGGCAATCGTAGAAGCTTCATCATGAGAACATCGACCTCTCTCGTTCTTCTGATCTGCTGCCTCGCGATGTCGGCGCCGTCAAGCGAGATGGTAGAGGCGTGGATAAGTTCGGAAAATGGCGACTACGCGCTGTCGGGGGGCCCGCCCATTCCGCTGACGGAAATCGCGCCCGAAGCCGATATTGTCATTGATCCCGCGCGAGTCTATCAGTCCATTCTCGGCATGGGCGCCTCGTTTGATCACGCGACCTGCTACAACTGGTCGCTTCTTGACGAGGGGGCGCGCGCGGAAGTGATACGAAAGCTGTTTGACCGCGAGGAAGGCATCGGAATGAATCTGATGCGCCTGTGCATCGGCACTTCCGACTTCGTGGGCGAGCCGTACTACTCCTACAACGATTTGCCCGAAGGGGAAACCGACCTCGAGCTCAGGCGGTTCTCGATCGAGAAGGATCGCGACTATATCCTGCCCGCCGTGAAGGCGGCCCAGGCGGCGAATCCCGACCTCCGGTTTCTTGCCTCTCCCTGGAGTCCTCCGGGCTGGATGAAGACCACCGGAACCATGCTCGCCGGAAAGTTGAAGCCGGAGTTCTACGACGTCTACGCGCGGTACCTTCTGAGATTCATCCGGGCCTACGAAGCCGAGGGCGTTCCCATACACGCGCTGACGCTCCAGAACGAGCCGGCCCATATCGACCCGAATTATCCGACCTGTCTCTGGAATGGCGAAGAACAACGCGATTTTATCCGGGATCACGTCGGACCGCTCTTCACACGGGAAGGGGCCGCCGTCAAACTCTGGTGCTGGGACCACAATTACAGCCGCCTCGAATTCCCTCGGGCCGTGCTCAGCGACCCGGAAGCGGCGCGCTACGTGGACGGAACCGCGTTCCATTTCTACGAGGGAAAGGTGGAGGCCATGTCGGAACTCAAGGCCGAGTTTCCCGACAAGGACATCTATTTTACCGAGGGATCGACCTTTCGCACGCGGGGCGCCATCCAGATCATCGGGATTCTACGGCACTGGGCGCGGTCCTACAACGCCTGGGTAATCATGCTGGACGAGCACCGCAAACCAAACAGCGGGCCTCACTTCGCGAGCCGCACCTGCCTGGAGTTCGACTCGAAGACCCGCGAAGTAACGCACCACTTTGATTACTACATGTACGGGCAATTCATGAAGTTCATTCGACGCGACGCCGTCCGCGTGGACTCGACGCTCGGGGACACCCGCTTCAACAACATTGCGGTCCGCAATCCAGATGGCGCGCTTGTTCTGGTTGTGGCAAATGCGAGCGGGGCCGCCCGCGAGTTCTCCGTGCGCTGCGGCGCGCGCGGTTTTGCCGCCACGACGCCCGCGCGGTCGGTGGCCACGTTTCGATGGAAGCCGTGACCGTGATCTTGACAGTACGAAGGAGAATGCCTGTATGAAGGCGTGGTACTTGGTGATTCCGGCGTGGCTGGTGCTTGTGGGCGCGATGCAAGTGGACGCCCCGGAAGGGACGGAACCTCCCGCGCCGCCCGAAGTGGTGTCCCCGGCGGAGTCGGCTGCCGAAAAAGCCGTATACGCGACCTTGTTGAGCGCCACGGCCGCGGGCGACCTGTATGCGTGCATTGATTTCATCGAGGCCGGGGTAGACCTCTCGGATAGAAACGAGGCAGGGGAAGATGCGCTCCTTGTCGCCGCCAAGAGCGGGAATGCCCATCTTGTCGAGGAATTGCTGAAGGCGGGCTGCGACCTCAACGTGCGGGATATGCTGGGCAACTCGGCGCTGCACCTCGCCGCAGCGGCGAATGATGTCTATATGATTGGGCATCTTGCCGCGCGCGGCACCGACCTGAACGCGCGGAACGACGCGCACTACACGCCCATGCACGTGGCCGCCGAACAGGGGCTTCCCGAGGCCGTACTGGCCCTGATCGATGCGCGCGCGGATCCCGATCTTACCATCAATGAGGAGACGCACACAGAACCACTGTTTCTTGCCGCGAAGAATGAGCGGTGGAACGTGGTGCGCGCGTTGGGGGACCGCGGTTTTCGCTACAGCATTGATCTGGCCGTCAGGTACCGTGACTATGGCACGCTCGAAGCCTACTTTTCCGAATCGCGGGATGCCGTTGACCATGCAGACGTCAGCCCCCGCGCGGGCATGTCCCAGGGCGTGACGCCGCTCATGACAGCGGTGATCATGGATGACCGGGAAATGGTTGAATACCTGCTCAACAGGGGTGCGGACATCCGCGCGTCCACGGTCGAGGGCGTGACCGCACTTTCCATTGCGGTGGACCAGAGTCAATACGACATGATCGATTTTCTTCTGTCAAAGGGCCTGGATATCAATGAATCCTCCCCCGCCGCTCGAAGCGAGTCCGTCTTGTTGCGGACGGCGCGAACCGGCACGACGGAGATGGCATCCTTCCTGTTGGACCGCGGCGCGAACATCAACCAGGTTGATTTTCGAGGGTATACGATCCTGCACTTGGCGGTCGAGGCCAATCGCCCGGACATGATCGCGCTTATGCTGGACAATGGCGCCTACATCGACGCCAAGGACCGCGTGGCGTTTACGCCGTTGCATCTGGCCTCTGAAATGAACCGTGGGGAAATCGCCCAGTTGTTGATCGACCGCGGCGCCGACGTCAACGCGCGGGACCGGCTCCGGCGCGCGCCGCTGGACGTCGCTACCCTGGCCGGCCACACGCGGATAGTGGATCTCCTCTTGCGCGGCGACGCCGACCCGCTGCTGCAGGACAAGGAGGGGCGTGACACCCTGCAATTGGCCGTCGAGGCAGGGCAACAGGAACTGGCGGCCTTCCTGCTGGATTACGGGGTGAACCTGGAAACGCGCGACCGCAATGACTGCACGCCGCTGCACACCGCGCTGATGCATGGACACAAAGACCTCGCCCTTTTCCTGATCGAACGCGGCGCCGACATCGAAGCGCGCACGGCCGCCGGCCGAACACCGCTTTTCACCGCCCTGAGCGCGGACTTGCTCGAAGTCGCCAAGGTGCTGGTGGAGCGTGGCGCCGACCCGAAGGCGACAGACCATGCGGGGCAGACCCCCCTCTACGCCGCCATGGACTCTCAGACAAGCGAGGCGGTGAAGTACCTGGTCTCTCTCGACGCCGATGTCTCGCATACGGATCACGCCCGTTACACACCGCTACACATGGCCGTCGAACGCGGCGCCCCGGAAACGGTCGATTACCTCTTGACGCTCGGGTCTGATATTAACGCGGTCGATGATCGCGGCTGGACGCCGCTGCATGTCGCATCGAGGAGGGGTAATGTGGTGATTGTAAAGGCCCTGGTCATGCACGGCGCGGACATGCACGTGCCGACCAAGGACGGGCAGCTCGCGCTGCATATCTCTTCCGCCCACGGCCACTGGGGCCCGGGCCAGTTGTTCATCCTCCAGGGCGTCGATATCAATGCCTGCGACGCCGACGGCAATACCCCCCTTCACTTGGCCGTGGCGGGCGGTTTCCACCGGCTGGCGCGCCTGCTGATTGGCCGGGGTGCGGATATTGTGGCTGTCAATCACGCCAACAAGACGCCCTTGGCGGTCGTCCTCGAACTGGCGGAGGACCGCCCGAGTCCCGTCGGACTGACGCCCTTCCAAATCGGCCAGATTCGAGGGCTTGATCAATCGGCGAACTACCTGCGCGCCGTCTTGTTGGACGATTTGGGCCAGGCCGCGCAGACCGGCGACTTGCCGGCCATGCAGCGCCTTCTGGAACGACATCCCGAGTTCATCGACGCCGCCGTCTTCGGCGTCCCCCTCGTCAACATCGCTGCGCAGGAGGGACATCTCGATATCGTCGAATGGCTCGCCGACATAGGCGCCCGATTAGTCCCCGCGCCGGGTGACGTGTGCCTGCGTTCGCCGTTGCATGACGCGGCGGCCGCCAGCCACATCGAGGTGGCGCAATTCCTGCTCGAGCGCGGCGTGGACAAGGCGTTGAAGGACGGAACCGGCAAGACGGCGGAGGACGTCGCGCGCGATAGCGGCCAAGAGGACGCCGCCGCGCTCATTCGGTCATTCGTCTCGCCGGGCCGAGGCGAAACGGGCTCATGAGTGTCACAGTGCCCGCGTTTGGCTTCGCGCGCACGCCCCGCATTCTTTTCGGCGTTCGCGCGCGGGGTCAGTTGGGCCGGATTCTCGCCGGATATGGCGGGCCGCCACTCTTCGTCACGGGCAGGGCCTCGTATGCGGGTCCGGCGTGGGATGCCGCCATAGCCGAAGTGCGGAAGGCAGGCACGGACTGCGTACACGTCCACGTGGACGGCGAGCCGACCCCGGAACTGGTGGACGCCGCGGTAGCGGCACACGCGGACCGTGGTGTGCGGGTAGTTGTCGCTTGGGGCGGCGGCAGCGTAGTCGATGCCGGTAAGGCGATTTCCGCCATGTTGCCCCGTCGAGAACCGGTCGCGGAGTACCTGGAAGACGTTGGGAATAAGGAACTCCCCGATGGCGCAAAGATTCCTTTTGTAGCCGTTCCGACGACCGCCGGCACCGGCAGCGAGGCGACCAAGAACGCGGTGCTGAGTCGGGTCGGGCCTGACGGCTTCAAGAAATCGCTGCGCCACGATGGTCTTGTGCCAGACGTGGCCCTGGTGGACCCGGAACTCGCACTGACGTGCCCGCCGCACGTAACCGCCGCCTGCGGCATGGACGCCTTCACCCAGTTGCTCGAAGCGTATGTGTCCATCAAGGCCTCGCCCATGACCGACGCTCTGGCGATCAGCGGGCTCGATCACGTTATCCGAGGTCTACCTCGCGCGTTCCAGGAAGGATCCCACGACATCGAGGCCCGCACCGGTATGGCCTATGCCGCCCTTGTCTCCGGCATCGTGCTGGCAAACGCGGGGCTCGGTGTGGTGCACGGCCTTGCCTCGCCGATTGGCGCGCGCTTCGACGCGCCGCACGGGGCGGTCTGCGGCGCGCTTGTCGCCGCGGCTACAAGCGCCACTATCCGGCGGCTTTTCGACGAGGGGCGCCGCGACCATCCAGCCCTGATCAAGTACGCGCGGGTAGGCGCCCTGTTTTCGGACCGCGCGCGGGAGGCCACGGAGACGGGCTGTGCGGTCCTGATCGAAGCGCTGGAGAACTGGACCGAAATGCTCGCCATGCCGCGATTGACCCGGTTCGGCATCGCGGAATCCGATCTGCCCGGCTTCGTTGCCGGCGCGAGCAATAAGAACAATCCCGTGCCACTTACCGACGGCGAGATCGCCGCGCTGCTCCGCGCGTGTCTGTAAGCGCACGCGGAAGCACTCAGCAACCCCGACATGATTTCCCACGACGACATTGTGCTTGCACTATGTCCTGGAAATGTCCGGGTCGAGGCTGTCCATATCGTCCCTATCGTCCATGCCTGGTGTACAATCCCCATTCGGTGGGAACAACCGAAAGACGGATTTCGACATGCTGAACAAGAATGATGCGGCCATCGTGCGCGAACTCGCGGCGCGTGTCGCGGATATCGCCGCGCTGCCGGTGCAGGAGGAAAAACGGACGCTTTGGCGCAGGTTGAACGCCCGTGACCCGGCGCGGCCGATGGTGATGATCGACCAGGTCTGTTGGAATGAAATGAATGTAGCCGACGAGTTGACGCCGCGCTGCGCGGACCCGGAATGCCGCGGTTACGAGGAACAATTCCGGCGTACCCTCTTTCAGTGGAACCACTTCCGAGTGGACATGGTGGTCGAGCCGTTCGTTCGCGTGCCCAAGGCAATCCACAACACTGGCTTCGGTATCCTTGTACTTGAGGACACCGTGGCAATGGACCCGACGAGCGCGGTCCTGGGACATCACTTCCATAACCAATTTCAGACCGAAGCGGACCTCGAACGAATTCAGACGCCCCGGATAAGCCACGACGCGACGGAGACCAACCGTCGCCTTGCGGTGGCGCACGAGCTATTCGACGGCTTGTTGGAAGTGCGGCCCTGGGGCGAGGACCCGTACCTCTCGTTATGGGACCCGATCAGCACGTGGATGGGCGTCGAAAACGCGCTCTACGCCCTCATCGAGAAACCGGACTACATGCACCGGCTGGCGGACCGCATGACCGAAGGCTACCTATCCATGCTGGACCAATTGGAGGAACAGGGACTCCTGTGCGAACCCCAGAGCGTCATTCACTGCACCGGCGCATATACCGACGAGCTGCCCGCTCCGGGCTACGACCCCGGGCGCCCGCGGACAAGGGACCTCTGGATGTTCGGCCTCGCGCAGATGTTCTCGACGGTCTCGCCGCGGATGTTCAAGGAATTTGAGGTGGACTACGCAAGCCGCATATGCGAACGCTTTGGACTGGTCTACTACGGGTGCTGCGACCCGCTGGACGGGAAGATGGACGAGGTGCGCATGATCCCCAACGTGCGCAAGGTCTCGATGAGCCCGTGGGTCAACGAGGATCGCGGCGCGGCGGCGATTGGCCGGGACTTTGTCTATTCGCGGAAACCCAACCCGGCGTTCCTGGCCTTCGACACCTTCGAGCCCGAGCGTGTGCGGCAGGACCTGCTGGCGACCCGGACCGTCTGCGAACAGTACGGATGCCCGCTGGAAATCATCCTCAAAGACATCAGCACGGTGCGCTATCAGCCTGAGCGCCTGTTCCAGTGGGCCGAAGCGGCGATGGCGGTGGTTGGCGGCTGACGGAGCGCGGCAGCGGCAGCGGCTAAGTTCGCAATTGGCACGACGTTACCTCCCGTGACGGAATTCCGGGCCGCGATTCGCGGACTGGTTCGTAAAGTTGACACATTCCGGGCGCATATGCTATCTTTCGGCTCCGTGTGCGGTTACGGCCTTGCGCGGGCGGCGGCTGAACGTTGTTCCCGCACGCGAAATGCCGTCTTTATTTTCCCCCTTGTGTGGAGACGCCCCATGGTCAAGATGAGCGTGGGCTTGATCGGGTGCGGAAACATTGGCGCCGATTTGTGTATTGCCTTACAAAAGGGCGATATTCCGGCGGCATTGGTCGCCCTGACGGATACAGACGAGAAGAAAGCGCAACTGCTCAAGCGGTCGTTCCAGCTCGAAGCGGAGGTTTGCTCTCTCGAGGAGAACGCGGGACGGGTGGACTTCCTGGTCGAGTGCGCGGTGGCGGACGCGGTGCCTGCCGTGATCGAGGCGGCAATCCGGCATTATCGGGACTGCCTGATCATGAGCGTGGGCGGTTTGATGCAGCGGCCCGACCTGCTCGAGCAAGCGCGGGCGCGCAAGATCGAGGTGCGCATCCCTTCGGGGGCGCTGGCCGGTCTGGATGCGGTGCGCGCGGCGATAGAAGCCGGGCTGCATAGCGTGACGTTGACGACGCGCAAGCCGCCGAAGGGCCTCGAGGGCGCGCCGTACTTGAAGGATCATAACATCGACCTTTCGGCGTTGAAAGAGCCGAAGGTCGTGTTCGAGGGTTCGGCCCTCGAGGCGTGCAAGGCGTTCCCGGCGAATGTGAACGTGGCCGGCGCGCTCAGCCTCGTGGGCATCGGGCCGACGGAAACGCGGGTTCGGATTATCGCGGACCCGAAGGCAACGGAAAACAGCCACGAGGTCGTGGCGGAAGGCGCGTTCGGCCGGTTGCAGACGACGACGATCAACCTGCCGTCGCCCCGCAACGCGAAGTCGAGCTATCTCGCCTCGCTCTCGGCGATAGCCGAGCTGCGCGCCGCCGCAAGGGCCTTCGAGGCGCGTCGCCGGTAAGCGTCGCAAGGCGGACGGAACCGGCTCGGAGAACGGAGACAACACATGTACGCGGTAGTGAATACGGGCGGTAAACAGTACAAGATGGCCGTGGGCGACACGGTCCGCGTCGAGAAAATCGACGCGGCGGAAGGCGATACGGTCGAACTCGATCAGGTGGCGCTTATCGCCACGGACGACGCGATCGTGACCGACCCGGCGGCCTTGGCGGCGGCGAAGGTCGTGTGCCGGGTCGTCGAGCAGGACCGCGCCAAGAAAATCCGCGTGTTCAAGTACAAGAAGCGGAAAAACTACCACAAGACCCGCGGACATCGGCAATACTACACGGCCCTGCGCGTGCAGGACATTCAGGCCTAGAGGAGAGGCGTCATGGCGCACAAGAAAGCAGGCGGCAGTTCGCGCAACGGCCGCGACAGCCAGTCGCAGCGGCTCGGCATCAAGAAGTTCGGCGGCGAACAAGTGAAGGCCGGAAACATCATCGTCCGCCAGCGCGGCACCCAGTTCCATCCCGGCGACAACGTCGGCATGGGCAAGGACCATACCCTGTTCGCGCTCGTGGACGGCAGGGTGCAGTTCCGCTTCATTCGCAAGCAGCGCAAGTGTATCGATATCATCCCCGTCGCGACGGAGTAATCCGCGCGCCGCGACGCTTACGGCCATGTTCGTAGACCGCGTCAGAATCCGCGTTGTCGCCGGGGCCGGCGGCAATGGCTGTTGCAGTTTCCGGCGGGAGAAATACATACCCAGGGGCGGCCCGGACGGAGGCGACGGAGGCGACGGAGGCGACGTGGTCATCGTGGCGTCGCCGCGGCTTCATTCCCTCCTTGACCTGCGCTATCACCCCAATTGGAAAGGCAAGCGCGGGGTCCACGGCATGGGCAAAGACCAGCACGGCGCGGCGGGCGCCCACACGGAAATCCGCGTGCCGTGCGGGACCGTTATCCGCGACGCCGACACCGGCGCACTGCTCGCGGACCTTACCCGAGACGGCCAACGCTACGTCGCGGCACACGGCGGGCGCGGCGGGCGCGGCAATCCGCGGTTCGCCAGTTCGACTAATCGCGCGCCGCGCTTCGCGGAGAAGGGCGAGCCCGGCGAGGAAGCCTTCCTCCAGATAGAACTCAAGCTCATCGCCGAAGTCGGCATCGTCGGCCTGCCGAACGCCGGAAAATCAACGCTGCTGGCCGCGATCAGCGCCGCGCGGCCCAAGATCGACAGCTACCCCTTCACCACGATCACGCCGAACCTCGGCGTCGTCGAATTGCCCGGGTTCCGGTCGCTCACCGTTGCCGACATCCCCGGCATCATCGAGGGCGCCGCCGAGGGCAAGGGGCTCGGCCACGATTTCCTGCGGCACATCGAGCGCACGAAGGTGCTTCTGTTTCTCGTCGATCTCGCGGACGATCACCCCGTGAAGACCCGGCGCGTCCTCGAAAACGAACTTGCGCAACACAGCCCCGTATTCGCGGAACGCCCCCGCGTCTACGCGCTCAACAAGGCCGATATCCCGGAGAACCGGGAACGCTTCGACCGAGTGCGCCGCGGTTTCCCGAAACCCTGCCTCGTTTCCGGCGCGACCGGCGAAGGCGTGCCCGAACTGCTTGAGCGTCTGTGGACGGCGGTCGAGCGGGCGCGACAGGCGGAAGCCGGGCAGGCCCCCGAGGAAGACGCCGAAACGGAGTACGTCTACGAAGCGCCCTTCCAGATCGTGAAGGCCCCCGGCGGCTTCGTGATCGAGGGCAAG
>Ga0116142_10003300_pt1 | contig 16338 bp, 13 predicted proteins | sample AD_UKC033_MetaG_FD_89785 | JGI IMG/M metagenome (GOLD analysis project Ga0116142, IMG submission 89785) | Active sludge microbial communities of municipal wastewater-treating anaerobic digesters from USA - AD_UKC033_MetaG | ecosystem: Engineered > Bioreactor > Anaerobic > Digestate | place: USA... | reverse complement strand
GAATCAGCTGGTGCGCAATTTGAATTTGGATTTTTACTTATACGACGAGCAAGGACAATTATATTTTTTGCTCGAATATTTTAGGTTGTGATGAATAATATAATTGTCCTTGCTCGTCGTATAAGTTAAAATCCAAATTCAAATTGCGCACCAGCTGATTCAGTTCTTGCTTTCGTTGATCCAATGGCACCTTTGACAATGGTGTTTGAAAGCTGATATTGTTCCCCAACAAAAACCAAAGGCCATTTACCTGACCGGAAATGCTTTGTTGTTGATCAGTTTCATACTTTTTAAATATATAGACTAATGTACCGGTTCCAATGAGAACAAAAGACGAAACCACCAGAAGAATCACAGATACCTGTATGCGTCGTGTTAGATTCAGAGGTTTTAATTTTATGCCAATGAGAAAGCGTAATAGAAAATAGTTAATGGTAAAAAATATTGAGTAGAAGGCAAAGATCCATGAGAATAAGGTCAGCAAGGTGAGAGAACCTTGCTCCTTTTTACTGACGATAACCAGATTTCCATCCGAACTGTGATGGATTAAATGACTGTAACCTCCAAGGCAAATAAACTCTTTGCCATTTGCCAGATTTTCAATTTCTCCAGATGAAAATGAATAAGCATAGTTTCCATACTCATATACAAGTTCCCGGTCTTTGTATGTGGCAACTGAATACTCCTCCGATTCATTCCTGTCAGTCGTGACTGTTCCGATAAATAATTCAGGGAAACCTTCATCAGACTGAAAAAACCTGGCCGTTAGCCACAGGACAATGGTCTTGCCATTCCCGGTTACAGAAGTCGCAACAGGCAAAATAGCGAGGTATGAAAGACGACCACTTTCATCCTTAAGGTAAAATAAATTTTCGCTGTAAGTAGATTTGCCTCTTTGTTTAACCATTCGTGTAAAATAATTCAGCGAATCCAGAATCTTTTCCGGCTCCAATGAACTCCCGGCCTCGTCGAACATAAAGACATTCAAGTCGAACTTTCCTAAATAGCCTGTTAGATATGTATTTGATAAATACTGCTGAACCTGATCAGAAGATATAGATGAATGATTTAACCAATTGATTATGGTATTATCTGATTTAATTTTGGTCTCGATGTCTTTAAAAAGATATTCTGCTACATGATCTTGTCTGGCATCTACCTTCTGGGCAAATAATTTTCTAGACTCCTGTTCCTTTTTCTGATTGCTTGAATTAATGATGACAGCAGTGTACAATGAGCTTCCGACCAGAACTAATATTATTCCTCCAAAACGAAAATATTTATCTGCAAATTTCCTAAAAACAGAAAGTGTATATAAGATCAGGCTCATCATCAACAAAGACATACACGCAAAACCAAGTACAGTATAGCCATTCAAGGTAGAAAGCCTTGACATATCAAAGGAGATGCGGCTATTCATGACAAGCCCGGAAAATAAATACTGCAACAAATAAAGTATAAAGGCCAGGACAAACAGATGAATGATGAAAATAAACTTTTGATTTACTTTCACTGAAGGTTTTTTGTCCTTGCCAAGATAAATGATGGTGACAAAGCTCGTTATCAGCAAAGAATTAAAAAGTAAATCACCAAGTGAATTAAAGAAAAATGATGAAGCATAATTTCTTGGGCTGAAAAGATCTGTACCATATAGCTCATCGGGAAATTTAAAAATTATCATGAGCACCCTGATGAGCAAAACGGTAATAACCAATAAAGATGCTCTTCTTGGGTTTTCAGATTTGACACTTCTATATCCTATTACAAAAGACCCAAGTAAAAAAACAAAACCAAGGAGATATATAAGTGAGGTCAAGCCGAAAGGTTTACACTCTTCAACTGTTGAAGCTTTTAGGCTGTATATCTTTTTCCCATCCGGACCTAATAAAGCAATTCCTTCCCCATTTCCCGGAATGAGCCAGGGACTTAAATTGAGTACAGGGTTAAAATCGTTTTTAAGATAACGGTTCTCATAAGCATATTCATGCTTCAGCAACAACAAACCGATAATTTTCCTGGAACCGCTTTCGGCTGATCTGGCCAAAAACTCTCCATTGGCAAGATGAACATATTCTCTTGAACCAATACCGCCGGCAATACTATCCGACAAAACAGGTTCGTTCTCTGACCAACGGATACATTTTCCGTTTTCAAATATATAATAGCTGGTCCCATTATTCTCTCTCGACGCTTCCAATAAGAATTCGTGAATTGCATCTTCATCATTTAGACCGGCAAGCTTTGAAACTTGCTCACCAAGATGACTATCCAACCGTACAAGGGTAGTATGTGCAGTTTCTACTCTTGAAAGTGACTGCTCAACACCAAAGTGATTGAATACTTCAACGCCTATGATACAGAGCAGCCCAAGAAGAACTAGTATACCTGAATAATTACGATGATGTAATGGCGCTTTCAATTAAATTTTTTGATGAAGGATAAGTGATTAAAATATTAGCGATTCCATTCAGCTTTTCCGTTGCAACTCATGGCAAAAAATATGCCCTTTATGAAACCAAAAGATTCATTTCACGGCTGAGCGTATGATCTTTTCAATAACGACAGGAAAATACTTATATTCAAGTGCATGGATCTTTGAGCTCAGAGATTCTACCGTTTCCTTATTGGAGACATGACACGCAGCCTGAAAAATTATTTGACCTTCGTCAAATTTCTCATTCACATAATGTATGCTTATTCCGGATAAAGGTAAGCCGGAAGAAATTACAGCCTTGTGAACCTTATCTCCATAAAATCCTTTTCCCCCAAAATTTGGTAGCAATGCGGGATGAATATTGATAATTCGGTTCTGATATGCTTTAAGGATTGTCGCCGGAACCAGCCATAAAAAGCCGGCAAGGATTATCCAGTCGATTTTTTCGTTTTGTAAATATTTGATGAGTTTATTCTCCGAAGCCAGATCTTCTTTGCTGAAAATCAGATAAGGAACTCCCAATTTATCAGCCTTTTCGATAACGCCTGCCGCAGGGTTATTGGTCAATATCAATACAATAGATATATCATTAGAATTCTTAAAATATCTAATGATATTTTCTGCGTTTGTACCTGAACCTGAGGCGAAAATGGCAATTCGAGTTGACATGGCTTGTTTCGCAAATCTAGTGATTCCTCCACAATATGAACTTTTCAACAAGAAAAACCATAGATGATATTTTTATTACTTTGCACCGTTCACAATTTATTAACCAAAAGCTATGTCAGTCAACTCCGTTTTCCAATACTTCAGCCCAAAGGATCGGAAATTCTATCCACTTTTTGAGCAATCATCAACTAATCTGGTTGCAATTTCTAAAGTTTTGTATGAAGCAATGATAACTTCATCACCTGAAAAGAGGATCGAATACATCCGGCAGATTGAAAAATTAGAACATGTCGGAGATGAGATTACTCATCAGATATTCAATGAAGTAGCCGGCACCTTTATCACACCTTTCGACAGGGAGGACATCCAGAGACTTGCCGGTGGACTAGACGATATAATCGATTACATCCATGGCTCTGCGAAACGAATTGAGTTATACAAGGTGAAAACTATTCATCCTTCTATGGTAAAATTAGCGGAACTGATAGCAAGCTGCGCTGAAGAGTTAAATACAGCTATCGGAGCCCTGAGAAATCTGAATGACGGTAACATGATCAAGATACGTGCCGCCCTGGTTAAGGTGAACAGCATAGAAAATCATGCTGATGATATATTCGATAATGCAGTTGCGAGGCTTTTTGAAGAGGAGACTAATGCTATTGAAATTATTAAAATAAAAGAAGTGCTTTCTGCATTGGAAACTGCGACAGACAAATGCGAAGATGTTGCAAATTCTCTTGAATCCATTATCGTAAAAAATTCATAATTATTATACTTCATTGACAGTATGGAATTGCTTTATTTAGTGATCGTTCTTGCTCTGATTTTCGACTTTATCAACGGATTTCATGACGCAGCAAATTCAATAGCTACGGTTGTTTCAACTAAAGTGCTTTCTCCTCTTACTGCTGTTATTTGGGCTGCCTTATTCAATTTTTTAGCCTATTGGATCTTTGAGCTTAAAGTAGCCGATACAGTGGCAAAGACAGTCCGTCCTGAAAATATTACCTTGATTGTAGTCTTGTCGGGCATTATCGCAGCCATCATTTGGAATTTGTTTACCTGGAGAGCCGGGATTCCATCCAGTTCATCACACACCCTTATAGGTGGCTTTGCCGGGGCCGGTATAGCACATGCAGGAACATGGGATGCTATCGTTGCTGAAAAATTATTACCTACTGTTTATTTTATCATTCTGGCTCCTGTGATCGGGATGTTGATCTCCTATATCTTTTCAATACTGACTTTAAATGTTTGCAGAAGATATAATCCTTCGAAAGTGGACAAAGTTTTCAGAAGATTACAATTAGTATCATCTGCAGCTTACAGTTTGGGTCATGGAGGAAATGATGCTCAGAAAGTGATGGGTATCATAGCAGCAGCTATGATGGCTCATGGAATGATCGGTAATATTCAGGAATTGCCTGAATGGGTACCGCTTTCATGTTATTCAGCTATTGCCTTAGGAACCATGTTCGGAGGTTGGAAGATCGTTAAAACCATGGGGCAAAAAATTACCAAGTTAACACCATTTGAAGGCTTCAGTGCTGAGACTGCCGGGGCTATCACTTTATTTCTTACTCAACATTTTAAAATTCCTGTCAGTACAACCCACACAATCACCGGTTCAATAATTGGTGTTGGGGTAACAAAGAGAGTAAGTGCTGTACGTTGGGGTGTGACACTTGAACTCATATGGGCATGGATACTAACCATTCCTGTATCCGCTTTGCTTGCTGCCGGTATTTTCTACCTGATCCATTTGTTCATCCCATAAAAATTTCAATTATTTATTTTTTAATATTCTGACCCGCAGAATAACAGAATTAAAATTCTGATAAAAAGCGTTTGAGTGTATTAGCCCTCTACCTGGTATTGGACAATTACCGTTATTCAATTCGGTAATCAGCAATGGCATGATCAATTTCAAGATGAGGCAACCAATTTGAAAAGATCAAAGCTATCGAATGTCCTGTAAGAGGAATGTTTTCCTGCCCCTGTTTATATGGAATTAAGTTGCCCAACCGATTAATGACAGAGTAATTCAGAGGTAATTTTAAGCTTCGGCGAGGTGAATTTAGAGACATGGTCGGTAAATATTGCCAAATACTTGTCAGTCAATTAGATATAATGCGGTCTCGGTCGCACATTCGCGCTCTCTTATTTTGATTTTAAGGTTAATAAATTTTACTTTGCAACACATTTTAAATAAAATCTAAAAAGGAATAACATGTCAGACATTGCTGCAAAAGTAAAAGCCATCATCATCGACAAACTAGGTGTGGATGAAAAAGAAGTGAATCCTGAAGCTAGTTTTACAAACGATCTTGGCGCAGATTCTCTTGATACGGTTGAACTTATCATGGAATTTGAAAAGGAGTTCAATATCGCTATCCCGGATGACCAGGCGGAGAAAATTTCTACGGTTGGACAAGCCATCGAATATATCGAGAAGAATACCAAATAATTTTTTCTGCATGATCCGGTCAATTCCACGGAGTTAATCGGATCATGTTTTCTCCTAACGGAACACCGGAGCAATCCGGTTTGAATCCATATTAAATTCACAAGGGATGCAACTGAAACGAGTCGTAGTGACGGGACTAGGTGCGCTAACGCCGCTGGGAAACAATGTAGAAGCATATTGGAATGGACTTATTCATGGCGTTAGCGGAGCTGCTGCTATCACTAAGTTCGATGCATCAAAATTTAAGACCCGCTTTGCGTGCGAAGTGAAAGGTTTTGACCCGAATGATTTTTTTGAAAGAAAAGAAGGCCGTAAACTTGACGGATTTTCACAGTATGCATTGGTTGTCGCCGATCAGGCCATCAAGGACTCTAAGATTGATCCGGAAAAAATCAATCACGATAGAGTTGGTGTTATTTGGGGCTCGGGAATTGGCGGATTAAAGACTTTTCAGGACGAGGTCATCAATTTTGCAAAAGGCGATGGTACTCCACGTTTCAATCCCTTTTTCATCCCAAAGATGATTGCAGATATTGCCTCGGGGCATATCTCCATAAAATACGGTTTCAGAGGACCAAATTTCACTACAGTTTCAGCTTGTGCTTCATCTACCAATGCATTAATCGATGCATTTACATATATCCGATTAGGTAAAGCCAACATTATTGTATCAGGTGGATCTGAATCGACCGTCAATGAAACATGCGTTGGTGGTTTTAATGCTCTGCAAGCACTGTCTCAGCGAAACGACGACCCATCGACTGCCTCAAGACCTTTTGATCTTGATCGTGATGGATTCGTCATGGGTGAAGGCGCAGGTTGTATAATCCTTGAAGAACTGGAGCATGCTAAAGCCAGAGGCGCACACATCTATGCTGAAATCGTTGGCGGTGGAATGTCTGCCGATGCATATCACATGACTGCACCACATCCTGAAGGCTTAGGTGCTGCAAATGTGATGAATGCTGCCCTTGAAGATGCCGGCATGGGTCCTTCTGAGATAGATTATGTAAATGTTCATGGGACCTCTACTCCCATCGGTGACCCGCAAGAAATAAAAGCTATTCAAACTGTTTTCGGTTCAGATGCTTACAAGATGAATATCAGTTCCACTAAATCAATGACAGGACATTTGCTGGGTGCTGCGGGAGCGATCGAAGCAATTGCTGCCATTCTTGCTGTTGTGAACGATATAGTCCCTCCAACTATCAATCACTTTACTGATGATCCTGTATTTGACAAGAAGCTCAATTTGACATTCAATAAGGCTGAAAAACGAACTATTCGTGCTGCATTGAGTAATACATTTGGCTTTGGCGGACATAATGCATCGGTGATCTTCAAGAAATATTCCTGATGAAGCAATTGGCTGTTGAAAACCGGTCAATCAAAATTTTTTTTATTTGAGTTTATTTGATCCCATCCGGACTCTTATATCAAAGGATAAAAAATTTATCTTTTCACTTCGTAATTTATTAGGATTTACTCCGGGTAATATATCCGTATATAAACTGGCTTTCAGACACCGTTCAGCAGCAGTTGAACACGACAGCGGAATCAAACTAAGCAATGAGCGCTTGGAATACTTAGGTGATGCCGTATTGGGTGCTGTAATTGCTGAAATGCTTTTCAAAAAATATCCATATAAAGAAGAAGGGTTTCTTACCGAGATGCGAAGTCGTATCGTGAATCGTGATCACCTGAACAAATTGGCAATGAAACTTGGAATAGACCAGATGATGAATGGCTTAATTGATCCGGGAGCGAAAACACGCTCAGCTTATGGTGATGCATTTGAAGCTTTGATAGGAGCTGTCTATCTTGACAAAGGATACGATGTAACCCGTAAAATGATTTTTAAAAGAATTGTAAAAAACCACATTCACCTTGATGAGATTGAAGAACAGGACAGCAATTTTAAAAGCCGACTGATCAATTGGTCCCAAAGAGAAAAAAGAAAGGTGGAATTCGAATTTTTGGAAGAAGTCGACAATGGCGGTAAGCGACTCTTACGCGTGAGGGTTCTTGTTGATGCGGTTGAAATGAGTCGTGGTGAAGACTTTTCAAAAAAAAGAGCTGAACAGATAGCCGCTGAAAAAGCCTGCATCAGCCTTGGCATTTAATCATTCACCGGCATTGTAAGCTACAAATTTGAATTTGTGGCAATTCCGACAATCGTGTTTATGAGCTTGAACCGGATTTGCAGATTTCCAAAGCCAAATTGATACCTTTGCATGATTACAGGTATTTATCATGGCGAAAAGTGTTCTTAAACTTAATGAGGAAGATAAATTTGACTTTATGCTCTTTGGAATTGCTTGTCAAATGAAAGATTACAGATTAAGTAATGAAGTAAATGTCAAATTGAAAATTAAAATGACACGACGGGACGACTTTGACATTTATAATAATAAGAGAATGGAGGAACAGGGATTTGCATTCTTCCGCTTTGATAGTAAAGAAGAAGACCAATATTGTCTTGTATCAAATCGGTGCCCTAAAGGATTACTCATCCCCGAACATAAACAAATAGATTACTTTTTCATGATTCGTCCGGGAAGAACAATGATGGATGATGCTGAAATAGTCAATACACTAAAAGAAATACCCATCGTTCTCGGTGCCTATGTTTTTGATGTTTTAAAATTAAAATCAAGAGGAAATCTGGTGTTTTGAAAGAAGAAAATATGTATCGGCAATGAATTCAAGAATTCTAAGCAGCCTGATGATTACATTGCCAAACAAACACCTACGATCTTAAAAATTATGCTCCCTACTAATAAAACAAAAATCGTTGCTACCATAGGTCCAGCATCTTCATCAGCGGAAATACTCAGTAAGATGATCCGTGCCGGTGTGGATGTTTGCCGTCTTAATCTATCACACGGCCAATACGATGAACACAAAAAAATAATTTCATCCATTAGGAGAATCAGCAAGGACCTTGGTTTTCATGCCGCAATTCTGGTCGACCTTCAAGGTCCAAAACTAAGAATCGGTGATCTTGAACAAAGCCATATCGAACTAAAAGCCGGAGAACAAATTATCTTTACTACCAATGAATGTACAGGGAATTCGAAGAGATTGTATATGAATTACAGTCAGTTTCCTGAGGATGTGAAGGTAGGAGATATTGTCCTTATTGATGATGGCAAAATTCAGCTTCGTGTGATGAACACAAATAGAAAGGATGAGGTTGTGGCAGTGATCGAGGGAGGAGGAATGCTTTCAGGGCGAAAGGGTGTCAACTTACCTAACACAAAAATTTCACTACCAAGCCTGACAGAAAAAGATCTCGAAGATCTTGATTTTGCAATCTCGCAGGACGTTGATTGGATTGGGCTATCATTTGTTCGAAATGCCAATGATATCCTCGATTTAAAATCACGCATTGCAGGGGCAGGGAAAAAGATCCGTGTAATTGCAAAGATAGAAAAGCCGGAAGCTCTGGAAGATATAGACCAGATCATCCGTGAGACAGATGCTCTAATGGTTGCCCGTGGAGATCTTGGTGTCGAATTACCAATGGAGCAGGTTCCTATCATTCAGAAAATGCTCGTTGAAAAATGTATTCGGGCAACCAAGCCGGTCATCATAGCCACACAAATGATGGAGTCGATGATCAGTAACTACTCTCCTACCCGTGCGGAAGTCAATGATGTGGCAAACTCAGTGATGGACGGTGCAGACGCTGTGATGCTCAGCGGAGAAACATCAGTAGGAAAATACCCCTTGAAAGTTGTTGAGTCCATGCGTAAAATTATTGCTACGGTGGAGGCAAACTCATTTCGCTACAACAGGAATTATCAACCTGATGTAACAAGTAAAACCTACATATCAGATTCAGTCTGTTATAATGCATGCGTTATGGCATCACAGGTAGGTGCTAAAGCTATTGTGGGAGTCACACGTTCCGGTTATACAGCTTATAAAGTAGCCGCACAAAGACCTGAAGCAGATATTTTTATCTTTACAGACGTTCCATCTTTACTAAGCGTATTAAGTTTAATCTGGGGAGTTCACGGTTTTTACTATGACAGGAATGTTTCAACTGATCAGACAATTACCGAGCTTCAGGAAATTCTAAAAAATAAAAATGTCTTGCAAGAAGGTGATCTTGTAATCAACCTGGCCAGTGTTCCACTGGAAGATCAAGGCAGAACCAATATGATTAAACTTGGTACCGTTAAATAATTCAATAATTAATTAATTTTTAATTCTAAAAAATGGCTATCAACATTCCTTTACTCAAAGAAATTTGTGAAACTGCAGGTGCTCCGGGATTTGAAAATCGCATTCGTGAAATTGTATTACGTGAAGTTACTCCCCTCGTAGATAAGGTAAGTGTAGATAACCTTGGGAATGTCACTGCCTTTAAAAAAGGAAAGAAGTCCAAAAAGGTGATGATTGCTGCACATATGGATGAAATTGGATTCATGGTGACACACATAGACGAAAATGGATTTCTGCGATTTCATACTTTAGGTGGTTTTGACCCAAAAACATTAACGGCACAAAGAGTTATTGTACACGGCAAAAAAGATCTAATCGGCGTGATGGGAAGCAAACCAATTCACATCATGACATCAGATGAAAAAAACAAAGTACCTCAGGTTAAAGATTATTTTATTGATCTGGGAATGTCAAAAAAAGAAGTCGACAAATATATTTCTGTTGGAGATCCTATTACCAGACAAAGGGAGCTGATAGAAATGGGAAGCTGCGTAAATTGTAAGTCTATTGATAATCGCGTATCGGTCTTCATCCTGTTAGAAACATTACGACAACTCAAAACAACACCATACGACATTTATGGGGTATTTACAGTCCAGGAGGAAGTTGGTATTCGCGGCGCAGGAGTCGCAGCACATCAGATCGAACCTGATTTTGGATTTGGTCTTGATACTACCATCGCCTACGATGTTCCGGGATCTCTGCCACATGAAAGAGTCACAAGTCTGGGAGGCGGAGCAGCAATCAAAATCATGGACTCCTCGACAATTTGTGATCTCAGGATGGTAGAATACATGAAAAAAACAGCAAACAAGTCTAAAATAAAATGGCAACCTGAAATATTACAGGCCGGAGGAACAGATACTGCAGGAATTCAACGTATGGGTAAAACCGGTGCTATTGCAGGAGCAGTCTCAATTCCTACCAGGCATATCCATCAGGTCATCGAAATGGCAGATAAAAATGATATTTTGAATTGTATTAAATTACTGACCAACTGTTTAAAAGAATTGGATACCTATGATTGGAAATTCTAATTAACTAAATTTTTCGCCAAAATTCCTGGCTAAAGATTTTTTTCTTTGAAATAGTATCCTATTTTTGGGTATTCCAAGTTCCTCAGCTAATTCAACTTTTGATGCCTTTGACCCAAGGAATAAATAGATATTTGATTAAATTACTGGATACTGCACAGGATGGCGTATTAATATTGGATATGGAGGGAAATATCAAATACGTAAATCGTTCTTTATCCAATACATTTGAAATAGACGCAATTGAATTGGTCAATCAGCCTTGCAACGTTTTTAGCACTGATCCAAAAATTATTTTTTTAGAAATTGTTCGTGACCTTTCAATAAAGCAATATGTGGTTAAAAACCTTAAGTGCAAAATTGCAAATGACAAGATCTTAGATTTTACCGCAAGTTTTACATTCCTAAGAGATGATGTTACTATTCATTCCGGAGTAATGGTTGTATTAAAAAACAGGATTTTGCAAAGTGAAAGCGAAAAAAAATTTCTTGCCCAACAACACAATCTGCTTCGTTCCATGAATATGCGTACGGATGAGATATGTATTGTATATAATATGAAAAACTATAGAAGTATTTTTTGTTCTGATACAATCGAACAAATTCTTGGATGGACTGCTGAAGAATATATTAATGGTGGGTGGGCATTCTCTCTTGCCATCACCCACCCGGAAGATGCTCATTTAGCACAGGAAGTTTTTAGCAGAGAGGTAAAAAAAAGAAAAGCTTCTTTCAGTGCGCTGGATCACATTCCTATAACTATAGGTTATCGAAAAAGAACCAAGAGTGGAGAGTATCGTCAGATGCATGCAGAGACATGGGTTCTGGACAGGGATGAAAATGGTGAATTGTTTCATGTGATTATATTTCTTAAAGATGTTACTGTTGAAAAATTAAAGAATAAAATTGTTATCAATAATGGAATTTTAGAGCTGGTACATAACGGCGTGAATCATATAAAGATTGAAGGTGCTCATTTAATTTCTAAAATTGAACCTTCACGCATTCTTCAACTCAGTGAACGAGAAAGAGAGATTCTTGCTTTGATTAAAACGGGTCTCTCAACTAAGGAGATTGCATCAAAACTTTCACTGAAAGTCAATACTATAAACACCTACAGAAAAAATTTAATGAATAAATTAAATGCAAAAAATTCTGCTGAACTTGTCAATATAGCAATGGAGCAAAATATTATGTGACCTGAACTTTTTTTCTTGTCTAAAATTACATTTTTTCACTTTGATTAATTGTTTGAATATGCGTCCGATATATTATTTTATTAAAAATTTAAAAGAATTATACCAAACTGTTCCTGAAGGCATCCTGATAACAGATTCGAATGGTTCGATAGTCTTAATGAATCAGAAGCTTCAAACATTTTTCAAAACGTCAGAAAAGGAATGGCTTGACAAACCTGTCAGTCAATTTATTCCAAATCATGATCCAATAAGTCATTTCAAAAAGTTAATATCAAAGAAAGCCCTGATCAATAAATTTGCATTCAGAATAAATAAAAAGGAGCAGAGCTTAGTTTCAATAACTCAAATTCTTGAAAACGAAGATGACTATGCTGGCATGGCTTATATTTTCAGGCTGGACAAAAACTATCTACCTAATAATCCCTACTCGAATAAAAACAATCCGATTGTAAAAGTTTTGAATTTAAAAAAAAATGTAGCATGGTTGATATCGAATTTAAAGAGTCTCCAAACCGCATATTGTAGTGATAGCATGGAAAATTTGGTTGGATGGACAGCAGAAGAGTTTACATTAGGCGGATGGGCTTTTAGTTTCAATCTTGTACACCCTCAGGATCAAATTAGTTCTTTGAGTTTAATGGCCGACGGTATCCGCTTGAGAAACGAAAAAAAAATTGTCTATGACCATATTCCAATTCAACTTAAATTCCGTTGCCGAACCAGGGAGAATAAATGGGTATGGTTCGATAACACTGTAACCGTACTGGAACGAGACGAAAAAGGAAACATTGAATTTATAATTGGATCAATCAAGATTTTTGATCCTGAAAATGCTGATGAAGAACTTTCTCAAATAAAACTCTTGGAAGAAAATGTTTTCATTAAAGATGGAAAAACATTCATTAGTATTGATGCACTATTAGAAATTCAACACAGAACTCTGCAGAATTCGGAAACTAATTCTAAAACACTTGTCGATTCATATCACCTTTCAAATCGTGAACTAGAAATTTTATCACATATTGTTAACGGACTTTCATCTGATGAGATAAGTGAAAAACTATATATCACCAAAAACACCGTCAATATGCACCGTAAGCAGATCATGAAAAAGATGCATGCAAAAAATCTTGCTGATCTGGTCAGAAAAAGCATTGAAAGTGGACTTTTCAATAAAAAAGGATAAAATCCCACCATTTTTAGTGATTAAATACACCCTAAATGGTAATTGTAGGATTTAATGCCAAAAAGCACATTTGATGTACTTTTCACACTAGCTCCATTATTAAGCTTTTTTCATGCCCCGGGGACGCAGCCTCGGGGCATTTCATTTCCATCAGGCTGCTGCACTTAGCATTCGAAGACCTTCAATGGCACTTGATTTTTCAACATTCTCCATGATAATAGGGCCATTTACCAATTATCGATTGCTTTTTCCTGTACTGAGGTTAATTTACCTAAAAAAGATAAATATGTCAACATTGGAAATTCAAGATCATCTTCATGTCTATAGCATGTTCTCTTTTAAAGATGGAAGAAAAGAACCCGGTATTCTTATCAATAAGTATAACATCATTAAAGGTGAAGTAGAATATCTGTTTATTCATCAATTAAACATGCAGGCATACAAAACTGCATTTGAAAAATATGACAGAGAAAAATGTACTGAGCTTGTTGAAGAAATAAATACTAACGATCTGGTTAGCATTCATCAAGTGTCATTAAGTGACTATAAAATTATCATGGAATTACTAAATGAAAGAAATCAGCAATTGAATCTCATGAAATAAAACAAAATTTACCCATTAAAACTATGAAAAGGCCTGATAATTTCAGGCCTTTTTCATTCACCAAGTATATTAACACATTAACCATATTTTATTCTTTCACTTAACACAGAATTCTTTTAACAATAATGCGGAGATAATGGAATGGTTTAATATTTTTTATTACTTTGTATCCTCGCAAAATTAAGGGTTTCCGCTGCTTTTTTCGGATTTTCTCTTTATCGGCTATCTCATCAATTATTGACAATCAAAATCAACAATAAATGAAAACACATCTATCTATCATGAAAAACTTTATCTCAATTTCTGGTCCTGTTTTTTCTGCATTACGAAGAAACCTGACAAGCAAATTTGTCAACACTTCAACTTCCGACACCGGCTTTAAAAAAATTGCAATTGCGTTCGCTGCGTTCGCATTTGTCATTTTAGGAAGTTATGAAAAAGGCCTTGCGCAAACTACTGTCTTCTCTGATGATTTTAGCACCAACACCAACGCAACCTACACAACAAGCGGTTTAATCGGCTCAAGTGCATGGAGCGTTGCTGTGAGTGCCGGCGACTTTGGAGCAAGAAGAAACACATCCCCTGAACAACTTGAATTGACAAATGATGCGACCGGGGTTGGAAATGCCACTGGTTCTGTTTACTGTTCAACTTTGTCTTCTGCCTTTGCCAGTCCTTATAACACTACCCTTAATTCAAATGGGGGATTGGTGACATGGACATTTAACATGAGACAAATCAGAACGGATCCGGCAGGATTGATAAGTGGATCATATGGCGTGGCATTTGTCCTCGCGGGAAGTGGAACAACAAGCCAATCTTCAGGTTCAGGTTATGCTGTCGCCTTGGGAAATTCAGGCTCTACGGATCCGGTTAGACTGGTAAAATATGCTACCGGATTAGCAAGCGCATCGAATATTATCACGTCCAATACCTCAGGTTTGACTGATTTTGGAAATCAATATCTTAGTGTAAAAGTTACCTACGATCCGGGTTCTGACACATGGGAATTGTTTTTAAGAAATGATGGAACAAGTTCATTTACTGATCCCAACAGTGGAAGTCTGGATTCACAAGGAACCATAGTTGATAACACATACACTTCATCTTCCCTTACTACAATGGGTGGCTTTTGGAGTGGTTCAACAGCGGGCAATCAGACTGCGTTTTTTGATAATGTTGTAGTAACTATAGCATCTGTTGTGCCGGAAATCACAGTATCAACTAATACCCTGACGGATTTTGGAAATGTTCAAACAGGTACTTCTTCAGCAGATCAGTCCTATACAGTACAAGGAATTAATCTTACAGATACTCTGCATATTCTTGCTCCTTCTCAATTTGAAATTTCATTTACAAGCGGCAGTGGTTACAATGACTCATTATTTCTTATCCCTTCTTCCGGAACTGTTGCAAACACAACAATTTACGCACGCTTTTCTCCAACTGCAAATGGTGCTGTAAGCGATAGCATTTCGCATCTAAGTTTAGGTGCCACAACTAAAAAGGTTGGGGTTAGCGGTACAGGAACAAGTTGCAGTCCGCCAAATATCACACCAAGCGGACCAACAACCTTCTGTACAGGTGGTTCAGTAATGCTTACAGCAGATCCCGGTGTAAGCTATTTGTGGTCCACTGCTGAAACAACTCAGACAATCACAGTAAGTACCGCAGGAAACTATTCAGTTGCCGTGACTGACGGATCAAATTGCACAGCTACTTCAGCCGTGACAACCGTGACTATTAATAATTTTGGATTTAGTGGTGTAATCTTTACGGAAAACATGGGAGTCCCTACCGCCACAACTTTGGTAAATTCTTATACAGGTTGGCAAAATTATGGAGTACTTAACTTTTCCTCTACAACAACCAATCAAAGTGATGTAAGGACTACGACAGCTTCTACAGGTTATTCAGGTGCATCTGCAGGTGGAAACGTGTTCATGGGTACTTCAGGTACAAGCGCACGTGATTTTATTATTTCAAATATAAACACTGCAGGTTACACGTCATTAACTCTTTCCTTTGGTTTGTTAAGATCTTTGAATACAGATGATATAGTAGTATCTGTAAGTACTGATGGTGTGAATTATACACCGGTTACTACCTCTGCCCAACCTCCAACAAATAATGTTTGGGCACTGGTTACTGTAAGTTCCGGAATTCCTGCTGCGTCAAATCTTAGTATCAAATTTGAAAAAGCTACAGGCAACAGTTTCCGCATCGACGATATTATTCTCTCCGGATCTGCAACTGCAGTCTCTATCTCTGCTTCCGGACCAACAACAATTTGCAGTGGTTCATATGTTACCCTTACTTCAAGTATACCAAGTGGAAATGATTGGAGTAATACACCAATATTTTCATTTTCACAGTCAGTTCAGGCAAACGTTGCAGGTGATTATTTTACAATTGTCTCAGATGTTAACGGATGTACATTAAGTTCGGATACAATAACTGTTAGTGTTGTGTCTTCACCTACAGCCACCACAAGCTCAACCGATGCACTTTG
>Ga0116142_10003287_pt1 | contig 16389 bp, 9 predicted proteins | sample AD_UKC033_MetaG_FD_89785 | JGI IMG/M metagenome (GOLD analysis project Ga0116142, IMG submission 89785) | Active sludge microbial communities of municipal wastewater-treating anaerobic digesters from USA - AD_UKC033_MetaG | ecosystem: Engineered > Bioreactor > Anaerobic > Digestate | place: USA... | reverse complement strand
GGGTATCAGTGTATCTGCCGGTGAAGCGAGATCGATGAATGCTTATGAATATGTTGCAGGCTTTAAGGGAATGAACAGGGTGCAGGTTGATGGAAGTGACTTTGAAGCTTCTTACAGGGTGATGAAAGAGGTTTGCGATTTTGTAAGAAGAGAAAGGAAACCCTGCCTTGTACATGCTGAAACGCCATTGCTTGGTCATCATACAAGCGGTGTACGAAAAGATTTTTACCGCAGCCAGGTAGATTGGGAAAAGCATGAAAAAAATGATCCTGTTCCGCAATTAAGAAAAAAATTAATAGAAAGAGGAATAACAGAACCGGAATTACAGCAGATAGAGAAAGAAGCTGCTGAAAGGATAGATGCGGATTTTAAAAAGGCCATAGCAGCACCAGAACCTGACCCGGCATCAGTAACTCAACATGTTTTTGTGCCTACTCTGGTAGAGGAGGAAAAAGGGGAACGCAGCCCGGCTAATGCAGAAAAAGTACTGATGGTCGACGCCGCTTTATATGCTATCAGGGAGCTGATGGAAGATAACCCGGAGATGATCTTGTACGGCCAGGATGTAGGTAAACGATTGGGTGGTGTATTTCGTGAAGCCGCTACACTGGCTGAGCAGTTTGGCGAACACCGGGTTTTTAATACTGCTATACAGGAAGCCTTTATCGTTGGTTCTACAGTGGGACTGAATGCTGTGGGCATTAAGCCAGTGGTGGAAGTACAGTTTGCGGATTATATCTACCCGGGATTTAACCAACTGGTGACAGAGATATCAAAGAGCTGTTACCTGACTTGTGGCAAGTTTCCCGTATCCATGGTCTTGCGGGTGCCCATCGGGGCATACGGAGGTGGAGGACCATATCATAGTGGTAGTGTGGAAACCACTTTGCTTTCCATTAAGGGAATTAAAGTAGTGTACCCATCTAACGCAGCAGATATGAAGGGCCTGATGAAGGCAGCTTTTTATGATGGAAACCCTGTTGTAATACTGGAACATAAAGGACTTTACTGGAGTAAAGTTCCTGGTACCGATGAAGCTAAAACCATTGAGCCTTCAAGAGACTACATCATTCCGCTTGGTAAAGCAAGTGTTGTTATTAAAGCCTCCGATGCAGCGATGGCTAATGGTGAAAGTTGTTTAGTTATTACATATGGCATGGGAGTGTACTGGGCCAAGGCAGCAGCAAAGAAATTTAATCAGCAAATTGAAGTAGTTGACCTGCGGACACTTTACCCGTTGGATGAAGAACTGATCTTTGAGAGAGTAAAGGCACATGGCAAATGTTTGGTGCTGACCGAAGAACAGCAAAACAATTCATTTGCAGAAGCATTAGCCGGACGTATTTCCAAACATTGTTTTACATCGTTGGATGCCCCTGTTGAAGTTGTAGGAGCATTGAATCTCCCCGCTGTACCGATGAATATGGGATTGGAGCAAGCGATGTTGCCGAATGCAGAGAAGCTTGCAATCGCTTTAAAACAATTATTAAATTCCTGATTTAAGTTTTGCCAAAGCCCAATAGGTCCAAATTTCTTGCCGCGGCCTTAAGGCCCCGGCAAGAAAAAACTCTATTTCAGATTCAATTTTATCTGTAACTCCTCAAATTGTTTCTCATCAATCGTTGCAGGCGCATCGAGCATCACATCTCTTCCTGAATTATTCTTTGGAAATGCAATAAAGTCCCGGATACTTTCGCTGCCACCGAGGATAGCGCAAAGCCTGTCGAAGCCGAAGGCAATACCACCATGGGGTGGAGCACCGTATTCAAAGGCACCAAGTAAGAAACCAAATTTGTGCAGCTGTTCTTCTTTGTCCATACCGAGTGCTGCAAACATTTTTTCCTGTAGCTCCCGCTGGAAAATACGGATAGAACCACCTCCAATTTCATTTCCATTCAGTACCATGTCATAGGCATTGGCTTTGATATTGGCATAGGGATGTTTTAAATATTCAGCAGCATTTTCAATAACAGGGTTATTATTGATCATTGTTTCAATCTGTGCAGGTTTGGGTGAAGTAAACGGATGGTGACGGGCTACCCAACGATTTCCTTCCTCATCATATTCAAATAACGGGAAGTCAAGCACCCAAAGCAATTTAAATTCGTTGTCTTTTCGCATGCCTAAACGATTGGCCATTTCCATGCGAAGATCGCTGATGGCTTTCCTCGTCCTTTCTTCTGCACCTGCAAGAATCAGTACTAAATCACCTGCTTTTGCATTAGCTCCATCAGCAATGGCTTTCAATCTTTCTTCACTATAAAATTTATCTGCACTGCTTTTAAATGTTCCGTCCGTATTTACTTTGATAAACACAAGCCCCTTCATTCCTACCTGTGGACGTTTTACCCACTCTGTTAATTCATCTGTTTGTTTGCGGCTGTATTCGCCGCAGCCCGGAACAGCGATAGCCAATACTGTTTCTGCTTCATCAAACACTTTGAAATCAGCACCGTTTATTAAATCAGCTCTGTTTTTTTTATCTGTATAAACGGTGGCAGGCTTTTTCAGATTCAGCAGTTTCATATCGAAACGGATATCCGGCTTATCGTTGCCATAATTCCACATCGCATCTTCCCATGTCATGCGTTGTACGGTCTCTGTATAATCAATTCCTTTTACTTCCTTAAAAATGGATTTGATCATCCCTTCAAACATGTTAAGGATATCTTCCTGTTCCACAAAGGCCATCTCACAGTCTATCTGGGTGAACTCTGGCTGACGGTCTGCTCTCAGGTCTTCATCACGGAAACATTTTACTACCTGGTAATACCTGTCGTAACCACTTACCATTAATAACTGTTTGAAAGTTTGGGGTGATTGTGGTAATGCATAAAATTGACCAGGATTCATTCTTGATGGAACTACGAAATCCCTTGCGCCTTCAGGTGTTGATTTGATAAGGAAGGGCGTTTCTATATCCATGAAATTATGCTGGTGCAAATAATTCCTGGCAGCCCGGTTTACAGCATAGCGGAATTCAAGATTTTTCTTTACAGCGTTTCTTCTCAGATCAAGAAAGCGGTATTTCATCCGCAGGTCATCACCGCCATCGGTATCATCCTGTATGGTGAAAGGAGGAACGGCTGATTTATTTAAAATTTTGAATGAGGAAACAATTATTTCAATATCTCCGGTTGGAATATTTGGGTTTTTATTACTCCTTTCATTCACGGTTCCGGTTGCCTGTAAAACAAATTCACGGCCAAGTGGATTCTCTTCCAGTTGTTTGTTCAGTTCTTCCCCAAACAGAAGTTGGGTAATACCATAGCGGTCACGAATATCCACAAAGGTGATGGCTCCGAATTTTCTTACGGTTTGTACCCACCCCGCCAGGGTTACTTCTTTTCCTTTTTGCTCAATTCTTAATTCGCCACAGGTATGAGTTCTGTACATTTTTTGTCCTTTTTCTGAGGCGCAAAGATAGCCCAGAGAGCTTATTTACGGGTGTTTTGCAATGCTTTTAAATACAGTTATTTTCGCTTGACATAGAGTTTGAGTGTATATGCCACCACCTGATACTACCTATATACCCGGGCAAACTGGACCTCCTCCTTTAACAGGAGATCCTTATATCGATTCGGTAGTACAGACTTATTGGACTGGTGACGAAGTGACTAAGTCTGAAAATAAAGAAGGTGGACTTTCGGCTGCTGAAGTTTTTTTTATGCTTCTTATGGGAGTTTTCTTTGTTATGATTAACAAAGGAGCAGAAATCTTTCCTGGGATTATAGGAAAAAGAAGACTCGCTTCAAAAATTAAGAAAATGTATACTGCCGATGGCACAAAATATCATAAATGGCTTCTTTCTTTTAACCCATATTACAAATCTTTACCGGAAGGGGTAAAGCATCGGTTCCTGGAACGAACATTGCATTTTGTCAGTGAAAAACAGTTCAAATTTCATTATATGGAACCTGCTGAACATATTCCTGTGCTGATAGCAGGGGCGGCAGTACAGCTTACATTCGGGTTGAAAAACTATATGCTGGATCATTACCCAGTCATTCATGTCATAAGGAAGGAATATGAAAGGAAGGCTGACCGGGAAACATATTACGGGCATGTAAGCAGGAGTGGCATCTATATTTCATGGAGCCATTTTCTGGCAGGATACAGTGATTATTCAGATTCTGAAAATGTGGGTCTGCATGAAATGGCGCATGCTCTGCAGTTTGATGCCTATTTGGGACTTGAAGATGTTCATGACAGGAATTTTAAAGAAAGGCTGAATGCTTTTTCCGATGAGGGGCGTCCCATTTTCAGAGCTATGCGAAAGGGGGCCAGTCATCTTCTCGATGATTATGCTACTACTAATTTTGATGAGTTTTGGGCTGTATCAGTTGAAACTTTTTTTGAAAACCCGGTTATTTTTAAAGATAGATTACCGGGCCTGTACCAGGAGATTAGTGAACTATTAAACCAAGATCCACTTCTGGAGTATAAAGTGGTTGACCCGGATCTATTGTAAATCAGTTTTACATAGTAACAGTCTGGTTTCTTTTTATATCCCGTGGACGCTGTACCGCATAATAATATGACAATATCAAAGCACCTGTAAAAAAAGGAATTAAAGCAAGGTGCTTACCAGTGAATTCATTCCAGACAATCATCTCGTCAAAATGAAAGAACTCGCTGATCATCCAGTAACCATTAGCGCAAATCCAGAAAGTGATAGCCAGGTTATGTGCAAGCTCTGCTTTAATATGACGGGTTCGCCAGGCAATGATTATTGAAATTGTAAGCGTAGGGATGAACATGGCAAGACCCAATTCCCGCCAGATCATACACCAGCTGATATCTTTCACCAGCCAGAAAACGATATGCATATTTTCCATCCTGCGGTAGCGGGAAGGAATACTATAGAATAATTCGTTGGTTTGTTTCATTGCCATTTTATTAATAGCAGGAAGTTAAGAAATGTTGCGGGAAAGTATTCTGCTGAACCTGTTTACATCCGCCTCCGGGTGGATAGGATGATTGTACAGCATGTGATCAGCCATTTGCCGGGCAAAAAAAGGCGCCAGGGAAGACCCCTTTGTTCCCATTCCATTCAGAATGCCGATAGCCGGGTAAACCGGGTGCAAACCAACAAACGGCCTTCTTTCAAGTGTAGCGGGACGAATACCGCAATGATGTGCGGCAATTGTGAAAGGTACTTTTAGCCAGTCCCTGAGTAATTGCTCAGTTTTCTCCCTGAATTCTTTTGTCGGCTGATCTGTATCAAATTCCCAATGATAGTTTGAACCGACCCACCACATGCCGGGTGTGGCCAGCGGCACCATTATCATTCCTTTTTTATAAATATGATTAGTGGGCAGGCCAGGAATTTCTGCAATGAGTAATTCTCCCTTATTTGGAGCAAAGGGCAGCAACTTAAAATAAGGATTATTGCCACCGTCATATCCGTCACAGAAAATAATCTTTTCAGCAACGATATCTTTGTACTGAACGGAAGTTGCTGTCAGGGAAAGATTATCTATATCAAATTGTTCTTCAATCAAAACAGAACCTGATTTCAGTTTTTGTCTCCAGGCAGGAATAATGTTTTCAAGGTGGGCAATGTAAACAGGTTTTACTTCGCCACATCCCAATTCATAATGAAACAATGATGTAAAGTGATTTTGATCAGGATAGTCGAATACGAAATTTCCTTTTTCCTCAATCCGTTTCTGGAAACTCAGTTTCATTTGAGGGCTTGGAAAAAAATCAATGACACTTTTTGTCGAAATAGCAGAAATATCCAACTCGTTGCCTAATTGATTATAAGACTGCCAGGCAAAAGGAAGTATTTCGTCTGCCAGCCATACTTCCACATGGCGACGCCCTGTAACCGGGTTAATAATTCCGGCGGCCAGGCGGGAAGAAGCATTGGGCTTATTGTTGTCAATAACCAGAAATGACTTTCCTTCTTTTTGCAGGTAATAACTAAGCCATGTTCCTGAAATTCCCTGACCGATAACCAGATAATCAATATACATATTGCAAAAATAGGGTTGCCAAAAAATCACAAAGACATATAACTTTTTGTATATGTCTTTGTGATAAATTTTTCTTCATTCAACGGTTATGCGTACTCCCTCGGAGTGTGATGAGAATTCAGGTGCATACATGCATTGTATAGAGGTGATTCCATTGCTGAAATTACCTGCATGGGTTGCAAACAAAGTGTATTCAAATACATAAGTGCCTTTCCGCAGGTAGTTAAAAAAGAAATTGGTGCTGGCATCTTTGGTGCTTTCGTAATAGCCCAATCCTCCCTGCCATTTGTATTGGCTCAATACATTCACAGGCTCCAACGCTGAAGCCCGCATGTCTTTCATATGGACATATTCCATATCACGGTCCACCCTCAACTCTACTCTTACTTTTATTTTGTCACCTACTTTGATAGCATCGCCGTCGTTTACTGGTGTTATTACGGGTCCCCGGTCCGTATTCCCTTCTACAAACAGTTTCTTTGATAATTTTAATGGGGTAGTGGCAGTGGTTATTTTATCAAGGTCTTCGAAATACTGCCAGTAAATGCCACCCCAGGATGCCTGGTTAGCTGGTTGATTTGTTGATTGGGAAGGTGGGTGGGTTACCTTTACAATTATATTTCCCATTTGTGGCGCTACATTCTTGTCGTCAATCACTTTCTTGAAATAACCGGTTCCGGCTTCCTGTTTGTTATCGGTTGATTTAACAGAGAGATTTCCCAGCGTTACTTCTACTAAAGGTTCTTCACTTAGCCACTCTGTGCCTTGTAATAATAACGCATAACATGCCTCTGCTGTGGCTTTCGTAGTTTTCCAGTTATTGGTTTGTTTATTTTTTAATAACCATGTTCTCAGGTCATCTACTGTTTTTGAATCTTTCGCCACTTCCTGGAATGTTTCAATCAGTAATGAGTGGGTTTCTATCGGCATTTCGTACCAGAACCAGCCGTATCGCTGATCTTTCCAGTACATACCCATTTCTTCGTTTGTAATCGAGGTTTCTTTCAATGATTTCAGAATCGCAGCCGGGGTTTTTGTATCAGCAGTTCTGTGCAGCGCCAGTGCTGCCATTCCCTGCATATATTTACTTTGCCCAACCCATGTTTGCTGCATTCTGCCGCGGAAATAAGTATAAGCCGTTTGTGATGCTTTGGCTATTTCATATTCAGGGAAGAAACTACGCATATACAGGTATTGGATAGTGGTATGGCCCGGAGTATATTTTTTCAGATCGGTTTTATACTTTACCAGTTCATCATAATCCTCCTTTATCTTTTTATCTAAGTAAGGAATAGCAGTTGAAAGAATGGCTTTCAGTTTAGTCTCTTGCCCGGCTGCAATGCCTTTTAGTTTTTTCAAATGACCGATACCTGTAACAATGTATTGTGTAATGTAACGATCATCCGGCCCGCCGGTAAACCATACAAAGCCGCCATTGCTGCTTTGCATTTGCTTCAGTTTCTCATAGGAGCTGTTAAGCTGCTCACTCATTTTCATCATATCAAACAGCAGGGCGATATTCCTTTTTTGTTCCGTTTCATTTTTTGCCTGCAATACCCAGGGTGTTTCTTCCAGCAATACAGCTTTCAGTTCCTGGTTCTTTTGCAGATTACTTATTAAAGCCGCAGTATCTTTTATTTTCCATTGTTCAAATACCTGTTTGATCTTTGGTGATGAGTTAGCAATATAACTGGCCAATGAATTGGCATAATAACGGTTCCAGGTTTGTTCCGCACATTCATATGGGTACTCCATCAGGTAGGGCAGTGCCTGTACAGCATACCAGGCAGGATTGGAAGTGTATTCGACTGTTAATGCATGGTGTTGCAATGATTCACTGCTGCCGCTTTTCAGCAGTTTTTCAAAAGTAAAATTCTTTGTTCCGCTGCCACGCATTGGTAAAGGCATTGTCTCTGTAACCAGCATCCTGTTGGTAAGAACAGGCATAGCATTTTCTTCCCCATCACTGTAATTACCAGCTTTGGCAACAACCCTCCATACCAACGCTTTGTTGAATAAGTAGGGTACTTCTATCGGGAATTTTATGGCTTCACTTTGTCCGGCCGCTACGGTGAAATATTGGTTAGGAAATGAATTGCGGAACCAGCCATCCACCGGCTGGTTAGTAGTGGCATCGAACAACTGCAATTCGGCTGTGCCGGTAAGTTCTTTATCAGTAAGGTTAACGATCTTGGAACTGAATTCCATTTTATCACCTTCCCGTAAAAATCTTGGGGCATTGGGCTGCACCATCAGTTCTTTTTGTGTAACAATTTCTTTGGAACTGCTGCCAAAAGCGGCTTCTTTAGTATGAGCCAGTGCCATGAATTTCCACTTTGTCAGTGCTTCTGGCATAGTAAAGGAGAATTCAATAGCACCGGTACTATCTGTTTTTAATTCAGGGAAGAAGAAAGCAGTTTCGTTGAAATTTTTTCGAATTTTGACATTACCAGATTGTTGTGTTGTGCTTGACTTGTCGAATTTATCAATAATACCATCTCCATTTTTTTCTTTTTTAGTTACGGTATAGCCAACTACTTTGTCAATACTTTTCATGTCATATACAGGAACTGTATCAACATTGGCATTTGCTTCTAGTGCAACTGATCTTGATATTGGAAGTGTTTTATACGGATTGTATCCAGTTGAATAATAGTTATCGTTTCCTACAAATAGATAATCATATCGCTTGTCAACATACTTTTCTTGCTGTTCATCAATATACCGTTGAGTAGATTGGACCTGAACGAAATTCTGAGAACCATTCCAGCTAAAACCACCATAGCAGCAAGGCCATATTCCAGGTTTGTTCCAGTAATGCGTTATAAACTGATCTAATGACGCATCATACATTTCGGCCAGCATTTCAGCCGCTGCTATTTCTTTTTTATAGCCAGTAATTTTTACTTTCCATTTTTCTTCACTGCCGGGTAGTGTTTTATCCCGGTAGGTAGCATATTCAATACTCAATTCTTTATTAGTCCATGGTACGCTGATAGTCTGGTTTAACTGGTAAAAACGATTATGCTTAACAAACACCCAGCCCACACCATAGCCACCACGGTCTTTTTCGGTTGCGTCAAAAGAGAATGTTTTCTTTTGATTGGAAAGAGTTACAAAGTTGTAGTCATTAGTAGCGGGTCGTGAGCCGGAGCCCCTGTTTATTTTGTGTACTACAAACAGGTTATCTGCTGCTGTTCCCAGTTCGACTTTTGCAGTTTTGCCTGGCTCAACTACTGTCTTCTTAATCCCTGTCCACAAATAATCCGGGCGGTTCAGCTGATTGTTTTTTTCATCAAACAGCTCAATATATTTTACATCTTTTACTTCCTCACCGTTCTTATCCTTAACAGACATTTCAATAATATAGAAACCGGGAGTCCATGAGCCATGAGAAACAGGCCATGAACCATTGGCATTTGTTGAATCTGCCTTGCTGAAAGTCTCTGCTCCTTTCTCCCAATTCTTAAAATCGCTTTCATCATCATATTCATCGTACGGGAAGTTTTTTATGTATTCATCTTTTGTCATTACAAACTGGTCAGGCCTGTTCCAATAGCGGTCACGGATCAGTCTTTTTTCTTCTATTAATTTACTGACAGAAACTTTAACTATGGCTGGTTCAAATTCACCATTCATATTCTCTGTACGGATAGACAATGATTTCAAACTATCAGCCGGTAATGTGGGGGGAATAGTCGAAACGAGTATCAGTGATTTATAACTCACAGATACTGATTTTTCACCACTTCTTGTCTCTCCGTTTATATCTGTTACATCGGCATATACTGTATAATCAAATACCGGCTCAAATTTCTTTTCAATCTTCAGATCAGGGATAGCTGTAAATTCAACAGTAAATTTTCCATCTTTATCTGTTTTAGCTTCACCGTGTGCAATTTCCATTTCTTCTGATGGTGGCTGCCACCAACGGCGGAATAACCAGGGGTAAATAAACCTCGGTTCCCTGACAACCCTGTATTTTACTATAGCGCCGTCAATATTATTGCCCGCATAGGCTTTGGCAATACCGGTTACTTTTATTTTATCATTTACTTTATATGTTCCTTTAATGGGCTCATAATCTACATAGAATTTAGGACGTTTATATTCTTCCACTTTAAATCCGGTATTGCCCCCGTCTTTTTTGGTGTAGATGCTGAACTGGCCATTCAATCCTGTTTGGGGCAACTGGAATTTTCCGTTGAATGTGCCAAATTCATTTGTCTTAAATTTAATACTATCAATGTCTTTGTAATTCGCATCACGAAGTACTGCTGTGGCTGAGTAATCGGCCATTACACCTGCTTTTTTCTCTGCCTGGTTCCTTGTCAGTACAATGCCCTTAAAGTATACTGTCTGACCCGGCCTGTAAATAGCCCTGTCGGTAAACAGGTAGATGTTGGTGACGGGTTTAGATTCTTCCGACTGGCTGTTATAGTAATAATAATCATACATCAGTTCATTCATAAAGAGCCTGTCGGTTTCATACTTAATATCCAACAGGTAAGAATAGTTGCGGTAATTGTTATTATCTCTTTTGGGTACATTTAATACAAAGAAGCCATTGGCGTCAGTGATATAAGCTTTTCCTTTTTCTTTTATGTATTTAGATTGTTTATAATCATATTTCTGTTCCCATACCTGTACTGCAGCTTTGGCAAGCGGTTGCCCGTTATCCCGGTTTAATACAAAATAATCGTTGCCATTATTTACGTAGCTGATACCGGATACATAAATAAACCTGGCTCCGATGATGGTACCTTTTTCTTTAAGATCCTTACTGTTTGATGCTACCAATACATATTCACCGGAGGGAAGACCATCGATTTTGATTTCCACACTATGTTCCTGCAAGTCATTGGTAACAGGCAGGGGTTGTTGCCAGTTTTTCAATGCGGAGGCAGCAATGATGGAAGGCCAGTAATTTTCGTCATACTGGTTCATCATTAGTTCTTTTAATTTCTCATCGGCTTTGATAATTCGGAGATACAGGGTACTGATGTTCTTATAGTTCACCAATGACCTGAAAGCTTGCCCTGGTATATTCACTTTTTCTACGGTGAATTGTAATGAATGGCTATTAATGCTGTTCAGCAGGTTAAATGCGTTGATCTTTCCTTCTGAGGAGTCCTTTTGCTGCAGTAACCTTTCACAGATTTCTTTTGCTTTTATACGGTCGAAACGATGTGTGGTATCCCCGTACGGTTTGTAGCTTTCTGCTTTTTCATTATAATATGCTGCGATAAGATACCATGCCTGTGATGCAGCGGGAAGCTGTCCATACTGATTTGCAATATGATTGATGCTGTTAAAATACAGTTCATCCTTCGCAGGGTGGGTTGATTTATTCTTTATAAACTCTATACGTTTAATATCGGCATCAATCAGGGCATCCGGCTTAACATCTTTCAGGTGGAAGGAAATCAGTTTTTGATAAATGTGCAGCGCTTTATGCTGAAGTGAAGAAGAGTCTTTTGTTGGAAATTTCCTGGTGACAAAATCAGCTGCCGGGTCGAAAGCACTGGCCTGGTCAATCTCGAAGGCATAAGCCGGCTTCTTTATATCTCTTTCATCGTTTTCAAAATAGTCCAATGCCCGGTGAACCAGCAGATCATACAGTGTTGGGCGAAGATGACGGATGTTTCCTTTTGTAATGATAGCATCATAGGGTTGCAATTTTGTTTGCTGTAATAACTTTTCTTCCTTAACCGATTGCATATATAGTTGCCCTATTCTGGTATGAAAATCTTCTGCATTCCAGGTCGCAATATCTGTTTTGCTGAATTTAGCAGTTGTAGTTCTGTCATACAGCTGCCAGCGGTATTGCTGGTAATAGTTCCAGTACATTCCTGCCAGCAGGCTTTTTAACAGCGAAGCTACAGGCTCTTTACTAACGTTGATTTCCTTTTCTATTTCGGCAATAGAAAAAATCTCATTGTCTTCCCGGTTTTCTGATTGAAGACCGGTCATATACACCAGCGATTTGATCACCTGCGCATCCTGCTTCTCTTTTTTTGCCAGGGCATATATTTTCTTTACTTCTGTTAAAGCTGATTTAGGAAGCCCTTTCTGAACAAAGCCTTCCACTTTCTTCCATTCTTTTTCATAGTTCTTTATCGGTTGCTGACTGTTGGCATTCATGGTGAACAGACTGAATAGGCTAACGGTTAGGAAAAGGTTTTTTAGGAGTTGCATTTTCATGCTTCAAAAATTTAGTACAAGGTAATTAATCTGATGCGGGTATAAGATGCTTTAGCTCATCATAATTCATAATTTTTGTTTACCTGAAGCCTGTACCAAAGGGGAAAATGAAATATTTTCAGTATTTCTTTCTCCGCGGGCACTAAAAAACAGCAGCAGCAACCTCTTTACTGGCCTGCATTCCTGCATATTTCCGCAAAATAACGGGCCTCTTTATTTTTTGCTTTAACATTTTGTTGAACGAATTTTTGGCACGATGGCATGGCTTTGGAAATGATGTTGGCGTGAACAAGTTTTATCACTATTAAATTTTAAGTCATGAAAAAAATCTTTACACTTTTATTTTCTTCACTGTTTTCTCTTTCGCTGCTCGCCTTTGATGGCAGCCGCCTCAGTATCTCCTCTTTCTCCACCAGTTCGGAATTAAAGATCGAAGTGGATGGAAGAAAATTCAGTATGAAGAACAACAGTATTACCCTCAGTTACCTTGCAGAAGGTTATCACCAGGTCAAAATTTTCCGCGATAAAAAGGGAAAGGGTTTTGGCTTTGGTAAAAGAGAGGAAGTGGTTTATAGTAGTTCGGTATACCTGAAAAGAGGATTTCATCTTGACATTACGGTTAACCGTTTTGGAAAAGTATTGCTCGATGAACGTCGTATTGACCGAAATGATGACTGGTACCAGGATGAAGATGAGTATTATGATAATGACAACGGCGGATGGAATGGTGGATACGGCAATGTTATGAGTGGCCGTGAGTTTGAAACATTGAAGGAAACACTTCGCAAAGAGTGGTTTGAGACAAACAGACTGACATCTGTAAAAGTCATTATTGATAAAAGTAACTTTACTACCCAACAGGTAAAAGAGCTTATGTTGTTATTCACTTTTGAGAATAACAGGCTGGAAATAGCTAAGTATGCATATGCTAAGACAGTGGATAAACAAAGCTATTTTCAGGTAAACGAAGTGCTGACTTTTAGCAGCAGTAAAGATGAACTGGCCCGTTTTATCCGTAACAGCAGGTAGGATAGTGGGAGAGAAGTGAAGCAGGAAAATCCTTGAAATATGAAGCCCTCTGCGTACTGCAGAGGGCTTCTCAATTTATTTTCTGTTCGCTAATTACTTTTTCAGCACTTCAGCCATTTTTTTTCCAATATCAGCTGGGCTGCTCACTACATGTATGCCGCATTCAGTCATTATCTTCATTTTGGCAGCAGCAGTATCATCCGCCCCGCCAACAATAGCGCCGGCATGTCCCATACGACGGCCGGGAGGAGCTGTTTGGCCGGCGATAAACCCTACAACAGGTTTTTTATTTCCATTTGATCTGATCCAATTTGCTGCTTCTGCTTCCATGCCACCACCAATCTCACCGATCATTACTATTGCATCAGTAGCCGGGTCATTCATAAACAATTCAACTGCTTCTTTGGTAGTAGTTCCAATGATAGGATCACCACCGATGCCTACTGCTGTTGAAATTCCCAGTCCTGCCTTTGCCACCTGGTCTGCTGCTTCGTAGGTAAGGGTACCGGATTTTGAAACGATACCGATTTTGCCAGGAATAAAAACAAAACCGGGCATGATACCTACTTTACATTCTCCGGCAGTAATAACACCGGGGCAATTAGGCCCAATTAGCCTGGTATTTTTTCCCTGCAGGTAATTCTTCACTTTTACCATATCCTGTACAGGTATCCCTTCAGTAATACACACTACCAATTTTATACCTGCATCGGCCGCTTCCATAATGGCATCAGCTGCAAAAGCCGGGGGAACAAAAATGATACTTACATCTGCTCCGGTGGATTTTACACAATCAACTACAGTGTTGAATACAGGCCTTTCAAGGTGTGTGCTGCCCCCTTTTCCGGGAGTGACGCCTCCGACTACATCGGTGCCATATTCAATCATTTGTGTAGCATGAAAAGTGCCTTCTGTACCGGTAAATCCCTGTACCAGGATCTTAGAATTTTTATTAATAAGAATGCTCATGTGATGTACTTAAATCCCGATAACAATCGGGAGTGCAAAAGTAAGGTTTTTGGGTTTTAAAAAAACGGTGCTCTATTCTGTGCCGGAGGGGTCTTCAATAGGGGGGGTCTCTTTATCAAGAAGCATATCCATATTCCGGTGGTTGGGGATTTTGCCAGTCTCTTCCAGCATCCGCATATCCTTGGCATCCTGTAGAAATTCCGAAGCAAATATGAATTCATTCAACAGCTGGTTTTTACTGAAAATGATTTCTTTCTTTGAACCTTCCCATTCTTTTTTCCCTTTGTACATATATAAAATGTAATCCCCGATCTCCATTACACTATTCATGTCATGGGTGTTTACCACGGTGGTCATATTGAATTCCAATGTTATTTCTTTGATCAGTTTATCAATAACCAGCGAAGTTTGAGGGTCAAGACCAGAGTTTGGCTCATCACAAAAAAGATATTTTGGGTTCAATACAATGGCCCTTGCAAGTGCTACTCTTTTCTTCATTCCACCGCTTAATTCAGCAGGGTATTTTTTGTTAACTCCTGTAAGGTTAACCCTGGCCAGTACTTCATTTACCCTGTCCAATTTTTTTTTGTGCGAATCTTTGGTAAACATGCTAAGGGGAAACATAATATTCTCTTCCACATTCAGGCTGTCAAATAAGGCAGAACCCTGGAAAAGCATACCAATCTCTTTCCTGATCTCCGTTTTCTGTTCTCCTTTCATTTCCGTAAAATTCTGCCCGCTATATAATACCTCACCATGATCAGGTTCAAATAATCCAACGATACACTTTTGTAAAACAGTTTTACCGCTGCCACTGGCACCAATGATGAGATTACACTGCCCGGCTTTCATCACGGCACTTACATCTTCGATGACCACTTTACCGTCAAAACTTTTTTTTATATTCTTTACTTCAATCATTGCTTAAGTTAGAGGAGTAATGCTGACAGGATATAGTCTGCAAATAATATAAGGATACAACTAACCACGACGGCCTTTGTACTGGCCCTGCCTATCTCCAGTGCTCCGCCCTTAACATAATAACCATAAAAAGCCGGTATGCTGGAAATAATAAAGGAAAAAACATAGGCTTTGGTTAATGCAAAGATCACATTATAGGGTACAAAGAATTCAAGCAGACCTTTATCATAAATATTCCCGGAGATAATACCAGACATAGTGCCGGCAAGCCTGCCTCCCCAAATACCCAACGCCATTGCAATAACTACGAGTAATGGTATCATCAATAATGCGGCAGCTATTTTTGGAAGTATCAGGTATGTTTTGGTATTCACACCCATTATCTCCAAGGCATCGATCTGCTCACTTACTCTCATATTCCCTAATTCACTGGCAATACGGCTACCGGCCACACCAGCCAGCACAATACAAACCAGGGTAGGAGCAAACTCGAGGATTACCGTGTCTCTTACAATTTGCGCTATGGTAGATGGTGGGATTAGGGGGCTGACAAGCTGGTAAGCTGTTTGTATGGTGGATACAGCCCCGATAAAGACCGAAATAATGGCTACTATACCTAATGAACCAAATCCTATCTCTGTACACTGGTGAATAAATTCTTTCCAGTACATCTTATGATTTTCGGGTTTAGTGAACATGCCCTTAATCATCAAAAGGTACCGGCCTATATCGTTGAAAATGGTCATATTATTTGCTAAGATACAGGATGAAAAGAGAAAAGCCAGTAGCTGGGCTAATGGCTTTCTGTACTTTTCTTTTAAGGAAAATTACCTACAAAGGTTTACCTTCTTTTCGGATGCGTTTCCACCAGCGGGATTTTTTTACTATTTCTTCAGTAGGGGTTTTGCTCTTAATCTGTGCATCTACAACAGCAACCAGGGCCATATTTAAGATACTTCTTACAGAACTGCCTAGCTGAAGGATATGAACCGGTTTTTTCAAGCCCAAAAGAATAGGGCCCACCGCGTCGGCAGTTTCCAGTTCTTTCATCAGGTTATAAGCTATATTACCTGCAGCCAGGTTTGGGAAAATGAGTGTGTTTACATCCTTGTCGGCCAACTCACTAAATGGGTAATTTTCTTTAATGAGTTCTTTATTGAAAGCTACACTGGCTTGCATCTCTCCATCTACTATCAGAGAAGGCATTTTGGTTTTTACAATTTTTCTAGCTTCTGCCACCAGCCTGGCTTCGGGTGAATTACTGCTGCCAAAAGTTGAATAACTC
>Ga0116142_10003282_pt1 | contig 16410 bp, 12 predicted proteins | sample AD_UKC033_MetaG_FD_89785 | JGI IMG/M metagenome (GOLD analysis project Ga0116142, IMG submission 89785) | Active sludge microbial communities of municipal wastewater-treating anaerobic digesters from USA - AD_UKC033_MetaG | ecosystem: Engineered > Bioreactor > Anaerobic > Digestate | place: USA... | reverse complement strand
GGGCAAGCCGCAGTTGGACTTCACCATCAAGCCCGAGGGCCAGAGTCTGGGCCTTTCGGCCCGGGAAATCGCGCGGCAGGTGCGGCACGCCTTCTACGGCGCGGAAGTGCTGCGCCAGCAGCGCGGACGGAATGAACTCAAGATCATGGTTCGCCTTCCCCGCGCGGACCGTTCGACCGAGCAGACGATCCACGACCTCTTGATTCGCACGCCGGACGGCGCGTACGTGCCGTTCCGCGAGGTCGCTGCCATCGAGCGAGGCCGAGCTTTCACCACCATCGACCGCCGCAACGGCCAACGCGTCGTCCAGGTCTCCGCGGACATTACGCCCCGGGCCAAGGCGGGTGAGGTGTTGGCCGACCTCCGAAACAACGTTCTGCCGGGACTGATGCGCAACCACCCCGGACTCGCCTATAGCTTCGAGGGCCATCAGGCGGATATCCGGGAGAGCATGGCCAGTCTCCGGGTAACGTTCGTCATTGCATTACTTGTCGTATACGCGCTGTTGGCCATTCCGTTCCGCAGCTATACCCAGCCCTTCGTCGTCATGCTCAGCATCCCCTTCGGCATCGTCGGCGCATTTCTCGGCCATCTGATTATGGGCTACGATCTCTGTATCCCGAGCATGTTCGGCATCGTGGCCTTATCCGGCGTCGTGATAAACGGATCACTGGTCATGATCGATTTCGCGAATCGGCGCAGGCAAGCCGACGGCCTCTCGCATCACGACGCCATTCACGCGGCGGCGGTGCAGCGGTTCCGTCCCATCTTGTTGACCACGTTGACCACCTTCGGCGGCCTCGCGCCCATGATCTTCGAAACCTCGCGACAGGCGCGTTTCCTTATCCCGATGGCCTTGTCCCTCGGTTACGGCATCCTCTTCGCCACGTTCATCACTCTGGTTATCGTGCCGTCGCTGTACTTGGTCATCGAGGATATCCGCGACGGCGTCGGACGGGTCTGGCGGGCGGCCGCATCCCATTTCGAGGAACCGGAGAAGGTTGGGACCAGGGACCAGGGACTAGAGACTAGAGACTAGGGACTAGATAAGTATATTACACCTCTACTGGTACTACTAACTGTAATCGAGCCCGCGCGGTGGAGTTTGTCGCGGGCGGGGACGCTGTAGTAAGGTTTTGCCCACTGCTTGCGGATTTGCCGCGATAGGAGCGCATGGAATGACCAAGAAAGACAAGGTATCCCGCCGTGATTTCATGAGGGGCGCCGCCGCCGCGGCGGGCGCCTTCATGATCGTGCCGCGCCACGTGCTGGGCGGCGCGCTGTTCACCGCGCCAAGCGAGCGCCCGACGCGCGCGGTGATCGGCGTGGGCGGCATGGGCAAGGGCCACATGGCTTATACCGGCGCGGGCAAACTGCTCGCGGTGTGCGATGTGGATGAAGGGCATTTGAACGAGGCCGTGGCCGCCGCCGGGAAGGATGTCAAGGGGTACAAGGACTTTCGCGAGGTCTTGGCGCGGCGGGATATCGATATCGTGCACATCGCCACGCCGCCCCATTGGCACGGCCTAATTGCTGCCGCCGCCGCCGAAGCCGGCAAGGACATCTGGTGTGAAAAGCCGATGACGCGCACCATCGGCGAGGGGACCAAGGTGGTCGAGGCGGTGCAGCGGCACGGGCGTATCTTCCGCCTGAACACGTGGTTTCGGTTCAAGGACGATTTCTACGGCTTCGGCAGCACGGTCCACCCGATCAAGAAACTCGTGGACAGTGGCATGCTCGGGTGGCCGCTCAAGGTTTTCGTCGGCGAGGGAACCGGCTTCAACTTCAAGTTCTACTGGGTCGGCAAGCAGGACCTCACGCCCGAGCCGGTCCCGCCGGAACTTGATTATGATTTCTGGCTCGGCCCCGCGCCCTACAAGCCCTACCATCCACACCGCGTCCACGGCACGTTCCGCGGGTATTGGGATTACGACGGCGGCGGCCTCGGCGATATGGGCCAACACTATCTGGACCCGGTCCAGTATTTCCTGCGGAAAGACGACACGAGCCCCGTCGAGATCGAGGTGGACGCGCCGCAGCAGCACCCGGACGCCTGCGGGACGTGGCGGCGCATCGTGCTGCGGTATGAGAACGGTTGCGAGGTCATCCTCGATGGCGAGGGTAAGGATCGGAACACGCCCTATCTCGAAGGTCCCGAGGGAAAGCTGTATCGCGGGTTCAAGTCGGACATCCCGAACATCGAGAAGAAGCTCGCGCAATGCGCCGACCCGGAACCGCAAGTGACGGATTTCTTAGAGGCTGTCAAACAGCGCAAGAAATTCTCTTTGAACGAAGCGAACGGTCACCGCTCGTGTACGATGGTCAATCTCGCGAAGTGCGCCGTCCAGTTGGGCCGCAGCCTGCGTTTCGACCCGGTGGCGCAACGGTTCATCGACGACGAAGCCGCGAACCGGCTGATCGACCAGCCCATGCGTGCGCCGTGGCGGATGTGAGGAGGGTTTAGGGTTTAAGGTTTAGGGTTTAGGGACCAGGGTACTGCGGATTGCGGAACTCTGTGGGCTCCGTAGCTCTGAGGTGTGGGTTCTAGTGACCTTCGGTCGAGGCCGTGGCGCGGTCCCAGTTTTCGTCACGCGCGGCGCGTGACTCCGGCGGGCAAGCAGGAGAGCGGCTACAATGGAATTCGCGTGCCTTGACGCACTTTCCTGCTCTGCCTACGATGCCTCATCTTCAGTCAACACCGACCGCGGCCACGCAACGGTCGCGTTCGCCCAACCGAGTAAGCGGGACACATCGAGTGATTCCGGCAAACCCCATTCCTCGACTTCATAGCGAAACAGGGTCCCAAAGGGCGTGAGATAGAACAGATCATCAGAGTCCGGTGGTAATGGCAAGTCCGCCTGAAACACGAGCTTAATTAGCGCCGCTATATCATGGGTAAACGGGTAACGAACGCCCTGTCGCATCAGCACCGATTTCAGCGATTTCTCCACGGCCTGCTGCGCGTGGAAACCAATGTTCCATATGGAGGCTGCGGGACTGTTGGCGAGGCACGAAGCGGCATAGCGGTCTTCGTCCGCCTTCCGGAGCAGGCGCAGCGCTTGGACCCTCATCTCATCCATACACGCGCCCGCCGGTAGCCGCTTCGAACGCGAGCGTGTTGGGTATGCCCTCGCATCGCCGAAATTGGGCCTCGTCCGTCACGACGAGGTCCACCGGCTGCACGTCATCTCCGAAGACCGCCTCCACCGCTTTTCGGAGCCGGAATATCTCCGCGAACCGGTCCTTGATTGCGGGCTCGACCACAAGAAAATCCAAGTCGCTGTCCGGGCGGGCCGTCCCCCTGGCGCATGACCCGAACAGGATCACGCGTGAACCTCGGGGGGCGGCGTCGAGCAACGCCTTCGCCGCCGCATCCGCAATATCGCCATTCATCTTCCGTACCTCCAAGTGTTCTATCGTACCCTTGCGGATGGCGCGTTTTCCAAGGCGCGTTTTCCGCTTCGGATGCGTGCTGTGGTACTCTTTCCGCGCTGTTAATCGGAATTCGAGGGAAGCAACATGATTATGAACGTTTTGCGCCGGTTTCTTCCGGTCCTGGTTGGTTGCGCGGTATCGCAAGTCGGATACGGAGCGGACCTGCCCGCGCGCGTCCCGCTGGCGGCGGGCTGGCACCTGCAATCGGGCGGCGCGGTGGCCGCGCCGGATGAGCGGGTAGCCGCGCCGGGCTTCGACGTGGCGAACTGGTACACGACGGACGTGCCGCGAACGGTCCTCGCGGCGCTCGTGGACAACGGGGTCTACCCCGACCCGTATTACGGCCTGAATCTCAAGCGGATTCCCGGCTATCGCGACGACTCGCTTCTTGCGATTCCGAAGGACAGCCCGTTTCGCGGCGCATGGTGGTATCGCGCGGAGTTCACGGTTCCCGCCGAATACGCAGGCCGTTACGTCACGCTGCATCTGGACGGGATCAACTACCGGGCGGATGTGTGGCTGAACGGCGAGCGTATCGCAACGGAGCGGGACGTGGTGGGAATGTTCCGCCGGTTCTCGTTTCCCGTCGGCAAGAGGCTGCGCTTCGACGCGCCCAACGTGCTCGCCCTGAAGGTGACGGGGCCGGGCCAGCTCGAAGACCGCGATTACAAGACCAAGCAGATCGAGGCCACGACCGGCTGGGACGACCATAACCCCTGGCCGCCGGACCTCAACGCGGGCGTCTGGGAAGACGTCTACTTGAAGGTCCACGGCCCGATCACCGTGGCGCATCCGTACATCGAGACGGATCTCGAGCTGCCGTCGCTCGCGACGGCGCGGCTGACGGCGTCGGCCTATGTCACGAATCATGCGGAAGAGCCGGTGTACGGGGAATTGAAGGTGGCCATCGGGGACATCACGGCGCTTGCGGAAGTGGCGCTCGGCCCGGGCGAGACGCGGGAGATCGTGCTCACGCCGGAGACGCACCCGGCGCTCGTGCTCGAGAGACCGCGCATCTGGTGGCCGGTGCATCTCGGCACGCCGGAACTCTATGACGCGGCATTCTCCGTGAAGGTCAACGGCGTGGTTTCGGACCACGCGGACGTGAGCTTCGGCGTGCGCGAGGTCAACACATACATGAACGAGGAAGACTGGCGGGTCTATGAGATCAACGGGCGGCGTGTGCTCATCCGGGGCGGGGCCTGGATGACGGCGGACATGCTGCTGCGCCTGACGCCGGACCGATACGAGGCACTGGTGCGCTACGCGCGCGACGCGGGCATGAACATGCTGCGGTCCGAGGGCTTCTCGATCCGCGAGACGAACGAGTTCTACGACCTGTGCGACCGCTACGGCGTTATGGTGACCCAGCAGATTTTCGGCAGGAGCATCCCGGATGAGAAGCTGGCGCTGGCCTGCATCGACGACATGATGCTGCGCATTCGACCCCACGCGAGCCTGGTCCATTTTCTCGGCCATGACGAAACCTATCCCACGGAAAGCCTCGACGCCGGGTATCAGGAGCTTATCGCGCGCCACCGCCTGCGCCGCACCTACCAGCCGCACTCGGGCACGTTCTACGTGCCGGAACGATCCCGCACCGGCGGCACGCGCACCGGCACGCGCGAACTGTGGACCTACGCCTCGCCCGAACACTATTACCGCCGCACCTTCGATGGCGCGTGGGGTTTCGCGCAGTCCGGCGGCATCGGCGGCATCGTGGCGCATCAGGACAGCATCCCCGCCATGATGCCCGAGGACCAGCTGTGGCCCGCGCTCGATACGGAGGCGTGGTCGTTCCACAGCGTAACCCAGGGCGGCGAGTACTTCGACGCCTTCCGCGAACGCATGAACGCAGCCTATGGCGCGCCCGCGGACCTCGATGATTTCTGCCGGAAGGCGTATGCGATGAATTACAACGGCGCGCGGGGGATGTTCGAGGCTTACGCACGCAACAAGTACAAGGCCTCGGGCATCACGACGTGGAAGTACAACACGGCGTGGCCGGCCGCGATTTCGTGGCAGTACGTGGATTGGTATCTCCGGCCCACGGCGGCCTACTTCGGCGCGAAGAAAGCCTGCGAGCCAGTCCACGCGCAGTTCGCCTACGACGATCGCGGGGTCTGGGTCGTGAACACGCACGGTAGGCCGTACACCGGGCTGACGGTCGAAGCGAAGGTATACGGTTTCGCGAGCGTGGCGGCGAATTCGAGTCGGCGCACGAACGAGGGGGTTGTTCCCGTTTTTCATAACAAAGCAACGGTGGACGTCGATGCGGACGGCAAGACGCTCGCATTTACGATCCCGGGCCCGGAAGGCTTTAGCGAGACCCATTTTCTGAAGCTCGAATTGCGGGACACGGCTGGCGCGCTGGTGTCGAATAATTTCTACTGGCTTTCGACGACACCGGACATCCCCGGCACGAACGGCCATAACTTGAAGGGCATCTTCTGGACCAAGCCGAAGTCGCGCGCCGTCTTTACGCGGCTGAACGATCTGCCGCCCGCGACGGTGCGGGCCACGTGGCGCGTCGCGTCCGAAGGCGGCATGGCGAGCGGACACGTAACAATCGAGAACACGAGCGCGGTGCTAGCGTTTCTCGTGCAACTTGACGTCGTCGCCGGTGAGGGCGGCACATCTATCGCGCCCGCGTACTGGTCGGACAACTACTTCAGTCTGCTGCCGGGAGAGCGCCGCGAGGTTGCGGTCGAGGCGTCGGCCTCCGCGCTCCGCGCGACGCAGCCTATCCTGCGGGTACGCGGCTGGAACGTTCCCGAGGCGACGCATGCGGTTCAGGCACGGGAATGATCGGCAATGACTGAAACCGCATTGCTGCAAGAAGGCGTCGCCATTTTCGGTATCGCCTTGCTTGTAGGCTGGGTGTTTCGCCGGTTAAAGGCACCCACGATTCTCGGCTTCCTGTTCGCGGGCCTCTTGATAGGCCCCAACACGCTCGGTTGGATATCCGAGGAAGGCGTGGCGCGCTTCGCCGAACTCGGTCTGGTGCTGCTCCTGTTCAGTATCGGGATCGAGTTGTCGGCGGCGACCATGTTCCGCACGGGCTCGCGCATCCTGCTGTCGAGCATCGGCCAGGTTGTCGGCACGGTGCTTCTCGCGTTTCCCGTCTTCTGGGCCATCGGTTTCGCGCCCGGCGCGGCGCTCGTGCTCGGGGCGGCGGTCGCGCCCAGCAGTTCCCCCATCGCGCTGAAGCAGTTGAGCGACCGTGGCGAAGCGGGCACATCCATCGGCGGCGTTCTGACCGGCATGCAATTGCTGCAGGACATGTGCGTCATCCTGTTCATGGTCTTTCTGCCGCTCTTCGCGCAAGGCGATGGCTCGCGGCCAACCATGTCGATATACGCTATCCCGGCGTTGGTGCTCTTCGGGGCGCTGCTTCCCGTCGGTCGGGTGGTGCTGCCACGCATCATCGACGTGTTCGTCCGCTTCGGCGGGCGCGAACTGTTGGCGCTTTTCGCCGTACTCATGGCGCTCGGCGGCGCTTGGCTCGCGTCGCTGACGGGCTGGCCGGTGGCGTTGGGCGCGTGCATCGCCGGGCTGGTTCTGGCCAGCGCCGACGTGCGCCATCAGGTACTCGCTGAAATCACACCGCTGCGGGATATTTTCAACGCCCTTTTCTTCGTGTCGATGGGCATGTTGGTGGATACGACGCTATTCATCACGCACCTGCACTGGTTTTGTCTTGCGGTCGCGGCCACCGTCTTGCTGAAGCCCGCCGTGGCCGCGATCTCCGTGGTCGCCACCGGGTGGCCGTCGCGCGTCGGCATCCACGTCGGTATCGGGCTGTGCACGGTGAGCGAGGTGGGGTACGTGCTCGCACACGAGGCCATGCGGCTCGGCCTGATTTCCGGGGAGTGGCTCGACGTATTCACCACCTACATCGTGGGCACGATGATGGTCGGGGCGGCCGCTTTTCCCGCAGCGGGCACGATTTCGCGCGTCCTGTCGGCGCGCATCAGGCGCGCCGCGGAAGGCACGGAGCCGTCCGACACGCGGGCCGACGAGGCGCCTCAGGGGCACGTTATTCTCGTGGGCTGCGGGCAGAACGGCGAAACGTTGGCGCGCGTACTGAAATCGACCCGGATTCCGTTCCTACTGATTGATATCAATCCCAGCCGCATTCGGCAGGCGCAGACCGACCATATGCCCGGACTTGTGGGCGACGCGACGCGCATGTCCATTCTCGAACACGCGGGTCTGGCGGAAGCGCGCGCGCTCGTCGTCGCCATCAATGATCCCGAGTCCACGCGGCGCATCGTCGCGCAGGCGCGGTCGCGGCGCGCGGACCTCTATATCATCGCGCGAACGCGGGCGGTCCAGGAGATCGACCGCCTCACCACCTTGGGCGCGAACCTGGTGGTCTCGACCAATTTCGAGGCGTCCATCGAGATTTTCGCGCGGGTGCTGCGCGAATTCGGCATCCCCGGCAACATTGTCGAGGCGCAAATCGCCTCGGCGCGCGCGAAGGGTTATGGCCTGTTGCGCGGCGAGCAGGGCGGGCGCATCGCCTACATGGACGAATTGCTCAAGGTGCTTCAGACCACCGTCATCCAGAGCATCTTCCTCGCGGAGGCAAGCCCCGCCGCGCGCCAGACCATCGCCGCGCTCAACCTGCGCGCGCGCACCGGCGTAACCATCATCGCCGTCGTGCGCGACGGCAAACCGACGACGAATCCGCCCGCCGCCTTTCGTCTCGAATCGGGCGATGTCCTTGTGCTGGTCGGCGCGCACGCGGAACTCGATGAGGCACGTAAATTGTTGGAAGTTGCCCCCGCGACGGAGGAACAAGCCCCTCCGGACGATGTCGTCCCGTAACTCTGGCGTGTTCTCGTGGCCTCGATCACGGACGTCCTCTTTCCTCGCCCCAAAGGAGAGGGTCGGAGTGAGGGCTTAAAAGGGGAGACCTTCGGTCGGGACGGTGGCGCGGTCAGGAGACCGGCCACAACAAGCTTACTCCCTCTCCCCGAGGGAGAGGGTCGGGGTGAGGGTTCCAGAACACGGACGAGACGCCCTCACCGTGAAGCGCCGCCGGCGTTAGAAGGGCAACCCAAGGCGGATACGTTCATCTTGGATGGCCAAGGCGCGTTTACGGTGGACCTTGCTCTCTTCGACGTAGCGTTTGCCTTTTTCCGCGCGGCCATCTGCAATCAGGAGATTGCCGTACGATTCAAGAGCGTTAGCAAGGTCCCAATGGGTTCCCGGCGAGGCTTCCGGCCGGAAACGCTGCGCCATGCGGAACTGCTCGATGCCTTGTTCGAAGAAGCTGTCGCGCGCCTCGGCCGAGGCCGCGTATCCTTGGTGCCAGAGCCCCAGACCGTATCGCGTTCTGAATTCGGCGCGCCGCGGGCTGCGGGCCACGGCCTGCTCGGCCCACTTGGTATATTCGAGCATATATCGCCGGCAGCGGTTCATCTCCTCGCCGCCGAAGGTCACTTTGACCAGCATGTCGTACCAATCGAGAATGTGCGCGGCGAGTTCCGGTCGATGCGGAAACATGCGGTCCAGTCTTTCGAGTTCCCGAATCCAGACTTCCGCCGCGTCCGTCGCGGTGTGCATCGCGGCCCACGGCTTCTTATCGAACCATATCCAGGTATCGCGTTGCAGCGGATCGCCGGGCAGCAGCCGACGCCACCCCCCGCCCGGCGTTCGTGTCGCCAAAGTCCCGAATCGTTCGAGGGTCTGGCGAATTTCTTCAAGTGCGGCGCGCTTTTCGAGCCCCGGCTGCAGCAACGAGAGCACATTGGGCAGCGGCGCGCCCGGGGCCCGTTTCGCGGGCTGCGTTCCCTCGCGCCGGGCCTGTTCACGGGCCATGCCGTACTCGAACAATTCGGTGAGGCACACCCTCCCGGTATCTAGATGGCGATTCAGCCGGTCCTGACTGGCTACATTGATCCAGTTCCCGCTGATTGCGCGATGCTGCCGATAGGCGCGCAGGCTCATGCCCGCGACAAGAGCTCCGCCGACCAGCAGCGCGAGCACGAGCACCTGGTGCGCGGTCCGCGAATCGCCGCGTTGCGTTTCAGGTTCCGCAGCGGCGGCCCATGCGTAGAACAGGCCGGAGACCAGGTAAATCTAGAACACGAGCGAAGTGTTGTAGAAATTGAAATCCACCAGGGCGTGGATCAGAAACGCCAGCGGACCGGCGTACAGCCCCGCGAGCATCCACCGCGTCGCCGCGTGCCGCTCACGCAGGAGCCGTCGCACTCCCCATATCGTGAAATAACCCCAGAATGCCGTGAACGCGAGAAAACCGAAGACGCCTGTCTCACACAACGCCTGCAAATAGTCATTGTGTGCCGTCTGTACGTCGCCCGCGTCCACCGTCTGATACGTCGGGTAGGCCACGCCGAAATTGCCCCAGCCGACGCCCGTGAACAGGTTGTCCGCCGCCATGCGCAAGCCCACTTTCCAGTACGTGCCGCGCAACGCGAACGAGGCCGGGTCCAGCATGTCCTTCATCGTGAGATTCGCGCCTTGTTCGAGCAGTTCCCGATGCGGCGCGGGCAGTTCCGGCTGTGCGGCGGCTGTCACCTCGCCGGTATTCGCCTCGGGCGATCCGCCTTCCTGCGCGACCGCCGCAATGCCGAAGCCCGACGCAACAGCCAAGGCACAGGCGACCACACTTAAGGCCGCAGCCGCGCGCGCCATGGAACCGGCCCAGCGCGGCCCACGCCACGCGGTCCATAAGATGACCGCAGTCGCGATTGTCACCAGAATCAGCGCGAGCATGGCGCCGCGCGAGAAGGTCAACACGAGCCCAATGGTTTGCGCCACCACGAGGCAGAGGAAGAAATAAGCGGCGAGACCGTGCATCGCGGGCCGGATGCCCCGCGCGACGGCGTAGCGGTACGCCACAAAGCCATGCACCACACCCACCAGCACCGCACCGCCGAAGGCCAGGCCGAACATGAACGCTATGTCCATCTGGATGAATGCGAGCATGACGTACAGCCCGGTGAGGTAGAGGCTGATAAGCAGGGCAATAACTAGGACGACAAGTGCGAACCGGAACGCGGCCACGCGCGAGGGCGTGCCCGTTTGCGCTCGCGCCTCCTCGTTATGACGCAGGATACCGTGCAGCGCCGCGCCGATGCTCAACGGAATGCCGAGGATCAGAAACGCGCCCAGGGCGTTCGGGAAGAGCATGGTACCGAAGGCGCGGTTGATATTCAGTCGCCGCAGCAATTCGGGCGTCGGCTCGGTGACGCCGAAGAACTGGTACAAGATGCGCGGGTCTTGCAGTATCTGCTGGCGGGTATATTCGAACACGAATTTGTACTGGATGAAGGCGTAGACGGCGTGGCACAGTTCGCCCGCGACGAACCCGCCGATCACGACCGCTATGGCCCCGCGCGATCGCAGAGCGTTTGTGGCAAGCAGGAACAGCGCCAGAAATCCCGACCACTGCACGATGCGGTGATACGTGGTATCGAACTGGTAACTTGCGAAGGAGGTCATCACACCGATTATGAGATACCCCCCCAGCAGGGCAAGCGGGACGCCGAACCGGATGCGCCCGCCGCGCATAAGCACGCGCACGCCCCATAAGACAAAAAGGAACAGTATCGAGCACGTGAAGTAGGCCTCATCGCCGGGATACGTCAACCCGTCGAGCCAATGCCGAAGAAACGCGAGCACCGCCAAGCCGAAAGCGGGATGGACCGCGCCCGAACCCGCCACCATTACAAGGCACCCGCCCACAACCAGGGCACCGGTGTCCACGCGCGCGAGCAGCGCGGACCCGGGGAAGTAGAATTTCAGCAGCAGCGCAAGAAAAACCATGATCGCGAGCGCGCCGATTGCGCTCAAGGCCACGTACAGCGCACGCGGCGAGGGAAAGTCCGCGCCCAAGCCAAGTTCCGCGACGGCGGGCATCGGCGTTTCAGGGACGTTGTTGGAAGGCGCGGCCCGCGGCCCGCCGCGTTTACGATTCACTGACGGTTGCCTCCCCGGTTCTTGCCCGCATTCATCAACAGGACGATAAGCAGAAACACGCCGATTGTCTGGCCAAGAATAATGAGCGTGCCCGACATCGTGGTGGTCGGAAGCAGCGCGCCGCCCAGGCCGACGACGGCGGCCACGAGTAGGATGAACTCGACGGCCTGACGTGTCGTCATGCCGAGATCGACGAGCCGGTGCGAGAAATGGCGTTTGTCGCCTAGCATGATGGACTGCCCGCCCCGCCAGCGCAGATACATGACGCTGAACGTGTCGAATAGCGGCACGCTCAATGCCACGAGCGGGGCCGTTACCGCGATTCGCGACGAGGTGGTCTCGACGTGGAAGGTGCCGACCACCGCGACGGTGGCGAGCATAAAGCCGCTGAACAACGCGCCGGCGTCGCCCATGAAAATCCGCGCCGGGTTCAGGTTGTGGTAGAGGAAGCCGCCCATCGCCCCGGCGAAGACGACCAAGAGCAGCCGCACGAATTCCTGCTCCGTTTCGTGACTCTGGACGGCCAGGAAGAACGAACAGGCGGCGATAACCGATACGCCGCCGCACAGGCCGTCCATGTTGTCGAGCAGGTTGAGCGAGTTCGTCATGAATACGATCCACGTGATTGTGACCGCCGCCGAGAGCCACGCGGCAATCGGTCCGGGCAACCACGGACTGTCCACAAAGAACAGCTTAATCGAGATGCCGCACCAGACAAGCAGGCCCGCCGCCACCAACTGGCCCGCCAATTTCGCCCACGGCGACAAGCGCCGCACGTCGTCCCAGAGCCCCAGCGCGAAAATGAGCAGGCCGCCGCCCGCGATGCCCGCCAGCTTCGTTCGATGGCCTTCGCCCAGCGAAAGGCGCAGGTTCTCTTCGAGCCAACCCAGGCTGTAACGCTCCATCACGAGCAACGCGCACACATGAATCAGCAAGAACCCGTAAAAGGTGATAACCACGGCCACGCCGCCGAGCAGCGGGATCGGGGCAACATGTATTTTCCGCGCGCCCGGATGGTCCACGATGTTCCGCCGCAGCGCGAAACGACGCACCGCCTCCGTCAGTCCCAGCGCGACCAGAAATGACAATCCCAGCGCGTAGGCGTAAACCAGGTATTGATTGGCAATCATCCCAAGTTCCGTAAGCAACTGCCGTGGCATGGGCGTCCCGCCCATGATGTACCCGGGCAAGACGCTTTGCCGCATGATTTCAATCACGGGCAAGATGCCCGTGCCACACTTCCTGAAACAGCGCGAATTCGGCGCGCGCCGCCGTCTCCGCGTGGAACTCGCGGCGCACCCGCTCCGCGGCATAAGCGCCCATCCGCTCGCGGCGCGCCGAGTCCTCGAGCAGTGCGTTGACGGCCTCCGCCAGGGCCTCCGGGTCGCGCGGCGATACGTTCAGGCCCGTCAGCCCGTCAAGGTTCGCGTATTCTACCCCGGTGCCCAGGCGCGTGGCCACCACGGGCTTGCCGCAGGCGTGCGCCTCGAGGATCGAAATGCCGAACGCTTCGCTCCGCTCGACGGAGGGAAAGACGAACACGGCGCAGCCGTGCAGGTGCGCGACAAGGTCCTCGTGCGACAGTTCGCCGGGAAACGCTATGTCCGCGCCGAGTTCCCGCGCCAGCGCCATGCTCGCCGCGCGCTCGGCGCCGTCCCCCGCGATCACCACCTTCGCGCGGATGGCCCGCGCCGCGCGCACGAGGTATGGCAGGCCCTTGTAGTAGCGGTGTCGCCCCGAGAACAGCACGTAATCGCCGCCGTAGCGCGCGCGCAGCGTTTCCACGCGCCCAGGGTCCGGCGCGGCGAATTCCTCCGGCAAGATCCCCAACGGCGCGACGCGGCAGCGCTCGCGCAGTTCGCCGAGAATGGGCGAAGATTCGATGTACGCCTGCGAGGTGGGGATGATCACGGCGGCGTGGCGCAGGAAATGCATCAGGACCGGGCGATACACCCGCATCGCACGCGCCTGCCGCACCACGTCACTGTGATAACGCACCACAAGCCGCCCGCGCGGGCGAGCCAGCAGCCAGCTCAACTCCGCGGTGGGATTCGGTACGTGGATCACGACAACATCCGCCCGCATCCGCCGCAGATGCCACGGGAACGTCGGCGAGATCGGCGCGCTCTGGAACCGCCCCCATTCGCCCGCCTCCGTCACGCGCGTCCCGTCACGTTCGACGACTCGCGTGCGCGGCGTCCGGCTACACACCAGCGCCTCGACTTCCGCCCATTGCCGCTGAAAACGGCACATCAGCCCGATGTGCCGCTCCATGCCCCCGGCGATCGGGGGATAGAAATCCTTGTATACGTGCAAGATCTTCATGATCACGCGGGAGAGTTCGGACATCGTCTGACCGCCGACACCCTAACACGCGCTTGTCCGTGTTTCCAAGACGGGCTACGCTGATGCCCCCGTCCCTTCCGTCCATACCCATTTCGTTCATTCCCTTGGACCCTTGCCTTCTCGCCGCTGACCTGCCAGAATCCCCGGAAACCAGAACTGCCAGTCAGCCCAAAGGCTTCAACAGGGAGAGTCTCGCCATGAGAATAGTCGCATCATTGATCATTCTGGCCGGTTGCGTCGTCGCACCTGCCGCCGAGGATCTCCGCGTCGGCATGATCGGTCTCGACACGTCGCACGTGATCGCCTTCACGCAATTGCTGAACGACCCCGGACACCCGAAACATGTGCCCGGCGCGAAGGTGGTCGCCGCATACAAGGGCGGGAGCCCGGATCTGGAGGCGAGCGCCACGCGCGTCGACGGCTACACCGAGCAATTGCAGCGCGATTTCGGAGTGCGGATCGTCGACACCATCGAGGAGTTATGCACACTGGTCGACGCGATCATGCTCGAAAGCGTGGACGGCCGACCCCACCTCGAACAGGTCAAGCCCGTCTTCGCGGCGGGACTCCCGGTCTTCATCGACAAGCCGCTCGCCGGCTCGCTCCGCGACGCCCTCGCCATCGCCCGCCTCGCGAAGGAACACGATGTGCCGTGGTTCAGTTGCTCTTCCTACCGCTACTACGAGTCCCTCGTGACGCTCCTGAAACAAGACGTGGGTGAAATCCGCGGCGCGGTCTCGTGGGGACCCTGCCACCTCGAACCGCATCACCCGGACCTCTTCTGGTACGGCGTACATCCGACCGAGGCCCTGTACACCGTACTCGGGCGTGGCTGTGAGACGGTCGTGCGCACCGCGACCGCCGACACCGACGTGATCACGGGCACGTGGAGCGGCGGGCGCGTCGGCACGCTGATCGGCTTGCGCAACCAGGCCACGCCGAACAAGGTCGTTGTCTTCGGGGCCAAGGCCGTTGCCGCGCAGGAAGGCGGCGGCGACTATGCGCCCATGATCCGCGAAGTCGTCCAATTCTTTCAGACCCGCGTCGCTCCCATCGCCCCCGAGGAAACCATCGAACTGTTTGCGTTCATGGAGGCCGCCGACGAGAGCAAACGCATGGGCGGCGCGCCCGTGAGTATCCAGGAAGTTATGGAGAAGGCCGCGGCCGAGTGATTCAAACCGCCGCGCGTTTCCGACGCGCGGCCGCGCCGCAGGATCGGCAATTGCCGCAGGACTTGATTTCTTCCGTCAGCAAGTCCACCGAAATGCGGGCGTGAATCACGGTGTCCCCGTCTTCAAACGCGATTTCCGCCGCCGCGCATACCTCTCCGGGGCCGCCCGAGGCGCGCCCCGTCAAGACTTCGAGGGCCGATTGCAGCGCGATCAGGTGCTTGAGCGCGAGAAACTCCTCGAGCGGTTCCGTAATCCGGTGTTCGGCCAGGAGTTGGACCGGCGAAAGTTCGAGAATCGCATCCACGGTGCGCCCGCCGAGCGTGTCCAGCAGCAGCGTATCCGCGCCCACGCCCCGGCCGCAGGTCCGCTTGATGAAGCGATAGGACTTGAGGCGGTCCTCGAGATCCACGACGACGTGGATGAGTTCTGTCACATCACGGCATGGCATAAGGAGCGTAGGCTTCCTCGGTCTTCGCCGCGAATATGAAGTCGCTCTCGGTCAGACCATTGATCTTGTGGGTCCACACAGTAACCGTGACATTTCCCCACGCCAAAAGAATGTCGGGATGGTGGTTCTGTTCCTCGGCAATGGCGCCGACGGCGTTTGTGAAGGCCAGCGCCCCCGCAAAATCGGGGAACTTGAAACGCTTCTCGATGTGGTGGTCGTCAATGAGCGCCCAGCCGCTGTCCAACTCGCGGTGCAGCCGCAACAGGGGTTCGCCCTTCAACGGCGAGATCCCGCCGCGACACGGAACGCAGCGCCGCCGGGCCAAGTTACTATGATCTTCTTGCGTCATTTCCATAACCGCCTGATTATACATCGAATACGCGTTCGGGGCGGGCGTGCCAGATATTGAGGTCGGACGCCGCGTCCAACGATACGGCGCCCAGCCGCACGGTGTAAGGCGTTTCTCCCGCGCAATGATACGTGGCATCAACGCCCTCGATATCCCAACGGCCCTCCTCGGGTCCCACAAGGACCGGGCTGTGCGGGAAGCTTTCCGGACTGCCTGTGACCTCGAGCGTCTCTCCGGGGCCCGCGCCGCCCTCGACTTCGTCGAAATCGAGTGTAAACCCGTTAATGCCGTATTGCGGCGTGCCGCTCAAGCCGTGCTCGCCCGTGCGAATGCGCAACGTGAAGGAATTCAATTTCGGCATGGCGCGCTATCCCTTTTCCGCCGGCAGGTCTTTGAAGTACGGGTTCGTACCCGCCGCGTGGTCGGTCTCGTCCAACACCGCGCCGAGGCGCGGCACGGCCTCGCGAAAGGCCTGTTCGACGCCCTGCCGCAAGGTCACGCTCGACATGGCGCACCCCTGGCAGCCGCCGCCCATAGTGATGTAGACCGTGTTGCCCTCGACCCGATTCAAGGTAATGTGTCCCGAGTGTGCGGCGATGCCGGGGTTGATCTCCTGCTCGATGATCCGTTCGAGGGTCCAGCGAATTTCGTCTTCCGACGGTATCTCGGCCATGACCTCGGGCAGGATGGCCGCCTTGCCGCCGCTC
>Ga0116142_10003277_pt1 | contig 16440 bp, 12 predicted proteins | sample AD_UKC033_MetaG_FD_89785 | JGI IMG/M metagenome (GOLD analysis project Ga0116142, IMG submission 89785) | Active sludge microbial communities of municipal wastewater-treating anaerobic digesters from USA - AD_UKC033_MetaG | ecosystem: Engineered > Bioreactor > Anaerobic > Digestate | place: USA... | reverse complement strand
TGCGGCAGATCGGCTGCGACGGTCAGAAGGTCAGTATCAACAACCTGGCCTGGGGTCAGCTTGCCGATGGCACCAGATGCACAGAGCCGGCGCCGATGTTTCCGCGCCTCGAAACCGAACGCATTCAGAATCTTAAGAAGGGTGCGAAGGGTGAAGCGGCCCCAAAAACTGAAAAACCAGCCAAAACCGCAAAGACAGAAGAAAAAGCCGCTGTCATCAGCGCCGAAAACGGCCTGGTCAGCTTTGACGACTTTCTCAAGACCGAACTCTGCATCGCCCGTATCGAAACAGCTGAAAAGGTAGAGAATGCCGACAAGCTTCTCAAGCTTACTGTAAATATCGGCGACGAGACCCGCACTCTGGTAGCCGGCATTGCCGCGTTCTATAAGCCTGAAGAACTGCCTGGAAGACAGGTAGTAATGGTTAAAAACCTTAAACCGGCCAAGATCAGAGGCATTCTCTCGCACGGCATGATACTCGCAGCCGCCACTGAAGACGGCGGCCTCGCGCTCGTCAGTCCTGACAAGCCAGCCAAAATCGGCATCAGGGTCAAATAATGTCTGACCTCAGACTTATCGATGTTCACGCCCATCTGCAGGACGAAAAATTCGCAGACGACCTGCCTGACGTGGTCAAGCGCGCGAAAAGCGCCGGTGTAACCCGTATTGTCAATGCCGGCACCACCGTCGCCGATTCACGCCGGGCAGTCGAGATTGCCGCAAAATACCCCGGGTGTCTTGCCCTGATCGGCATTCACCCGCACGAGGCTTCTTCATTCAACGAAAACTCAGTTGCTGAGCTGAAATCTCTTGCCAGCGAACCCGGGGTAATCGGCATTGGTGAGATCGGCATCGATTTTCATTACGACTTTTCGCCGCGTGATGTGCAGATCAAGGTTTTTAAAGAACTTTGGCAGCTGGCGGCTGAACTGCAGATGACTGCGGTCGTTCACGTCAGGGAAGCCTATGACGCTTTTTTTGAGGCCATCGTGGGTCTGCCGGCTCCGACAAAGGTTCTGCTGCACTGTTTTTCCGGCGATCTCGACATTGCAAGGCGGGCGGTCGACATGAACTTTCATTTTTCGATCGGCGGCGCTCTGACGTTTCCCAAATCCGACCTTACCCGTGAAGTGTTCGGGTTTCTGCCGACGAACCGTATTCACCTTGAAACAGACTGCCCCTACCTGGCACCGCAGTTTAAGCGAGGCAAGCGCAACGAGCCGGCCTATCTGACCGCTGCTCTTGAGCAGATGGCTAAGGTCAGGCGTCTTTCGACCTCGGCAATGGCAGAAATTCTCAACCAGAACGCGATCGAACTGTTCGGAACAAAGGCAGGCAACTGAATGGAAACCCAACGACTCGTTTTCAAGCGCCACAGCACCAACGAAATAATTCTCGGCAACGATATCGTCAAAGAAACTGTTTCAAGACTGCTGCGCTTCAGAGTCGCCCGCCATTGCGCCATTATCACCAATGAGACCATTGCCAGGTGGTATCTGGCACCGCTTGCTTCAGAACTTCGCTCGCGTGGATTTTCTGTGCATGAAATCATCGTACCTGATGGTGAAAAATTCAAAACCTTCGACACTGCGCTTGATATCATCAAAAGCCTCAGCGCCAGTGGCATAGACCGCGATTGCCCGTTGATCGGCCTGGGTGGCGGTGTTGTTTGTGACCTGACCGGTTATGTTGCCTCAATTTATAAACGTGGGCTGCCGCTGGTGCTGGTTCCCACCTCGCTTCTCGCGATGGTCGATGCCAGCATCGGCGGCAAAAATGGCGTTAATCTCGAACAGGGCAAAAACCTTGCAGGCACCTTTTATCAACCGCTTCTTACTGCAATCGATGTGGCCGTATTGCGCACCCTGCCGCTCAATCAACTCTCATACGGTCTGGTAGAAGCGGTCAAGCATGGTGCCATAGCTGATTCTGCCTATTTTCGCTTCATTTTCAAACATATGAGCGAGATAAAGTCAAAGCAGTTACCGCTGATGCAGCGTCTGATCAGGCGTTCAATTCACATAAAAAAGTCATTTGTGGCAACCGACGAGCTCGATACCAGTCTGCGCAATCATCTTAACTTAGGGCACACCTTCGGGCATGCGCTTGAAGGGGCCGGCAACTTTATCAGGCTGCATCACGGCGAAGCGGTCGGACTTGGCATGCTGATGGCCATCAAAGCTTCCACTTCCAACGGAATTCTCGAAGAAGATTATTCTGAAGCCCTCAGAGCAATTTTAACCGAATTCAATCTCCCGACAAAAATTCCGAATGAACTTGAAAAAAAAGAAATTTTAAATAATCTTGCCCAGGATAAGAAAAAAAGTCAGACGGGGTACCAGTTCATTCTGCCGGTCACTCTTGGCAAGACAATGATTCACAAGGTCGAGCCCGAAAAAATAGATGATTTTTTCACCTCGGCCATGAATATATGATTCTCACACACAGCTGAAGACCGTTTCAGCATCACATAAAAAACATAAACAAAATAAGGATGCCGTAATGAATCCAACTACCACTATTTCACACCGTTTTTCTCCGAACGCTCAAAAAGTTCTGGCAAAGCGATATCTGACGAGAGGCCCCGACGGAAAGCCAACCGAAACCATTGAAGAACTCTTCAGACGCGTTGCTCATGCAATTGCCTCTGCCGAAAACAATTATCACAACAGCAGATATACGGTCGAGCAACTCGAAAACGAGTTCTACCACATCATGACCGACCTCGATTTCCTGCCGAACAGCCCGACTCTCATGAATGCAGGTAAAGAACTCGGACAACTTTCGGCCTGTTTTGTTCTGCCGGTCGAAGACTCAATGGAAGGCATCTTCGATGCGGTCAAAAACGCGGCACTGATTCACAAATCGGGTGGCGGCACCGGTTTCAGCTTTTCACGCCTGCGCCCGGCCAATGACCTGGTATCGTCAACCAGCGGCGTCAGCTCAGGGCCGATTTCCTTTATGAAGGTTTTCAATGTCGCCACTGAAACAATCAAGCAGGGCGGTACCAGACGTGGCGCCAACATGGGAATTCTGCGCGTCGACCACCCTGATATTCTCGACTTCATCACCTGCAAAGAAAAGAACGACGAGCTTACCAACTTCAACATTTCGATTGCCATAACCGATGTTTTCATGGAAGCGCTCGAACGCGACGGCGAGTATAACCTCATCAATCCTCGGTCAAAAGAGGTTGTGCACTCCCTAAAAGCCAGTAAGGTTTTTCACATGATCGTTGAGCGTGCATGGCGCAATGGTGAGCCTGGCATCGTTTTCATTGACAGAATAAATCGTTATCAGCCCACTCCGGCGGTTGGCGCAATCGAATCCACCAATCCATGTGGTGAACAGCCGCTTCTGCCTTACGAATCGTGCAACCTGGGTTCGATCAACCTGGCGCGCTTTGTCTCGACCAGAGAAGGCAAAAACGAAGTTGATTTCAACCGCCTGCGCGAAATCGTGCATCTGGCAGTGCGCTTTCTAGACAACGTCATCGATCAGAACCGCTACCCGATACCAGAAATAGATAAAACGACAAAGGCCAACCGAAAGATTGGCCTGGGAGTAATGGGCTGGGCTGACATGCTCATCAAAATGAATCTGCCCTACGACTCGGAAAAGGCTCTTGAGCTCGCTGATTCTGTGATGGGTTTCATCAAACGCGAATCCTGGTCAGCCTCTCAGGAACTGGCAAAAGAACGCGGCCCGTTCCCCAATTATGACCGGTCGATTTTTTCAGAGAAAAAGATGCCGCCGATGCGCAATGCAACAGTTACCACCATTGCCCCGACCGGTACAATCAGTCTGATTTCCGGCTGTTCAAGCGGCGTTGAACCCCTTTTCGCGATTGCCTATGAAAAACATGTCATGGACAATGAAAAGCTACTTGAAGTGCACAATGATTTTATCAGAGTAGCCCGTGAACGCGGTTTCTACTCAGAAGAACTGATGGAGAAAATTGCACATCATGGTAATCTTAAAGGGTTCTCACAAATTCCAGAAGATGTAGCCAGAGTCTTTGTCACCAGCCACAATATTTCTCCAGAATGGCATATCCGTATGCAGGCTGCTTTTCAGAAGCATACAGATAATGCGGTCAGCAAAACGGTCAATTTTCCTTTCGAAGCCACCAAAAAAGACGTCGAAACGGTTTTCAAACTTGCCCACACTCTCAACTGCAAGGGTGTAACCGTTTACCGTGATGGCTCACGTGAAGAGCAGGTACTCAATGTCGGCAAAGGGCAAAAAGGCAAATCAACGGCTGCAGCCGAAGCGCCAAGGGTAACCCCCAGGGCACGGCCTGAGCGCACCGTTGGTGTCACGGAACGTGTTAAAATTGGCTGTGGGAATCTTTATGTAACAGTAAACAGTGATGAGAGAGGCATCTGTGAAGTGTTCACCAGTCTTGGCCGTAACGGCGGATGCCCCTCGCAATCAGAAGCTGCGGCCAGACTTGTATCGATGGCTCTGCGCGCCGGCATCGATGTTCAGGAAATCATCGATCAGCTCAAGGGCATCAGATGCATGTCAACCCTCAAAAAGGGTGCAATGTCCGGCGGGATAAAAGTCCTTTCCTGCCCTGACGCGATCGGTAAAGCAATTGAGCAGTATCATCTAAGCGCCAAAGACACTTTTGCCAAAAACACGGCACCTCAGACCGAAAACCGCCCTTCAGGCAAGAAAGATCTGCTTCTCGACAACCCGGAACCGGGTGCGGTCTGCCCCGAATGCGGCGAAGGTCTTGAGCATGACGGCGGTTGTGTCATCTGCAAATATTGTGGTTTTTCCAAGTGCGGGTAAACTGAATTATCTTTTCAGGCAATTTAAGACCCCGGTCAGATTTTTCTCTGACCGGGGTCTTTAGTTTTTTACCTTTCAGACTCATTAAAAGTCGTGTACACAACAGCAATTTTTATTTTTGCCTGCCATTGACACCTTCTGCTTTTGTCAGTAGAATTTATTAAACGTATAACAGGTTTGTTATCAATCCTGAATTCAGGCGCGTTATAAGGAGTATAAGAGTATGAATCAAAGAACCGCGCGGATGGGACTGCTGCTGATCCTTGCAGTAATGCTGGTTTCGGCCGCGTTCGCAAACGAAGCGCCCCTCCTGAAAGTTACCTTCCTGGATGTGCATCAGGGCGACTGCATTCTGGTTCGCTCTGCTGAAAAGACTGTAATGATCGACGCCGGCGATGATAATCGCAGTGCTGCCATCAGATACATCATCCCCTACCTGAAAAAGGAAGGCATCAAAAAGATCGACCAGGCCATCATTACCCACCCACATCGCGATCATTTTGGTGGTTTTATCGACCTGATTAAAGAATTCGACTTTGGAGAATTTGTTTATTCAAACGATTCTGAAGTTTCTTCGGAAGGCGAAACCACCAAGGGTGGCAACGACGCTCTTATTTACGCTCAGCTCCGCTCACTTATTGTTGAGAAAAAGATCCCTTACCGCAAGGCCAAACTTGGCGAAATGCTGGATTGGGGCAAGGGCATTAAAGCAGAAGTTCTTAATTGTGACGTCAATCGCGACGAAGTTCCGCCATCTGACACTCTCAAGACCAATCCAAACGAACTTTCAATAGTAATCAAGGCTACCGCCGGCAAAATCAGCTACCTGTTCACCGGCGATGCCGAAAAGAAATCTGAAACCGACATGATCAGCATGCATGGCAAAAAACTTGCCAGCACCGTTCTCAAGTCTGGTCATCATGGCAGCAAAACCTCGTCGATGCATGCATTCATGGATATCGCCCAGCCAGAGTATGGTGTAATCAGCGCCGGCAAAGGCAATTCCTTCGGTCACCCGACCCAGACCGTTCTTGACATCTACGACTATTACAAAATGAAGGTTTTCAGAACCGATGTAGACGGAACCGTCGAAAGTTATACCGATGGCAAAACCGTCACCTTCGTCACCAACAACAGCCCACTTGAATTTGCTTCGAAGCCAAAGGTTATTTCTCTCACTGCCAATTCTGCAACCCTCCAGTGGGAAACCAACCGCCCTTCGACCACTCTGGTCAGCTATGGCACCAGTTCGCTCAGCCAGACCAAAGAATCAGTTCATGGCGTAAAGATCCACACCGTTACGCTCACTGGCCTCAATCCTTCAACTACCTATAAGTTCCAGGCTGTTTCAAAAGATCCGCGCGAGCCCGAAAAGCTCATCAGCTTTGAAGGCACCATCGACACACCGGCTGGTACCGGTGACCCGCTCCCCAAAATCAGCAAAGTTACCACAAACCACAATCTGCTTTACATGAAGCACCCCTTCAAGATTCTGGTTCCGGTGCATAACCCCGCTGAAGCTCCGTCTAAGGCTCTGACCCTCGAAGTTTATCATTCAGCCATGGACGAATCGAACCTCATCGACAAGGTTGCTTTCGACAGCATCCCGGCCGGCTCAGCTCTTGAAGCCATTCTTCCGACCCAGATCGACTGGATCGGTCCGGTAGAAATCATTGCCGTTTTGAAACAGGGCAAAACCATTATCGATACCGCGTCCATCAACATCGAAATCATGGCCAAGATCGTTCTGGTCGACTGCGCCCACGGCAACAAGGATTATTTTACCGGCCGTTTCGCCGGCATGAAAATGGACCTCTTCCAGAACTACGGCTTCCAGATGCGCAGTATTTCTAAAGCGATTACCTATGAAAGCATCAAGGACGCTTTTGTAATCCTCTTCCCCCATCCTACCGTAGATTACAAATCAGAAGAAGTTACCGCCCTGAAAAAGTTTGTATCTGGTGGCGGCTCGTTGCTGATGTTTGCCCAGTCAGACTATCGCAACCTTTCTAACCCAGACATGCTCAACTCGATTCTCAAAGGCGTTGGCAGCAAAATTCGCTTCAATGATGACCAGGCCTGTGACCCGACCGACAACATCGGGCCACCGTGGCGCGCTTTTATCGACGTCTTTCCGACCGAAGCAATCACCGGCAAAGATGTTAAAAAACTTCTGATCAGAAGTGCCTGTACCCTTATCGATTCACAGAACAAGGGGCTCAAAGGTTCCAAAAACCTCTTCCTGCTTGCCACCGGTGACGAAGATTCCTACAATACCGAGTCAGATGCAATGAACGATGGCTACATTTACGCCAGCCACACACCTCTGCTTCCAATTCCGGTCGCCGCAGCCGAAGACCTTGGCTTCGGTCGCGTAGCCTGTCTCGGCGAACCCTTCTATCAGGATAACTTCTACAGCAGCCCCGGCGACCTGAGCACTCCTCAGTTCAACCGCAACGTGATTTACTGGCTCAGCCTCGGAAAAGAAAAGAATGTTAAATCTCTCGTAAGATACATCGCTGAACTCGAAAATGAATCTGACCCGGAAATCAGAGCCGAACGCTACGAAGCTCTGTCAAAAACGGTTATGAAAAAGGTCAGACGCGAAGTTGACTACGACCGCAGCGCCCTTGGCGACATCAGTGGTATGTTGAACGAATTCAACAGTTCTACGGTAGATCAGCTGAAAATGCAGATCAACGAAGTCTACAAATTCGAAGACCTGCACCGCGGCAACTGATAACTTCCCTGCGCTATCAGAAACAGGACTCCAGACGGAGTCCTGTTTTTCTTTTGAAAAAACTGTGTTAGAATTCCCCGCATGTATGAAATTGTTTTTCCAGACCCAGAAAACGCAGACGACGATGGCTTGCTGGCAATCGGTGGTGATCTGCGGCCGGAGACTCTTCTAAAGGCCTATCGCAGCGGCATTTTTCCCTGGACTGTAAGGCCGATCTCATGGTGGAGCCCTGACCCGAGAGCCATTTTTGAGATTGAAAATTTCACACTTTCAACAAGAATGCAGAGAGTTTTTCGCAGCGGCAGATTCACTTTCAGCCTCGACAGGTGCTTCACCCGCGTAATGGAAGGATGTGCGGCGCCAGCCCCAGGTCGAGAATCGACCTGGATCAGCCCTGAGTTTATCGCCGCCTACACCCGACTGCACAAAATTGGTTATGCACACAGTGCAGAAGTCTGGCATGGGGGACAACTTGCCGGTGGGGTATACGGTGTTGCAATTGGCGGTTTTTTTGCTGGTGAATCAATGTTTCACACCGTCAGCAATGCTTCGACCATGGCCCTTGCTTTTCTTATCGAACACCTGAAAAAGCAGGGGTTCGAGCTCTTTGATTCTCAGGTAATTTCACCACATACTGCAAGTCTCGGCGCAATCGAAATCTGCCGCAAAGATTATCTGTTCCGTCTGAGCAGAGCTCTCGCCAAATCATGTTCTTTCTGAAAAGTTTTTTTCGCGGCGACTTTTATCATTTGATTAAACCTGATATAATCTTTGCGGAAACAAAACTATTCACCTGAAGGCATTGGAAAACTGTGCAAAAAACAATTATAACACGCGCCGTTCTCGTTCTGGTATTTGCTCTGCTCTGTCTTACCGGCCTTTTTGCAGAGGAAGCAAGAATCACCGACATCAGATTCTGGCAAAGCCCGGAAGAAGCCCAGGTTGTTCTCGATATCAGCGCTCCACCAAGAGTTTCAGATGTATCTATGCTGCGCGACGGCACACTTTACTTTGATATTTCAGAATGTGCATTCAGGCCTGGCCGTCAGAGATACCCGCTGCAGAATCCATTTCTTGAAGTCCTGACTGTTCAGCAGAATGATGATAAATCCGCCCGTGTTTTCTTCAGAGTTCCACAGGGTGTAGAAGCTAAAACCTTTGTTCTGGCTAAAAATGATCGGAAAGGTGACCGTATCGTCATATTCCTGCGTGAACCGCAGGCAACTTTGATGCAAAAGCGTAATGCCGAACTCTTTGAGGTCAATCGGCTCAAAGCCGGGAACGTCAAAATAGTTGTTATAGATCCCGGTCATGGTGGCGAAGATCCTGGCACCCGGCACAATGGCATAATCGAAAAAAATTACGTCATGACCATGGGCAAGCTGGTTAAAGCCTATTTTGACCGTGACCCGCGCTTCAAGGCAATTCTTACCCGTGACGGCGATTATATAATTCCACTGGAGCGTCGCCGGGAAATCGCTGAACGCCTGGGAGCCGATGCCTTTATCAGCCTGCATGTCAACTACAATTCCAAAAAAGTCATCAGAGGCATAGAAGTTTATTATGAATCGCCGAAGGGTGCAGTTGGCGAAGCTGAACGCCTGGTTGCCGAAACCGAAAACCAGGTCGACTTTGCCGGAGCGATGAACAACAATACCACTCCGATTATCACCAAGCGTGAAATCATCGAAAAGCAGGCCATAACAATGAATAAGAGCCGTCAGCTCGCTGAAAAAGTCGAAGCACAGCTCGGCGCTTCTGTAATTGAACTGCCATCACGCGGCGTCAAGCGTGCCGGATTCAAAGTTCTGCATTCAATGGCCATGCCTTCGGTACTGGTTGAATTTGGCTACGTTTCAAACCTCGGCGATGCCGAAATCCTCAAGAATTATACGGCCAGAACCAGACTTGCTCAAGGTCTTTACTTCGGCGTTCGTGACTTTCTTCTTGGTCATATAGAAGAAGGATACGATACCGCTTATCTTGACTTCATAAAAACTGCCGCAGCTGAAAGGGCCCGCAAGACGGCTCTGCGCAGAACTCAGGCCGCAGCAAAAACACCAGCCAGGAGCAAAACTCGCACCTACAAAGTAAAGTCTGGTGATACTCTCTCTGGTATTGCTTCCAGGCACGGAGTTTCGACCGCTGCAATTGCCAAAGCCAATAAACTTTCATCGAAACAGGTTATCAAAGCCGGTCAGACTCTTATTATTCCGGCAAAATAAAGGATTTGCAGAGTGGAATTCTTCAGTAATCTTAAAATCAAGACCAGACTGTTCTTTACAATGGTGCTGGTCTCTCTGATTCTTCTCGGGATGACCTTTTTTACTTCTGAGCGTATCAGAAGTGCTGTTAAAAGCCAGATTCCCCTGCAGATTCTGACGATCCTCACCTCAGAGGCCAGCAAAATAAACGCCACCATGCGTGGTTATGAACAGACCCTGGCCTATCTGACCCGTCTCAACTCAACGGTTCAGTTCCTTTCCTGGCTTGAACAGGCACCTGACGAAGCACAGATGATTGAACAATGGAAACAGGTGTTGAAAGCACCTGTTTCTGGTCTTCTTGCCAAGAGCGAAGACCTTCAGATAAACGATATCATAGACATTGCAATCCTTGACTCGAATGACCAGACAGTCTTCCGACTTATCAGCAATGGTCGTGAACCAGGCAAAGACGAGCCCCCTTACGAAAAATTTATAAATGGCAAAATGCGTGATACCATGGAAGCGGAAGGCATTTTCCGCAGTCAGGTTTTCTTTCAGCAGAACTCAGAAGATTACAAAGAAAGAGTAATCTACCTTTTCAAACCTGTATATTATCAGAGGAAAAAGATTGGTACCATCGCCATGGCCATCAGTCTTGAGAACCTTTTCGAGAATGTGCCCAGTGCCCTGACAAACGTTGGCGGCAAAACCTCAGTAATTTCAAGTGAATATTCACAGAATGGCTTCTATCTCGCACATTCTGACATAGAAAATGTTCTTGACCCGCAAAGGCGCATTTTCCTGAATTCCAAAGAACCTGAACTTCAGGATCACGCAGAGCGCATTGTAACCAACAAAAGCGGTTTTCATGAATTTCTGCTTGCCGAAAAATCAAATATACTGCTTGCTGCGGCACCCATTCAGAATTCAAGCTGGGTATTGCTGACTGTCGTCGACACGCAGGGCCTGATGGGGGCACTCAACAAGGCTCAGAATTTTTCCCTTTTTCTCATCATCTTTGGCCTCGTAGTAATGACCGGCATTACCATGGTGGTCATCAACGGCGTTGTTAAGCAGATCCGCGGGGTATCTCAGGGCCTCGAAGAAATCTCGCGCGGACGTGGTGACCTGACCAAGCGCCTCGCCATTGTCGGCAAAGACGAACTGACCGAAGTTTCAGAACGTTTCAACCGCTTCATTGGCTACATTCAGCGGTTGCTGTTACAGATTCAGGATGTTATCAACCGTCTGTCGCACATGGCCAACGGCATTTCGAACCTGACATTTCAGTCAAATGAATCGATTCAGAATATTTTCGGTAACACCCAGCGCATCACCAAGGCCTCGAAAGATTCTGCCACTACGCTCGAATCTACCGCTGCTGCCATTGAAGAAATTTCGGCGAATTCTCAGCTGATCGCCAAACGTTCGAACCGGGCCTATGAAGAGTCTGTTCAGAACCGCCTCAAGGCAACTCAGGGCATGGAAGCCGTCAGAGAAGCTTCAACCACGATCAAGGAAATCGAAAGGGCCGTTGGTGACTCTTCAAGGGTTCTCGAAGAACTCAAGGGGCAGTCGCGCAAAATCGGAAAAATCGTTCTCACCATTACGGCGATCTCCAGACAGACAAATCTTCTTGCACTAAACGCCGCAATTGAAGCCGCCCGTGCTGGTGAACAGGGCAAAGGCTTTGTTGTGGTAGCCGCCAACGTAAAAAAACTAGCCGAACAGAGTGCCAAGGCCGCCGAAGAGATCGGCGCTCTTATCGGTGAAATTCAGCACAAAACCAACAAAGCTGTTGAAGAAATGAGCCTCGGCAAAGACAAGGTTCAGGAAGGCGTTAAAATCATCAACCAGGCTGGTGGTTATCTCGACGAAATCGGTATGGCTTCTGAAAGTGTTAACGTTCAGGTTCAGGACATCAGCAAATCATCGGTTGAGCAGAGTAAGAACATCGAGGCAATCAGTCTTTCAATCGAAAACCTCTCAATAACCACCAAGACTACGACCAAAGAAGTCGACGGCGTTCTCGAATCACTCAAATCGCAGCGCGATTCAATTCAGGATATGGCCAAAATCACCAAGCACCTCAGTATGGTTGCAGACGAAATGAACCGCATGCTTGCGCACTTCGTTCTCGAAACCCGCGAATTCACCGGAACCAATCGTCAGGGTCAGAGCGAAGACGTTTCTGATAATGCAACAGCCATGCTTGAAGATAAATCGGCTGTCGAAGAAACGCCACCTGCCGTTTCTGCCGAAAAACCAGCTCAAAGCAAACCGGCAAAATAAAAACAGCATTCCGGAAACATTGAAAACTCAGCCTTAATGTGTTAGTGTAGCACGTTTCAAAATTGGAGTTCATTGTTTCGCAGGAGATGTTGCATCATGCTTGAGCCCAAAAGTTTTTCCGGTGGCCTGCATCCGCCTGATTTAAAGGCTACTGCAGATAAAGCCATAGTCAATCTTCCGATACCCTCAAAAGTCATTCTTCATGTTTCTCAGCATATTGGTGCACCCGCAAAACCAACCCAGAAAATAACCGATAAAGTTGCCTGCGGACAGTGTATCGCTGAACCAGGCGGCTTTGTTTCCGCTCCGGTGCATGCCACAATATCCGGCACTGTAATCGGCGCCGGTAATTTCATGCATCCATTTGGGGTTCCAAGCCCGGCAATCGTCATCGAGCGCTCGCCAGACGTTCCTGAACCCGCCTATACAACAGAAGACGGCCTCAGCCTGCCCGCCGAAGAAATTAAAAAGCGCATTCAGCAGTCAGGGGTCGTTGGTCTTGGCGGCGCGACTTTCCCGACTCACGTCAAGCTTTCACCGCCAGAAACCAAGCATATCGACACGATTATTCTCAACGGTGTCGAATGTGAACCAGCCCTCACCGCTGACCATCGGCTCATGCTCGAAGAACCAGACCGCATAATCAACGGCCTTAAGCTGATCATGAAGGTATTGAATTCTGAAAAGGGAATCATCGGCATTGAAATGAACAAACCCGATGCCATAGCCCTTTTCAGCGAAAAATTCAAAAACGAAAAAAACCTCTCGGTACAGCCGCTTGAAGTCAAATACCCACAGGGCGGCGAAAAGCAGCTGATTTATGCCTGCCTCGGCCGCGAAATCCCGTCAGGGAAACTGCCGATGGATGTCGGCGTCGTCGTACAGAATGTCGCGTCTGCCGCGGCAATTTCTGACGCCGTTAACCTGCAGAAGCCTCTGATGGAGCGCGTCGTCACGCTTGCCGGCAACTGCGCAGCAAAGCCTGGCAATTACCGGGTTCGTATAGGTACCCCCGTAGGAGATTTCATTGAGATGGCCGGCGGCCTGAAGGCTGACATACCGCTTAAAAAAGTCATCATGGGTGGCCCGATGATGGGCTTTGCCCTGTTCGACCTCAATGTTCCGATCATCAAGGGTACCAGCGGCGTTCTCTGCTGGGATGAAACACAGGCAAAGGTGCCGGTGCAGACTGCCTGTCTTCGCTGCGGCAGTTGTATCAGAGCTTGCCCGATGGGCCTGCTCCCCCAGCAGATGAAACAGCTCGTCGACCACAAAAAATGGGAAAAGGCTGACCAGATCGGCATGCTCGACTGCATCGAGTGCGGCTGCTGTGCCTATGCCTGCCCGGCCGGCCTACCCCTGGTGCAAACTTTTAAACTCGGCAAGAAAAATGTCATGGCTGAACGAAAAAAGTCAGCCACAAGCAAAGGATAAGCTGGAATGAATGCAATATCCACAGCAACCACCTCCTCTGTTCCAAGACTGCTGGTAACAACCTCGCCGCATATCCAGTCGGGCCTTTCAGCCTCAAGGGTCATGTGGGATGTAAACCTCGCCATGCTGCCGGCGCTGGTAATGGCCATTCACAACTTTGGCCTGCGAGCCGCTCTCGTCATCGGCCTTTCGGTCGCCGGCGCAGTTACAGCGGAATTTCTCATTCAGAAGTTCCTGCTGCAGAAACCCTCAACCCTTTCTGACGGCAGCGCGGTTGTAACCGGCATTCTTCTCGCTTTCTGCGTTCCGGCTGCTCTGCCCCTTTGGGTTGCCTTCGTCGGCGGATTCGTCGCGATTGCCCTGGGCAAACAGGCCTATGGTGGACTCGGCCAGAATATTTTCAACCCGGCACACGTTGCCCGCGCTGTTCTTCTCGCCAGCTGGCCGGTTTATATGACGACCTGGCTCAAACCCGGTCAGGGTTATGGCATTGCCGATGCGGTAACCACGGCAACCCCGCTCGGCCTGCTCAAAGAAACCGCCCGCGATGCTCAGCTGATGGAAAAAATAGCCGCCGAAGGCGGCAACCTGATCGGTTATGTCATGCAGAAACTTCAGATCACATTTTCTGATCTTTTTCTCGGAGTTAATTTTTCCGGCTCGCTCGGAGAAACTTCGAAACTGGCTTTGATAATCGGCGGCATTTATCTGCTGGTTCGTGGCCACATCAGCTGGCATGGCCCGGTTGCAATGACCGCTACAGTTTTCGCCGGTGCCTTCCTTGTTGGTGGATCGCTGCAGTATGCGCTGTTTCACCTGCTCACCGGCGGCCTTATCATTGGCGCACTTTTCATGATCACCGATATGGTCACCTCACCGATGACCAATAAAGGGCATCTGCTGTTCGGCTTCGGATGTGGGGCTATAACCCTTCTCATCAGACTCAAGGGTGGCTACCCCGAAGGCGTCTGTTACTCAATTCTGATCATGAATGCCTTCGTGCCTCTCATCGACAAATTTATGATTCCAAAACGTTTTGGAACCAGTTCTCAGGAGACCGTATCATGAAAGATATGCTGCACATGGGTCTTTTTCTCTTTGTAATTGCAGCAGTTGCCGGCGTTCTGCTCGCTTACACCGAAAGCGTCACCGCCCCTCTGATTCTCGAAAACCGGCAGAAGGCCGAAGAACTCGCCCGCCGGGAAGTGCTTCCGAGCGCTGATAAATTCAATGAAAGCCAGTTTACAGACACTGCCGCCAGTCAGACTTATTCATATTCAACCGGCATTACCAGTAATGGCGAAGTTGCCGGTGTCGTGATCAAAGTCGCCCCCAAGGGCTACGCCGGCCCGATTGAAATGGTTATTGGCATTGATAAAACCGGAAAAATCAATGGTTACAAAGTTCTCTCTCAGAAAGAAACACCTGGCCTCGGCACCAAGCTTTCAGACCCGGTTTTTGCAGAACCTTTCAAAAAACTGGTCGCTGAAAAGGTTACCCCGGTGCTGCTTGTAAAAAAAGACGGTGGCGACGTTGACGGTATTACTGCCGCTACCATCAGCTCAAGAGCTTTCTGTAAAGGTGTCAGTGAAGCGGTGGAACTCTTCAAAAAAGTTCAGCCACAGCTGACAGCCATGCCACAGACTCCCGCCCTGCCTGCAGTCTCAGCCGAAACTGCTTCGCAGACCTCTATTACAGGAGGAAATCAGTGAACAGACTCACCGAATTAACCAAAGGCATCTGGAAAGAAAACCCGATCTTTGTCATTTCGCTTGGCATCTGCCCCACCCTTGCGGTAACCTCCTCGATGACCAACGCTCTCGGCATGGGCATTGCGGCCACCTTCGTCCTGATGGGCAGCAATCTCTTCATTTCGTTGATCCGCAACCTGGTGCCCGGCAAGATCCGTATCCCTGTCTATATCATGATCATCGCGACTTTCGTCACAATGATCGATAAAATGATCGCCGCCTTCTCGCCGGCTCTTTCTGCCAGCCTCGGCATCTTTATTCCGCTGATCGTAGTAAACTGCATCATTCTCGGCCGGGCTGAAGCTTATGCCAGCAAAAACGGGCCGGTAGATTCGCTTCTTGACGCAATCGGCATGGGCATCGGCTTCACCATCGCCCTTTCCTGCCTGGCATTTTTCCGCGAACTGCTTGGCGAAGGCAAGCTCTATGGTTTCCCGATTCCGTTCTTCAAGGCTGACCCGGCCCTGATAATGATCATGGCCCCCGGTGGCTTCGTGGTTTTCGGCCTGCTGATTGCCCTTAAACGCTTCATGGAAGCGAAAGGAGCTACCAAATGAGTGCCAGTATCATCAGCATTTTCATTGTTGCAATTTTCATCGAGAACTTTGTTCTCAACCAGATTCTCGGCCTCTGCCCATTCATCGGCGTTTCTAACAAAATCGATTCGGCCGTCGGCATGGGCCTTGCGGTTACCTTCGTTATGGTCATGGCGGGAGTCGCAACCTGGAGCATTCAGGCTTTTCTTCTCGTACCGCTTCAGCTTGAATATCTGCAGACGATCTCTTTCATTCTGGTAATCGCTTCTCTCGTTCAGTTCGTCGAAATGGTCATCCGCAAAACCGCTCCGGCCCTTTATCAGTCTCTTGGCGTTTTTCTGCCGCTGATCACCACCAACTGCGCGGTTCTTGGTGTTGCTCTTCTGAACATCAAAAAGAACTACGGCCTTGTCGAAAGCGCTGTTAACTCATTCGGCGGTGGGCTCGGCTTCTTCTTCGCCCTGATCATCATGGCCGGAATAAGAGAGCGCCTGGACGTTTCAGAAATCCCCGAAGCCATGCGTGGCGCCCCGATCGCCTTCGTCACCGCCGGCCTGCTGGCAACCGCCTTCATGGGCTTTTCCGGCCTGGTATAAAGGATTCACTCATGCTTACACAGATCGTATCAGCTGTTCTCGTTCTCGGCGTGCTCGGCTTCATTTTCGGAGCCATTCTCTCTTA
>Ga0116142_10003276_pt1 | contig 16444 bp, 14 predicted proteins | sample AD_UKC033_MetaG_FD_89785 | JGI IMG/M metagenome (GOLD analysis project Ga0116142, IMG submission 89785) | Active sludge microbial communities of municipal wastewater-treating anaerobic digesters from USA - AD_UKC033_MetaG | ecosystem: Engineered > Bioreactor > Anaerobic > Digestate | place: USA... | reverse complement strand
GCATCCCACGCCAAAGGTCACAAGGGGGGATGTGGCGGCGAGTAGCAGCAGGCCAAACAATGCTCCGCCGAATGTTCCCCATGTGCCGGGGGCGGGGATCAAAAGGCCGGAGCCGAACCACGTTGCTACTTGGAATTCCCATGAGGCGGGGCGGGTGGCTTTTAAAAAGGCGCGGCGTTTTTTGCGCAGATCATCGAGTTTGATTTGTAGTTTTTCTTTTAAATGATTCATTTCTCTACTCTGGAATGGAAATGGTAACAACGACTTGGACGGCGATGCCTTCGCCGCGACCAGTGAATCCCAGTTTTTCAGTGGTGGTGGCTTTGACCGCGACGCGGGAAAGGGGAAGGGACATGATAGATGCAATCCGTTCGCGCATAGTGTCGCGATGCGGACCTATTTTCGGGGCTTCGCAAATGATGGTAACGTCGACGTGGTTTACCACGCCGCCTTGGGACGTTACGGAGTGCAGGGCTTCTTGCAAGAAGATGGTGCTGTCCTTTCCTTTGTGGGCGGGATCGCTTGGTGGGAAGTGCGAGCCGATATCGCCGTCGGCAATCGTTCCATACAGTGCGTCGGTGATGGCGTGGAGCGCGACATCGGCGTCGGAATGGCCCGCGAGCTTGTGGGTATAGGGAATGTCAATGCCGCCGATGCGGATATGCTCGGCTGGATCGCCGAAGGCGTGGACGTCAAAGCCCATGCCGGTTTTGATGATCGGCGCGGGGTTGGCTTTCGAGAGGATGTAAGAGGCCATTTCAAGATCCTCAGGCGTTGTGATTTTGATATTGGTTTTTGGACCGATGACGTAAGACGACGTGACGCCATTTGCGGCGACCAGACTTGTATCGTCGGTAAAAGACTGCCCTTTGAATTTTTCGTGGGCGGATTTTAAATCGCCAAAGTAAAAACCTTGCGGGGTCTGGATCGAGAGTAGCGTGTCGCGGTCGATTGTTTCCCCCAGAATTTCGTCGGCCTTCCGGCGGATGGTTTCCGAGATCGGCGCGGCCAAGGTCGCGGCGCGGTGAGTTATTAGGGCCGTTACAACATGTTCGATATCTTCGGGACGGACGCAAGGGCGGGCGGCGTCGTGAACCAGAATAATGTCGTCTTCATCCAGATTGAGAAAGTCGAGGGCGTTATAGACGCTTTCCTGACGGTCTTTGCCGCCGGTGATCGGTAAGGGGAGGTTTAAATCCTTGGTGGCGGCGTGGTATAGATCAAGATGATCGGGATGAATGACAACTTGAATGTGTTTTAATCCCTTGCAGGTGCGGAAAGCCGCGATGGTGTGGGACAGGACCGATTTTCCGCCGATAGACAGATATTGTTTCGGGATGTCCGCTCCAAAACGGCTCGCGGTTCCGGCGGCGACAATAATCACCGAAAATTCTGCGTTTTTGGGTTGATTTTGGCTCATAACGGTATGGTTTAGCTTGCTTTTTCATCTGTGAACAGGGATATTTCGCCCTAGGATAAAAAACGTGATGAAATCTTTGTCCCCTTTGGGTTTTTTCGGCTCGATGAAGCTGCCTATCCGTTTGATTTGGCTGCGGAGTCGGTTGCGTTCGTCATGGGATGGGCGTTTGGCTGTCCTGCTCATGTTTCTGGCTGTGGTGGCGGGGATTGCGACTTATGCCGCGCTTCGGTCTGCTCCGCCGTTCGGGGATAATCCCGATGCGGTGATCTGGCTTCTCAACATTGATCTGATTATTCTAGGGGCGCTGGGCATTCTGATTGCGCGGCGGGTGGTTTCTTTGTTCACGACGTGGCGGAAGGGAATTCCGGGGGCACGCCTTCATATTCGTCTGGTCTATATTTTCGGTTTGCTGGCGATGGCGCCTGCTGTCATCATGACGGTCTTTTCCCTCGTCTTTTTCCATTACGGTGTGCAGACATGGTTTAGCGACCGTGTGCGGACTGCGGTGAACGAGTCTCAAGAAGTGGCTGAGTCTTATCTGCGCGAGCACCATCAGGTGATCCGCGCCGATATTATGGCGATGGCCAAGGACCTCGATCATGAATCCGAATTGGTTTACACCAACCCAGCAGGGTTTAAGCGCTTTGTCGAGACGCAGTCTTATCTGCGTGGTTTATCCGAGGTTCTGGTTTTTACCAAAAACAAACAGGTAATCGCGCAGGTTGGTGATGTGTCAGATTTCTTGAGCAAGGAGTTGCCGCAATTCGCGTTGAAGCAGGCAGATGACGGAGATGTTGCCGTTTTGACTTCGGTTGAGGATGACCGCGTTCAAGCTTTGGTCAAGTTGCAGGGCATTCCCGATGGCTATCTGTTTGTCGGGCGGTCTGTTGAATCCAATGTTTTGAAGCATCTGACGACGACGCGTGAGGCCGTTAAAAAATATGACGAGATGGCTGACCGTTATGTCGGGATGCAGCGGACTGTGACGATGATTTATATCGTTGTGGCGCTTATTTTGCTTTTTGCGGCGATTTTCTTTGCGTTGGCGTTTGCGCGGCGTTTGGCAACGCCGATTGTCGCGTTGATTGATGCGTCTGACCGCGTTCGTAAAGGTGATCTGACGCCGATTGTTCCCGATCATAGCGGGTTCGAGGAATTCGATCATCTCTCGCGGTCTTTCAACCGGATGACGCGGCAAATTCAGGACCAGCGGAACGAGCTGATTTTGGCCAACCGCCGGATCGACGAGCGCCGTCAATTTACAGAGACGATTCTGGCCGGTGTGACGTCGGGGGTTCTCAGTCTAGATAAATCGGGACAGGTGACGCTGGCCAACGCATCAGCTGCGGCCATTCTGGGGAAACGGCAGGATGTTATCCTTTCTTCTACCATTCACCAGTTAATGCCGGATCTGGACGAGGTGATTACGACGGCCTATGCGCGACCTGACAAGGTTCACCAGAAAGAGGTCTTTGTTCAAACCCTTGAGGGCGGAAGACGGACCCTGTTGGTACGAGTCGGGATCGAATTGCTGGGCGATAAGGATATTGGTGCGGTTATTACATTCGATGATATTACCGATGTGCAGTCGGCCCAGCGCAAGGTGGCTTGGGCGGATGTGGCCCGGCGGATCGCCCATGAAATCAAGAACCCGTTGACGCCAATCCAGTTGTCGGCTGAACGGTTGAAACGCAAATATTTGAACCAGCTTGGTGAAGACGATCAGCGTGTTTTTAGCCAGTGTATTGACACCATTATCCGTCATGTCGGGGATATTGGGCATATGGTGTCGGAATTTTCCGCATTTGCCCGTATGCCGGAGCCGAAATTCTCACTGGTTAATTTGTCGGATGTGGTGACGGACAGTCTTTCGTTTTTCAAGCAGGCTCATTCGGGCATCAAGTTTTCGGGGCAAGTCGATAAAAATGCCACGGCAATGGTGCAGTGCGATGAGCAGCAAATCCGGCAGGCTTTGACCAATCTGATGCAAAATGCCGTTGAATCTCTTGAGGAAGATCAGAAAACCCGTGAATTTGTACCAGAAATCGGGGTGTGGATGGCGGCAGACCCCGATGGCAGCTCGTATCTGCTTGTTATTAATGACAATGGCCCCGGATTTCCAGGGGATATGACGCCGGAAAGTCTGACGGAGCCCTATGTGACCTTCAAGGAAAAAGGGACGGGTCTGGGACTCGCGATTGTGAAAAAAATTGTTGAGGACCATAACGGCCAGCTTCTCTTCGGAGGGAATGATCATGTAAAATCGGTTATCGGCTGGACCGATCTGGGTGGGGCAACCATTTCCATCCTGCTGCCCCGTGCTTGAGTTTGTTTTGGAAAGTTGCTAGATAAAGACCAATGTCAAAAGCGAATATCCTGATTGTTGATGATGAGGCCGATATCCGGTCCCTGATTGTGGGGATTCTGGAAGACGAAGGCTATGGAACCGGACAGGCTGAAAATGCCGCTCAGGTGTATGACGCTTTGGGCAAGAAGAATTATTCTCTCGTAGTTCTCGATATATGGTTGAAGAACAGCGAGTATGACGGACTTGGTATTCTTGAAAAGATCAAGCAGAGCTATCCCGATTTGCCGGTGGTGATGATCAGCGGTCATGGCACGATTGAAACAGCGGTCAAGGCCATCAAGATCGGCGCTTATGATTTCATTGAAAAGCCGTTCAAGACCGACCGTCTTTTGCTGATGATCGACCGCGCTTTGGAAGCTGCGGCGTTGCGGCGTGAAAATGCCGCACTCAAAGTTCAGAATGAACGGATTACCGAGCTGGTTGGTCCTTCGCAGGTGTTTCAGTCTTTGGTCGCGACACTTGACAAAATCGCTCCGACCAATAGTCGTGTGATGATTACCGGTGCTTCGGGTTCTGGCAAGGAAGCGGTGGCCCATTACATTCACAAGAATTCATCGCGCGCCAATGCGTCTTTTGTTGCGGTCAATTGCGCAACTCTTACGCCGGATTCTCTGGAAGAAAAACTGTTCGGGATCGAGCAGAGCGGGAAGATTGTTCCCGGCCTTCTGGAACGTGCCAATGGCGGGACGTTGTTGCTCGATGAAGTGGCAGACCTGCCGATGGAAACGCAAGGTAAAATTCTTCGCGTCTTGCAGGAACAATCTTTTACGCCGCTTGGCGGGCAAATGCCAGTTAAGGTCGATGTGCGGGTGATGGCATCAACCGCACAGAGCCTTGAGGATAAAATCGAGTCGGGCGAGTTTCGCGAAGATTTGTTTTACCGTCTGAACGTTGTTCCGGTGCAAATTCCACGCCTTCAGGACCGCAAGGAAGATATTCCGACACTGTTCGATTATTTTATGACTGAAATTTCCAAGAATTCCAAAGGTTCGGTATTGCGGCCATTATCCGATGGGGCGCTTGTGGCGTTGCAGAGCTATGTCTGGCCAGGGAACGTGCGTCAGCTCAAAAACCTTGTTGAATGGGTCATGGCAACCGCTTGTCAGAACGGTGCGTCGGATGAACCGATTCAGGCGTCAGATTTGCCGCAGGAAATTACCCAGTTTGTTCATGCGTCGCTCAAGGGCGATTGGGAAACGGATATGATTTCTCTGCCGCTGCGTGAAGCGCGGGAAGTGTTCGAGCGAGAATATTTGCTCGCGCAGATTACGCGGTTTAATGGCAATATTTCACGAACGGCGCAGTTTGTCGGAATGGAACGTTCCGCTTTGCATCGTAAACTCAAATCTCTTCATATCACGACGTCCGAACGCGAAGAGCGTGAGGAAAACGGTGAGCAATCTCCCTATGACCGATCTCTCAAAACCGCCACGGCCTGAGGTCATCCTGTTTGACTGGGATGGGACTCTGGCCGATAGTTTTGCCTTGCTTTTTGCCGCTTACAATCACGTGGCCGATCATTTCGAGATGCCGCATTTCACGCAGGAGCAGGTTATTTTGAATACGCGGCGGTCATCGCGCGATATCTTTCCGGAGTTGTTTGGCGAACGTGCAGCGGAAGCCTCGGATGTGTTCTATGCTTATATACGTGAGCATCAACTCTCCCATCTCAACCCCAAGGCGGGGGCAGAAGCTCTTCTGAAGGAGTTGAGTGATGCGGGGTTAAAGATGGCGATTGTCAGCAATATGCATCATGGGATGCTGGTCCAGAGTGTCGAGAAGCTTGGTTGGGATATGTATTTTCCGGTCGTGCTTGGCGCGGGGCAGGCGGTGCGGGACAAACCGGCCCCCGATCCGTTGCTGTTGGCGTGTGAAAAACTCGGGGCCAATCCGCAACATCATCCCATCTGGTATATTGGCGATACCGAAACCGATATGATGGCCGCACGGGATGCGGGTGTTATTCCGGTCTTGATCGGGCACGGCGCGCGCACTATTTCAGATTGCGAGCGGGTTGGAATACGGCCTTATTTTACGAAAAACTTTACAGAACTTATAAGCACGTTTGAAAAATAGCCATTTATTTTCAACATAGCTCTTGCTGCGATAAAGCATGTTCGCTATGGTGCGCTGGACTCCGGTCGTTTTGTGCATAGCAATATAGTGGTGAAAAGAAAAAAATGAATGAAAAGAACCAGAACATTCAAGATGTGTTCTTGAATAGAATCCGTAAGGAAAAACACACTGTTACAGTGTTTCTTGTGAACGGGGTGAAGTTGCAGGGAATTGTCACTTGGTTCGATAATTTCTGTCTGCTGCTTAAACGCGACTCTCATATCCAGCTTGTCTACAAACATGCGATTTCGACCATTATGCCATCCGGTCCGTTGTCCCTTTACGAAGGTGACGATGCGGATAACGGAGCATCTTCGTCTGAAGCTGCGTCTGAATAATTGTCATGACTGAAAATTCGGGCGGAACCTGCCTGATCGTCCATCCCGTCTTCTCGCGTGAGGTTACGGGTGGAGAACAGGTGTCTTCTTCTCGTGACGTGGAGTCTATGATCTCCGAGGTCGTCGGTCTTGCGGCTGCCATTTATCTTGAGGTCATTGAAGTCATCCCCGCCAATGTGCGTAAGATTTCTGCCGGACATTTTCTGGGTAAAGGAACACGCGAGTCCATTGCCGAAACTGTCGAGGAAGTTTCTCCGACGGTTGTAATTGTCAATGCCACGCTTTCTCCGGTGCAGCAGCGCAATCTGGAGAGGGAATGGAACGCCAAGGTGATCGACCGTACCGGTTTGATTCTAGAGATTTTCGGGGAGCGGGCTCAAACCGCCGAGGGAAAGATGCAGGTTGAATTGGCTGCTCTTACCTATCAACGGTCGCGTCTGGTGCGGTCGTGGACCCACCTAGAACGGCAACGCGGCGGGGCAGGGTTTCTCGGTGGGCCGGGTGAAACGCAGATCGAGTTGGACCGCAGGATTATCGACGATAAAATCATTGCCCTTAAATCCCAGTTGGAGCATGTGCGTAAAACGCGTGATTTGCAGCGAAAAAGCCGCGAGCGCGTTCCCTACCCGGTGGTGGCGCTCGTCGGTTATACCAACGCGGGGAAATCGACGCTGTTTAACAAGCTGACAGGTGCTGAAGTTTTTGCCAAGGATTTGCTGTTTGCGACGCTTGATCCCACAATGCGGCGGTTGAAACTTCCCAAGGGTAGGGATGTTATTCTCTCTGACACTGTCGGATTTATTTCCGATTTGCCGACGCATCTGATTGCGGCGTTCAGGGCGACTCTTGAGCAGGTACAGTATGCCGATGTGATTTTGCATGTTCGCGATATCTCTTCTCCTGAAACAGAAGCCCAGCGCGAGGACGTGGTCACTATTTTGAAAGATATTGGCGTCGATTATGACACTGATGATCGGGTGATCGAGGTTCTTAATAAAATTGACTTGTGCGAGGACCGTCATTGGCTGCGGGAGCCGGGCCTCAAAGGGCGACAAATCCCTGTGTCCGCTGTAACCGGCGAAGGGCTTGAGGCTTTGCTGGAGTCCATCGAAGGGCGGTTGACGTGCCATTACAAACAAGTCACGATTGATCTGGACTCGTCCAACGGTAAAGCGTTTGCGTGGCTCCACCGCCATGCATCGGTTCTGGACAAAAAAGAGGACGGCGATCATATCCACCTGACGGTTTCAATCGACGAAGGTGAATACCAGAAATATTTAGGTCTATTCGGTCCTATTTCTGCTTAGAGGCCGTTTTCTTTTTTGCGGGAGCGTATTTCTGCTCAATCAGTGTAAAGATCGTGCGCATGCCCATTTCCTTACCACCTTGAGAGCGTCCCGGTTGTGGGGTGTTTTGCCAAGAGCGCTGGTCGAGGTGAACCCATGTCGTTTCCGGCGTTACGAAATGCTCGAGGAACAGGGCTGCGGTGATGGATCCTGCGGGATTGCTGGACGAGCCGCTGTTGTTGATGTCGGCAACCGGCGAGATGATATCTTTTTTATAGTTTTGCCAGAGCGGGAGATTCCACAGTGGATCATCCAGACCTATCGAAAGATTCTGGATGTCGTGGCCCAGCTTTTCGTCGTTGGAATAGACGATGCCAATCTCCGGTCCGACGGCGTAATGTGCTGCGCCGGTCAGGGTGGCAAAGTCGACCAGCAAATCCGGTTCTTCCTCGCAGGCAAGTGCCAAGCAGTCGGCCAGAACCAGACGGCCTTCGGCATCCGTATTTCCGATCTCGATTGTCTTGCCATTGCGGGCGGTCAGAATATCGCTCGGGCGATAGGCGCGACCTGAGACCGAGTTTTCAACGCACGGGATCAGCAGGCGCAGATAAACGGGGAGTTTGAGGCTCATAATCATCAGGGCGGTTCCCAGCGCAATCGCCGCTCCCGCCATATCCTTTTTCATCAGCAGCATTCCGGCTGACGGTTTGAGGTCGTATCCGCCAGTGTCGAAGCAGACGCCTTTGCCGACCAAAGTCACTTTCGGGTGCTTGGGGTTGCCCCATGCGAGTTCGGTGAGGCACGGGCGACGGTCACTGCCGTGGCCTACGGCATAGATCAGGGGTAGGTTTTCTTCGATCAGTGACTCGTCTTCGGTGATGCGGATCAAGGCACCGAAATTTTTGCCGACTTTTTCAATTGCTCCGGCCAAAGTGCGAGGACCCAAGGCATTGGGCGGGAGGTTGATAAGGTTACGGGCAAGATATGCTGCTCGCGCCGTGGCGTCGATCCGCGTTTTATTGACGCCTTTGGGAATAAGCAGATGGGGGAGTTTTTTATCCGACTTTTTATAGTGGTCGAATTGATAGGCGGCCAAGAGCCAGCCGATGCAAATATTTTCCAGCTCTTCTTGTTTGTGCGCGCCTTCGATTTCGTAGAGGCCTTCGCCGATTTTTTCGGCAGCAGCGCAAACTGTATAAAGGCTGATTTTACCGTCATGGCCGATATAAACGGCGTCCGACGTTCCGTCTGTCGAGAGTGTTTGTATGTGTGTCCCGTCTTTGGCCGTCCAGCCTTTTGCCTTGAACTGGTTCTGAAGGAATAGGGGTTGTTTTGCAACCCATTTCTCAAACGTGGAGGCCTTTATGAAGTGAATTGGGGTGGTTTTGTCTTTGCCTTTGGCTTGAAGAAGGTCGGGCAGGGCCAGAATGTCGAAGATTTCGGAGGTCATGTTGTTCTCTCTTTCCTGCACAGAATAAGGTGGTTTACGATTCCCCGAAAGGATTTTTAACCAGTCTTTAATATTTTACATATATATTTTTGTGAGGTTTCAAAAGATGGGGTGAAAAATGGCCGGTGTAAAAGATGGGATTGATCGCGCAAAAGGTTTAGGAAAAGACATGGTTCGCGAGCAGAGAGCGCGAGCGGAGGTCTTGTTGCAAGGCGGTGAAGCGCAAATCAGGCGTGGTGCAGCTGATCAGGTTACAAAAGGAATATTGGGCGGTCTAGGGCTGAACGGTATTGCCGAAAGCCTTCAGCGTAAGGTGCTTAAAGGTGGGGCCGATGTAACTGAGGCATTAAAAGTGAAACCGAGTGAGCCGCAAAAACCTGCGAAGGTTGAGGAAAGATCTGCGGCCAAGCCTGCCGAACCCAAAGCGGAGGACACACCGAAGGAAAAAAGTTGGTGGGATAAAGTCAAAACCACGGTTGGCGATGGTGTTAAGGCTGCAGAAGAGTTCCATGAGGATAATAAAAGACAACAAGAGGAGCGGGGTAAAAATGATCAGCCTAGTGATACTGGGCAAGGATTCCAGTTTGGTTCCGATGCGAGTGATGTTCAGAGCTTGTTAAAAGAGAATAAGCTGGCACTTGACCAAGGGGCAAAGGTTGCGGATATGAAGGTTGCTGCGGCTCCAACTGGGCCTTCTGGTATGGCGTAGAAAAAGAGTTTCAAACAAGAAGCCCCCGAATGATCGGGGGCTTTTGAATTTCGTGTGTCTGCCTAAAAAATTAGGCGGCGGCGCGGAGGTTGACGGCTGCGATTTTGCCGCGGGCGTCTTCCAGATCGTAGGACACTTTTTGTCCTTCGTTCAGGGTTTTCATTCCCGATTTTTCAACAGCGGAAATGTGAACGAAAATGTCTTTTCCTCCGTCATCAGGGATAATGAAACCAAAGCCTTTTTGTCCGTTGAACCATTTAACTGTACCAGTAGCCATTTTTTTTACTTCCTTGAGGTTAGTGTGTTAGTCGTATTCCAGTCTCAGGGAGGCATTAAAGGCGTACCGCAGAAACTTATACTGCCCGGATTATATCCGAGCAGCACAAGTTTGTATATAGAATTTCTGTGGAAAAGTTATGACTAGGCCACAGCTTCTTTTTTCTCGCCAGTCCCTTTTTCCGAGGCGGCGCGGGCTTTACGGCCTTTAATCATGTTTTCAAGGCGTTCGGCGGCGGCTTCTTCCGAGATTTTCTCGACTGCGGCCACTTCACGGGCCAGCCGTTCCAGTGCGGACTGGTAAATCTGGCGTTCGGAGTAGGATTGTTCGCTATCGTCGTTGCTGCGTTTCAGGTCGCGGAGCACTTCGGCAATCGAAACCGGATCGCCCGAGTTGATCTTGGTTTCGTATTCCTGAGCGCGGCGGGACCACATGGCGCGGCGAACATGGGCGCGGCCTTGAAGTGTCTTCAGAGCGTCTTCCATGCGTCCGGTCGAGGACAGGCGGCGCAGGCCCGACGCGTGGGCTTTGGCCACAGGCACTTTCAGGCGCATACGGTCTTTTTCGAAGGCGATGGCGTAGAGTTTGATTTCCATGCCACCGATGGTCTGGGTTTCAACGGCCTCGATCTCGCCAACACCATGGGCAGGGTAGCAGACATAGTCGCCTTTTTTGAATTCAACTTTTTCAGCTTCTTTGGCGATCGGGGCCATTTGACGGACCGGCTGGACCGGAGCCAACGGCTTGTTAATAACCTGAATCGGGCGATAAACCGGCTTGACCATGTTCGGGTTGGTTGCGCTTGCTGCCGCAGCCGATTTTTGCGGCGCCATCATCACGACAGGTTTGCCGACACCGGAAACGATCGGGGCGTTCTGGTTTTGCGGCATTTTCACCATGATTGGTTTAGCGGCCGATTTGGCAGCAACGGGCTTGGTTGTTGCGATTTTCGGGGTAGTCTTAATAGTTTGTTTGGTCACTTTTTGTGTTTTGGGAGCCTTTGCCGGAGCTTTTTCCGCTTTTTTGGGTGCAGCTTTGACAGCTTTTACCGTGGCGGCTTTTTTCGCGGCGGCTTTAGCTGGCGTCTTAATAGTTTGTTTGGTTGCTTTTTGTGTTTTTGCTTCTGTTTTTGCGGGCGCTTTTACGGCTTTGGCCGGAGCGGCAGCTTTCTTCGCCGCAGGCTTTTTAGCGGCGGTTTTGGCAGTTATTGCGGGCTTTTTAGCTTTGGCAGCGGTTTTCACAGCGGGTCTGGCCGCTTTTTTAACGGTTTTGGTGGCGGTTTTAGCAGTCGTAGTGATTTTTTTAGTTGCTGTGACTTTTTTAGCTTTTTCGTTCTTTTTCATGCTGTTACGCCCTTTTCTTTGCATGTTGGTTTAATTAAACAGGCCGTTTTAGGGTCTGTTTCGTCCAAAGCCCACGATGTTTTTGTGACAAGATCATGAAAAATGACCATTGACGCTTATAAAAAGAGGGGCTAAACACAAACTGCCCACTCCTGTACCTCGCTCATCGTTTAAGCATGGCAAGGACTATAGCACAATTTTGGGATTTTTCAAATTTTTCTTTATGATTCGTTAATATGGGAAGTTTTGGGCTTTCCAAGGCCTAAAATCATCCGAATGTTATTCCCTCTGAATGAAGGACTTTGCAAAGCAAGGCCGGAATGCGGGAGGAGACCCAGTTTATTATGCCGCGGCTCAATGCGCCGCACATATTCTTCTGGATCCCCGAACAGTGTTCGGCGTTGCCTCGCAGTCGGGGATGACGGATAGGTGGTTAGTCTCCTTCGCCGGGTTTGGGCGAAAACCATTCCTTGAATTTGTTCTTAATGGATTTGAACTTTTCGGCTTCCGGCATCGGGTCCTTTTTACGGGTGATGTTCGGCCATTCCTGGGCGTATTTGGTGTTCATTTCCAGAAATTCCTGACCTTGCGGGTGGCTATCCGGCACAATGGCCTCAATGGGGCATTCGGGCTCGCACACGCCACAATCAATGCATTCGTCAGGGTGAATGACCAGCGTGTTTTCGCCTTCGTAAAAGCAATCGACGGGGCATACTTCGACACAATCGGTGTATTTACATTTGATACAGGCTTCGGTCACTACGAATGTCATTTTTGGCCTCTTTTGGTCTTTTTTCTCTTCGTTGTTTAGGGAATTTTACTCAGAAAATCAAGGTGCGGTTTGTCGCGTCGAAGGTCACTGTCTGGCCCTGATGGATCGGGAAAATCTGTCCGTTATGGCCGATGGGGGCGTTCGATATTACAGGGCAATGCAGGGAATTGGCATGCTTTTCCAGAATATTATCCATTGATTCGCCGTAGGGTCGGCCTGTGTCCTTCGTATCGGCAAATTCCCCGAAAATGACGCCTGCGGGTTTTACGACGTTCAGACTTTGCCACAGCATGCGGTCAAAGCGGCTGGTTTCATCGCCGACATCCTCTAAAATCAGGATATGGCCGTTTAAATCCGGCATGAAGGGGGTTCCTGCCAGAACACACAGGCTGGACAATGTCGCGGCGAATATGGGCGCGGTGACATGCTTGGCGTTCAGGGTTTTGGCTGTTTCAAAAGTGATGGGCTTTGTCCTGCTGCCACTCAGAATTTCAAACGTTAGGTCCACAGATGCGGCATCCATGCGCGAAAGGGTTTGAACCGTGGGGCCGAAAAATCCTTTGATACCCTTGGTGTAATGGGCGGCCAGCAGGGTGGTGGTGTCGCTGAACCCCATGAGCGGTTTATGGTTGGGGCCATTCAGAAAATCGGGCAATAAGAAGTAAGAGCGGTTGCCGCCTGTGGACGCCATAATCAGGTCGATTTCCGACATGGAGGCCAGATCACGATAGGCTTCGACTTTTTCCTGTGGCGTTCCTGCGGGCTGGTTGCCGGATTCCGATCCCACATAGGTTTGCGGGTGTATCACCAATGTATAGCCGCGTTGTCTGAGGATGTCGCAGCCCTGTTCGAAGCGGTCGGCGATGATGCTGCTCGATGGGGAGAATATGCCGATGGTTTTGGGAGCGAGAGTCATGTGGCCATTCTACTTGATGACTTTGAAAGCCTCAAGAGCGGCGTCGCGGGCTTTGGCATGGTCCAGAATGGGCTTGATTTGATGCGAGTCGGGGGCCCATTTATTGATGTATTCCTGTTGAGGGTCGAATTTGTCGCCCTGAGTTGTCGGGTTGAAGATGCGGAAATAGGGGGCGGCGTCGGCTCCGCAGCCCGCAACCCATTGCCAGCTCGCGGCATTGTTGGCAAGGTCGGCGTCAAAGAGTGTGTCCCAGAACCAGTCTTCGCCCACGCGCCAGTGATAACGCAAATCCTTGACCAAAAATGACGCCACAATCATCCGAACGCGGTTGTGCATGTATCCAGTTTGCCAGAGTTCGCGCATACCGGCGTCCACAATTGGAAAGCCTGTTTGGCCTTTTTGCCATTTTTCCAGCAGGTCGGGATCGGGGGTGTTCCAATCGAAGGATGTGAATTTTTTGTTGAGTGGTTCTTCGGGGAGGGCGGGATTATAATAAAGAAGTGAGTGGGAAAATTCCCGCCATGCTAGCTCGGAATGAAAACAGTCGAGATCGTTTTCGGCGTGGTTTTTTATTCCGGATTCTATGCTGGCGTGCCACGCCTGATTGGGGGATATTTCCCCGAAGTGAAGATGCGGCGAGAGGCGCGAGATGTTATTGCGGGCAGGGTAGTTGCGCCCATCTTTGTAGCCTTTCAATCTGTGTTCAATAAATTCTTTCAGGCGGATTTGAGCGGCGGCTTCGCCGACGGTCCAGTGAGAAAGCATCGGTGTGTCCCAGCGTGGTTTGGTTGGTAGCAGATTGAGCTTTTCGGATGTTGTTTTATTTGTGGGAAACAAAACGGGATTTTGTGGGGCAGGCAGCGGGGCGCGTGGCGGATTTGCTGACAGGCATCCTTTGCGAAAGAATGGCGTAAAGACACGATAGGGCGTGCCGTCCTGTTTTTTAATGTCCCACGGTTCCCAGAGAAGCGAGCCGTTGAAGCTTTCACATTTAATGCCTTGGTCAGTCAGAGTGTCTTTGAGGCGAGAGTCCCGCGCAATGCGCCATGGCTCATAACATCTGTTCCAAAAAATTTTCGATGCGCCGTGGTCTTTGGCCAGTTTTGGCAAAATGTCTTCGGCGCGGCCTTTCAAAAGAAGAAGGTTGCCTGCGAGGGATTTGTCGAGTGCGGTCAGGGAATGGTGGAGCCAGACGCGAGAGGTCGCCCCCATTTTCCATGGACCCGCATTTTCATCGTCAAGAATATAGACAGGAATGACGCGTGATTTTGTTTTGCATGCAGCGGTCCATGCCGGATTATCCGACAGGCGCAAATCCTGTCTGAACCAGCATATGACCGGAGCGGGCATGAAAGGTTCTATCCGTCTTTATTGATTTTATGGATGATCTCATCCAGCAGTTCGTCGGATTTCAGATTGTCAACCTGACACGTGCCTGCCGCGTTGTGGCCGCCACCGCCATAGGAGAGGCAGAGGCTTCCGACGTCGGTTTTGCTGGTTTTATTCAGGATAGATTTCCCGACGGCAAAGACTGTATTCTGATTGTTTTTGCCCCACAGGACGTGGATCGAAATGTTACATTGCGGGAAAAGCGCGTAAATCATGAAGCGGTTTCCGGCATAGATGGTTTCTTCGTTGCGCAAATCCAGAACGATCACATTTTTGTGAATGCGCGCACAGCGCTCAATCTGTTCACGGAATTTCGGTTGTTGTTCCTTGAAAAGCTCAACCCGTTCTTTGACATCAGGAAGATTTAGAATCTCGGCGATGCTATCATGATCGCGGCAGAAGTCGATGAGTTGCATCATCAGTTGGTAGTTGGAGATGCTGAAATCGCGGAAGCGGCCAAGTCCGGTACGGGCGTCCATCAGGAAGGAGAGGAGTTCCCATCCTTGAGGGTTCAGAATATCTTCTTTGGTAAAGGCTGCCGAGTCAGCTTTGTCTACGGCCACCATCATATCGTCGGGAACGCGGTTGAAAACTTCCTTGCCACCGAAGTAATCGTAAACGACACGGGCTGCCGAAGGGGCTTTGGAGTCGATGATGTGATTGTCTTTTTTTCCACCGACACGTGAGACTTCACTGGCGTGGTGGTCGAAAGCCATAAAAACACCTTCGACGTAAGGCAGGTTGGTGGTGATGTCGTCAGGTCCGACCTCGATCAGTCCGTCCTGCATATCTTTCGGGTGGGCGAAGGTGATGTCGTCGATCAGGTCTAGTTCTTTGAGCAATACACCGCACACAAGCCCATCCATATCGCTGCGTGTAATCAGGCGGTAGCGCTTGTTCGGTTCAGGCATAAGTTTTGTGGCTGATTGTGCTGCAGGCATCTCTCTTACTCCAAATGTGACAGGATTCGGTTTTAAAGCTCTATTCAGAATATGAAGAAAATTATAACGGATGATTAACGGCAAGGAAATAACAAGAATTCTTTTCTTTTAACATAAATTCCCTTTAAAGGGTTTTGAAAATGGGGTAATAATGGGGTCTTTTCTAACATTATCTTTCCGGTATCCTTATGTTGAAATCTTCCCCTGTCCCGTGGTGGCACCTTTACATTCCCAAACTTTATACAGCTTTGCGTGAAGGATATTCTTTACGTTCTTTTCGTTCGGACACTCTAGCAGGTCTAACGGTTGCGATTGTGGCCATACCGCTTGCTATGGCTTTGGGGATCGCATCGGGTGCGACTCCCGACAAGGGATTGATTACGGCCGTTATTGCAGGCTTTCTGATTTCCGCGTTGGGTGGCAGTCGTGTCCAGATCGGCGGGCCGACGGGTGCATTTGTCGTTGTGGTTTTTAATGTGATTGCCCAGCACGGGTATGACGGGTTGGTCATTGCCACGTTGATGGCGGGCGTGATGTTGATGGTGGCGGGGTATGCGCGGCTCGGTAACTGGATCAAGTTTATTCCCCAGCCGGTGATTACCGGATTTACTGCGGGGATCGCCGTAATTATTTTCTCGTCGCAAATCCGCGATTTATTTGGTTTGGAGATCGAAAAAGTTCCCGGCGATTTTATCCAGAAATGGGAAACGTTCTGGGCAGCGCGGGATAGTTTTAATTTATATGCGTTCGGACTTTCTACGCTGGCTTTGGCGGTCATTATACTTCTTAGGAAATTTGCGCCGCAATTGCCCGCATTTCTGATTGCGGTAATTTGTGCGTCTTTTTTGACTTTGGGATTTTCGTTTCCGGTGGTGACGATTGGGTCGGCGTTTGGTGAATTACCTAGTTCGATACCGATGCCAAGTGTGCCCGACGGAATTTCCGTGGCGCGGATGATGGAATTGATGCCATCGGCCTTTACCATCGCGTTTCTGGCAGGGATTGAATCGTTGCTCTCTGCTGTGGTAGCAGACGGGATGATCGACCGTCGTCACCGTTCGAATTGCGAGCTGGTCGGGCAGGGCGTAGCCAACTGTGCCTCTGCCTTTTTTGGCGGGAT
>Ga0116142_10003274_pt1 | contig 16446 bp, 12 predicted proteins | sample AD_UKC033_MetaG_FD_89785 | JGI IMG/M metagenome (GOLD analysis project Ga0116142, IMG submission 89785) | Active sludge microbial communities of municipal wastewater-treating anaerobic digesters from USA - AD_UKC033_MetaG | ecosystem: Engineered > Bioreactor > Anaerobic > Digestate | place: USA... | reverse complement strand
TCCCATCCCCAGACTCTCTCAACCCTAAATCCCTTCATTGTCCAGTATCGAGCGATCACATCCTTACTGGTTGATCCAAGTAAGTGGCCATAGTGTGGCATTCCGGTTGCAAATGGTGGTCCATCATAAAAAACATATTGTTTTTTCTTATTTCTAAGCTGCACTGAAGCGCGAAATGTGTCGTTTTCAGTCCAATAGGATTGCACGAGTTCCTCTAGAGATGCAAAATTGGGTGTGGATGGTAGTTGGTTTAATTGGACACTGGTAGGTTGTGGATTGGTTTTTGACATTGAATTCCCATAGTATCGCAATAAGCAGGCGAAGAGTCAACCGAGATACATCTAAAGTTGCCTATAATAAATAGTATTGACATTATTATAACTATGTAATACAATGCGCAAAAGATATAAAAGATATCTAAACGAATATAAAAGAATTAATATATACTACATGAGAGTAAACCTAATGCTAAATAGAACAAAACAACCAATCACAATTTACTCCTCCCAAGCCAAAAAGCCGGTGGCAGGTTTAAGATTGCTGGTTGTGGCGGTTTTCTCATTAATTGGTGGAATATTTGCTTCGACGTTTGGATCTATCTTGTTAGAAAAAATGGGAATTGCCAACCCTGCGCCTCAAAAAGTTCAAGCAGTCTATGGTAGTAGTGCTCGTTGTTCAAATCAAGACGGAGAGTGGAGAATTACAGCTGTGGGTGAGAGTTACAATCCCGACGCTGCTTCCTATACGGGATTTTTTGATTTGGTGCCTCCAAGTTCTGTCACAGTAGGTACCGACGTTGCTATTGATGGATTAAAATTCTTCTGTCCTTTGGCCACTGGGCAAGATGGCGGTGGGAACCCAAGTACTAATGGTCAGTGTGGCCTTCAGTGGTACGTTCATACCATTACTGGTGAAAGAATTCAGTTCACTCAAGATACTTCAACATTTCATTTTAATGCAGGCGATACTTCGCCACGAAGAATTGAATATACTCTAACAAATGCTCCACCTCGATGCGGAGGTTATCAACTTGACTTAGGATTTAAACAGATAGTAGCTGGTGGACAAACCACACAGTGTAGTGGCATAGTTTTGGGTAATTTAGCTCACGCCACATGTACTTCTCCAGGATGCACAGTTTCTGGTTTTACTGGTGAATCATGCAACATTCCAGCATATTGTCCATCCAGAGCACTTGGAGCTGAATTTATGAACGATGGGGTTCATGTTTCACTGCAGAGGGATGTGTTTGCGAATTCGCCGTTAAAACCAATGATTAAATATAGAAAACTCAATGACAATGGAACTGCGGGTGATTGGCAAGATGGTTGTGCATATGGTGCATATACTTGTATTATTCCTCCTAGTTTTTATGCCAACTTTTCTCCACAAGAAAAATTACAGATAATTGTCAATATTCATCTGGTACGAACAGATGGTGCGGAATTAAATGTATGTAGCTGGAATGTAGGCTGGGTACCAGCCCAGGCAGTAAATAATGAGTACTTTTTAGGTGGATGTACTAATTTATGTCAGCAGTTATTGACAATTCCAGTTGTTCCACCCTCTCCTACTCCAACAAGCACTCCTACAGCCACTCCTACACCTACAGCTACAGTCACACCTAGACCAAGTGCTACAGCTACTCCTACACCTACAGCTACAGTCACACCTAGACCAAGTGCCACAGCTACTCCAACGCCAACGGCTACAGTCACACCTAGACCTAGCAACACACCTACACCAACGCCTACGGCTACAAGTACTCCTACGCCAACAGCAACTCCAACAAATACACCAACACCTACTCCAGTGCCAGAATGCAACTCACTTTGCAGAACCAACCAGGAGTGTCCAAGCAACTTATTTTGCTACTTTGGTACTAATCCAATAACAAGAACTGGCCACTGTCGGTTACCAAGTAATCCAGAGGATCTACAATGTCGTCCAACTCCCACGGCTACGCCTACTCCAACAAGTACGCCCACAGCTACACCTACTCCAACGGCAACTGTCACACCTACTCCTACGGCTACTGTAACCCCTAGCCCAACAGCGTCAGTTACTCCGTCTCCAACTGTGACAATAACGCCATCACCAACGGTGACGGTAACGCCTAACCCGAGTGCTACAGCTACTCCTACACCTACGATCACTCCTACGCCTGAGATAAGAACTGTAGTGATTTATCGTGATGGCAGACCTGTAGAGCCTCATCAACCAATCGATACCGGTGTTAATGCTGGAGAAGCGGTTGCAAGCGTAAGCATATTTCTCTCAGGATTAGCTTGGTTTATTAAGCAGAGAGTGTTTTAATTTAACTCCTAGATAATGAATTTAATAGCGCCGATATGGTAAAAACCAATCGGCGCTTTTTGCTTCCAATTATGGGACTCAATTTGAAGACTACAAATAATATAAATTACTGCGGTATTTAAGACTTATTTTTATTATTTCTCAAGAATGCGGGTATTTCAAAATCGTCGGAGAAGTCATCGCTTAAGTCCGGAGTGGTTGGTTTAAACACATCTTTTGATGGAATTGCTGGCTGATCGTTTTGATCATCGTTGGCGCTCGATTGGTTTTGTTGATTCAGTTGAGAGACTGTAATTGGTTGAACAAACCCACTTGGCGCCCTATCTATCATTGGTTGTGAATCTGGGGTTTGATTTTGAGATAAACGTTGATTTGATTCTTTGCTATAGGCGCCAAAATATGGTCGAGCGCCAGCCGAATATTTCATGTGTTTTTCATCAAACCCTGTAGCAATGACGCTTATTTTGATTTTTGAACCCATTTCTTCATTTATCGTCGCTCCAAAAATAATATTTGCGTCTGGATCTGCTGCATTAGCAATAATATTTGAAGCATCCGAAACCTCAGTCATCGTTAAATCACTGCCTCCAATGATGTTGTACAAAATTCCTTTGGCTCCCTCAATGGAAATTTCGAGGAGCGGTGAAGCAATAGCCATTCTGGCAGCTGCAGTAGCTCGATTTTCTCCAGTAGCCTCACCAATACCCATAAGCGCTGAGCCTGATTCTGCCATGACGGTTTTTACATCAGCAAAATCAACATTAATTAAACCTGGTACGGTAATCAGATCTGAGATGCCTTGTACTCCTTGGCCTAAAACATTGTCTGCAAGTCGAAAGGCATCGAGTAGAGTCATTTTTTTGTCTACAATATCCATCAGTCTTTGATTGGGAATGACAATTAAGGTATCTACACTATCTCGTAAACCCTCGATTCCTTCTTCTGCAGCTTGCATTCTTCGAACACCCTCGAACGTGAAGGGTTTAGTGACCACAGCCACCGTTAAAGCTCCGCTCTCTTTTGCAATTTCTGCGATGATTGGTGAGGCGCCAGTTCCAGTGCCACCTCCCATACCCGCTGTAATAAAAACCATGTCTGTATCAAAGAGTAATTCTTTAATTTTGTCGTAGGATTCTTCTGCAGCAGTTTTGCCAACATCTGGGTCAGCGCCTGAGCCCAATCCTTTTGTAAAATTACTACCAATTTGAAGCTTGGTATCGGCTTTTGAGGTGAGGAGTGCTTGAGCGTCAGTGTTAATACTAATAAACTCCACGCCTTGAATTTGTCCTGAATCAATCATGGAATTTACCGCATTGCCACCACCGCCCCCTACTCCGATAACTTTAATTTTCGCGAAGGTGGTATTGGTTGGTTTCACTAATGCCATAGTTTGGTATAGATGGAATTACTTTTGCAAGTGTACCACGTCTGTCCCGCAGATCAACTACTAGTCACAGATCAGGGAACTAATGAACGAAAGAACTGAATTATCTTGGTAGGAAATTCGGTTAATTTTCCGAATGGCATTTTTGAGAAATTGAAACTGGCTTTATCAGTAGTTTGCATTTGTTTTGTTCCATAAACCAATAGGCCAATCGCAGTTGAGTAAGTGGGGCTATGAATGTCGCTCGTCAATCCTTGTAATTCTTGTGGCAAACCTATTCTGGCAGGAAGCTGAAGTGTATGTTTGGCAACCTCGGTGAACATCACGGTTTGAGCGCCGCCTCCAGTGAGAACTAAGCCAGCTGGAACCAATGCTAAAAGCCTCTTTTTTTCCAACTGTTCACCCACCAAATTTATTAATTCTTTCATTCGAGGTACCATGATTCCTTCAACTACCGATTTTTTTGATATATATTCGCTCTCGTCAATCACACCAATATCACTCAGCTGTAGTGAGTCATGTTGTTTTTTACGTTTACTAAAATCCTGTTTTGATTCACCAGGGTGTGGATTAATTGGTTTTAAATTATCGGTAGAAAGATGTGTTTTAATTTTTTCTGCAGCGTCTAAACTGACTCGACAGCCAAGCGCAATATCCTGAGTAATATGGCGTGCTCCAATGGGCAAACTCGCCGAGTATTCAAGTGAGCCATCAACATACACGCACATCGAGGTTGATCCTGCTCCAATATCGAGCGCAACCACTCCTAACTCTTTTTCTGTTTCTGAAATCACGACTTCGGCGCTGGCAAGACCAGAAAAAACGAAACCATCGAGATTTATTCCCAAATCCAAAATACACTTTTCTAAATTCCTCATAGTTGTAGTTAAACCGGTAATAATATGAGCCTCAGTTTCAAGTCTCACGCCAGTCATGCCAACCGGATCTTTAATTCCTTCTTGTGAATCAACTGAGAAACTTTTTGGAATGATATGAATTACTTCGCGATCAGAAGGTAATGATATCGCTCGAGCCGCTTCTATAACCCGAGTCACATCATCATTTGAAATTTCTTGGTCTGGCGCTGCCACTGCTACCACACCCTTTGAGTTGAGAGAACTCACGTGTGCGCCAGAAATTGAGACGTATGCATTTTTGATTTCCACTCCCGCCATACGTTCTGCTGAGTCAAGACTTTCGGTGACAGAAATGAGTACTTGCTCCAAGTCAATGATTTGACTTTTTTTAACACCTCTAGAGGGAATAGCCGACACACCCATCACTCGGATCGAGTGGAGTTCCTTATCGATGGCAGCTATGATGGTCACACATTTATCAGTTCCAACATCAATTGCAGTAACAATATCGGCTCTTGCCATAGTTATATGTTATACCATTTCATTTACAATAAAATACTACACGAATACTATCTATAAGCATAGCAAATCTAGAGTGAATTGCGTAGTACCGGCAATGCGAAGCGAAGATCGAGGAATGAATTCGCTGGGCGCTGTTCAGTTAGCAGAGTTGTGTCTAGTAGAAACGACAACCGGTTTAGGTTTGAATCAATTTCGGTTGGATTGACTACGATTTGATCTACTGTTGGTAACCAGATGACCCATGTTTGTTGATCAACGGGTTGAATTTTAAGACATTGTAGTTGTCTTGATTGAAGAGAGTTAAGTATAGTTAGCATTTGTGAATGAAGATCGTGATTTATCTGATTCTCAGAAATTAATGATGTTTGTTCAGGAAAAAATTTTTCCACCGCAGTATCTTGACTAAAAGTCAATGTGCATGTTTGGTCTGTAATAAGTTCTGGCGAATCTGTGCTTTGGAGTAGTGCGCCATCACTTGTTACAGCATATGCTGCGTTATTAGTTATCAGTGAGTATGCTGTGGATAGGGGTTTTAGATCAATTATGATGTCTCCCCAAAGATCTTTTGAAACTTTCACTATTTCATACCTTCCTTTAATTGAATTCAACTCTACAATTTGTTTTTGTATGTCGCTGAACAATAATTGACTATCCATAATAAATAGCAAATCTGCTAGCACTTCTTTTGGACACTCAGCTTGGGAATCTATGCGGCAGGAAATATATCGTGGAGTTAGTAGGTTTGTTGCAAGTCCAAAAAGTAACAAAACTCCAAGAATAATCGAAAAAGTAGTTACCATCTGAAATTTAAGTTGAGGAATGTTAGGCATTATTAATGAGTTTGAATAACAACTCGCATGTATTAGTAGTTTTTTGATTGTTACGTATCGAAACTTTTATTTTACCAAGTTGATTTTTTAATTGACTAATTGTTTGAAGTAAAAGCTCGGGACTGAGTTGCTTTTGCTCGATTATTATTGCGCCACCAATTTTTTTCATCGCCACAGCATTTTGCATCTGTTCATCTTGATGGGCAAATGGGAGGGGAATCAAGATAGAGGGAAGCCCAAATTGAATAAGTTCTTCGACTGTATTTGCGCCTGCACGAGAGATAACAAGGTCTGCATGATGATAAATCCAAGCCAACTCTTTGTCCGAAATCCATTCTCGAACGAAGTATCTTTTTTGAGCGCTTGGAGCTAAATGTGTGGTTTCTCTAGAAAGTTCTTCCAAATAATTTCTTTCATTTGATGCCGATCCACATTGATGTATGACCAGCCACTGTTTCGTTATGATATCCAGGATCTGAATAGTCGTAGTGTTGATAATTTCAGAACCCTGAGAGCCGCCAGTGATATAGAGAATTGGTCGGTCTACTTTTGTTGATAACCAAATTGGTTTATCGGTCTCTTTCTGTTTTAACCCCAGACGAATTGGATTTCCAACCACGATTGATTTTGTGAGATCTACAAACTTCATTGAGCTTGAATGAGCGAGTGCGATTTTCTTTGCAAAAAAACTAATAAACCTATTGGCGAGGCCAAAGCCTCTTGTTTGTTCGTGAGTCACAATTGGTATTCGTAGCATCCAAGCAGCAATTGCCAGGGGTACACCAAGATATCCTCCAAAAGTAAGCACGTGCGTGGGTTTAGTTTGTAGAAGCAATCTAATTGCTTTTGGAATAGTAACTACAAAGAGTATGAGATGAAATAACTGAAAAAAGGGATGGGCTGTTACAAGTTTCCCTGAATCAAATGCAATAAAAGGAATACTGCGCTTATCTACCTCCTCTTTCTCATGAGCTGGTTGTTTTGAGCGTTTTCTTGCATACAATCTACCAACAAACACAATAGACACCTCTGGATGATTGAGTTGAAGATAGTCAATAAATGCAAGTGCCGGAGTGAGGTGACCACCAGTAATCAGTAATTTCATGATTTAAAACTTCTACCTGTACGAATGATTATGGCACATGCAAACAAAGTCATCACCTGCGAAGAACGTCCGTAAGAAAAAAATGGCAGCGGTATTCCTGTGAGTGGCACTAAGCCTGCTACGGCAGCAAGATTGAGTGTAGTTTGTAGCATGATCCAACTGAGCATGCCGAGTGCCAACAGACGTTCGGAATTGGGAGCATCACTGGTTTGGATAATTCGGTACCCAGAATAGAATAATGTCAGAAATAACAAGCAAATTGTCACCGATCCTGTAAACCCTACTTCTTCGGCAACTATTGCAAAAATTGAGTCAGTTGTCGATTCGGGAATATAGGCATATTTTTGATTTGAATTTCCCAATCCCTTTCCCCACATACCGCCACGACCGAGCGCAAGAGTTATTTGTCGTATGTGAAACGAGGCTCCCAGTGGATCAGAATCAGGATTGATATAACTGGTTAAACGCTGCATTCGGTATGGAGATGTGATTATGAGAATGAGTAAAATTGGAATCAGTGCACCTCCCAAAGTTGCGAGCGTGGATAGTTTCCCACCTGCCAAGAAAAAAAGGATGACTGCTATACCTAAAACAATCAATAATGAACCCATATCTGGCTGAAGAAGAAGGAGAGTGGCGGGAGTGATCAGAGCAAACAAGAAGGGAACAATTTGTTTGTGTTTATATAGCCATCCAGAGAGAAACATGATTAATGCTCCTTTAAAAAACTCAACTGGTTGTAACCGAAATGACCCAAGGGCAAACCATCTTTTCGCCCCATTTAAATCTAATCCAATGCCTGGAATAAATACTAATAAAAGTAAAACTAAACCGAAAAGATATGCATAAGGTCCAAGTCGAAGCCATACCTTGGGTTTTACGAGTATGCCAATGGTAAAAAAGATTGCTGCAATGGCCAAACCAACGAGATGCTGTTTAAAAAGATAATAGGGATCGTCAAAAGTTGCAGCGCTTTCTACGAGAGATATGTCAAGCATGAACAAAGTGCCCAAAGCCAGCAGAATGCATAATATACTGAGAAATAGTGACTGCCAACGATTGAGCAACCGACCAGTTGAGAGCAATTTTCTTTTTTTCATGCGAAATAGCTACAGCACTGCGAGCCAAACACCAAAAATCGTTAGCATTATTTGTAAAAGCCAGGCTCTTTGAACGATTTTTGGTTCTTCCCAACCATAGGCTTGCAGAGTGAGATGAATTGGTGCTGCAGGAAAAATTTTCTTTTTTCGCCACTTTTTTGAGACTAGTTGAAGAAGCGAACTTGAGATTTCGAGCACAAAGATAAATCCAATGATAACTAGAGCAACCACTTTTCCAAGCAATAAGCCAACGACTGCGAGTGTTGCGCCAAACGCCAGTGATCCAACATCCCCCATAAAAATTCGAGCAGGAAAAACATTAAAATATAAAAAAGAAATAAGTGATCCCAGCCATAATGCGAGAAAAACTGTTAATGGCACGTCAAGAATTGCTGCGGATAAGAACCATAGACCAAACAACGAAATCATTAAACTGCCAGAGGCGAGCCCATCAAGTCCATCGGTAATATTTACAGCATTTGAAAACGACACGATAGTAATTGTAGCGAAAGGAACAAAAAGGGCTCCAAGTGGAATTATTCCAATGAATGGAACGTGGATAAAATTGATTCCAAGTGTTTTATAGAGCAAGATTGAAATTATTGATGCAAGAATGATTTGCAGGATCAATTTAAATTTTAATGTTAGGCCAAAAAAACCAACTGGTTTAAAGCGAAAAAACTTTTTTATATCATCGTATAATCCAAGTAGGCCAAACGAGATCATCGTAAAGAAAATAATGTACATTTCGGCATTCAGATTGCGATATACACTCGTAATATCTCGACCGGAATAAGAAAGTATCGGGATAGTAATAGCAAATAAAACCGAAACCACAAAAATAACCAGTAATCCTCCCCCAACTGGGATTCCTGCTTTCGATCGATGAAATTTGTCAAAGATAGGAGTGAGTTTGCCAAATGCATCAGTGGTAATCTGATGCGCGCGTAAAAATTTTAATCGATAGAGTAAATTAACAAATGGAATAATTAAAATACTAGTCACCACGAAGGCGAGCATTAAGATTCCGAGTGCGGTTGCGAATGGTCCCATGATTTTGTAGTTCTATTGTACTGACTAATTGTCAGAGCTCAAGTCTGAAACGAGTGAAATTTGAGCTCCCATCGATTGCAAGCGTTGTTCAAGATCTTCATACCCTCTTTCAATTTGCGCAATATTATGAATAGTACTCACCCCCTTCGCCGTCATAGCTGCCAGCACGATGGTAGCCCCGTGGCGAAGATCCTTAACGCGGAACTCGCCTGCTTTGAGAGTGACTGGTCCGAAGATTCGGATCGCATGTTGGGCGTTTGGCAAATCGTCTTGTAAATTAAAGTTGTAGCGTAATTCTGGGTTGTTAACCTTTGGTTGGAATGACTCGATACGCGCTCCCATTTTGATTAGTTCTTCCATATATTGAAATCGACTCGCCATGATAGTTTCATGAATCGTGCTGGTACCAGTTGCCTGAGTCATAAGCGTAGCCCACAGTGGTTGCCAATCTGTCATGAAGCCTGGTTCAATTGCGGTAGTCAGTTGTACAGCTTGGAGTGGCTTGGTGTAAAAGAATCGAATACCATAGTCTCCGACCTCATAGGATCCTCCAGCTTTGTCAAGAGCCTTGAGAAATGCCCTTAGGTGTTTGGGTACCGCATTCTCAATTATGAGATCTCCCTTTGTTGCTAATGCGGCGCAAGCGTATGAAACTGCCTCGTTTCGATCGGGTAACAGTTTATGAATTGCCCCATGAAGAGTTTTTACGCCCTCTATTTCGATCACTCGGCCAGGTTTTCGAGTAATTCTTCCGCCCATCTTATTGATAAAAGAGATTAAATCATCGATTTCTGGTTCGAGCGCTGCGTTTTCAAGAATTGTTTTGCCCTTCGCAAGCGTGGCAGCCATAATAAGTGTTTCTGTGCCAGTGTGGGTATTTTTATTAAACCGATACTTGGCTCCGTGCATGCCTTGAGTCTTTGCAATGAAAAGACCATCCTGATAATTAATCTGAACACCCAATGCGGTTAGACCTTCAAAATGTCTGTCTAATGGACGCTTGCCAATCTTGTCTCCTCCGGGCGCTGGAACCCGAGCTTCGCCAAATCTATGCAGCAAGGCAGGTAGGAACATTGTTGAAAATCTGCCTTGTTCTCCATGGGCCGGATCGATAAAATAATTTGACAGTGTGCTGGGATCAATAAATAAAGCCCGTTCGCCTGCTTTACGCACTGTACCGCCCAAGTATTGAATAATTTTACCCACCAAATGAACATCACTAATTTGCGAGAAATTAAGCAATCGAGATTCGGATTGGGCAAGGAGTGAGGCGATCATAAGTTTGAATGAGGCATTTTTTGCCCCCCCGATTCTTACTGAGCCTTTGAGCGGGACCCCGCCAGTAATTTTAAAATGTGACATATTACTATCCTCTCTTTACGTTACTTGGATTCTTGAAAGATCATTTTGTGAAAAACCTCGGAAGAAAATTTCTGGTTTTAGAGTAATATTACATGTTTTTTTGGCTGCTGATTGAATATGTTCAATAACTTGCAGATAGTCCATCGCCGATGCATTTCCAATATTTTCAATGAAGGCGGCGTGACTTTTGGAAATTTGAGCGCCGCCAATCGTATATCCTGACAAACGTAAAACCTTATCAATTAGATAACCAATGCTCGTGGTTGGCAGTTGCAATCTTTGTTGATCGCTTTGAGATATATTTTGAAAAACACAACCCAATGATTTTTGAGGTTGGTGATGTTTTTTTTGCGCCCAGGCAATAGCTGCCGCTTTGGCTTTTTCTACATCTCCTTTAAAAAGGAGTATTTTTGCAGCAAGAATTATTTCTTTTGTATGGTGGAATCGAGAATAATCATAGTCAAACTCCATGTCGGATGGTTTTAGAGTTTGTTCTTTGCCCTGCTCATCAAGTATGAGGACCGAATAAATTTGATCTGATATGAAATGGGTGCCTCCGTGGACATTATTGTAAATGGCACCCCCAATTGTGGCGGGAATCCGGCTAAACCACTCAAGTCCAGTAAGTTGTAATTGTAACGACTGATTAATTGCGAAAGGCAGTGGTGTACCCGATTCACACTCAACTAAAACTCTACTCTCTTCTCCAGAGTAATAATCAAAAAAATCATAATTTGCTCCATCTATTTGATGCCATCGGTGAGTAATTTGAGAGATTGCAGTACTGTCCGAGACTGGATCTGGTAATACTGTCAACGAGCTCGATTTATTTATAATCGTTACACCCCGAATACCTGCGTCAGAAATTAAAGTGTTGGCGCCCCAGCCCAGAATAGTGAGTGTAACCTTGGCTGAACGGACATACTTCACAACTGTTGCTAATTCTGCACTTGATTTAGTTTCAAGTAATAGCTCGGCTGGGCCGCCAATTTTTACTGTAGTGTAGGGAGCTAGTGGAGTTTCAGTCTGATAATTTAGTTGTGGTAATTCTGCCAGTAATCCCCGTAGAAATGTATCCCCATCAAATGTTTTCATGCATGACCTTTCTGGGCAAGTAGATCATGAATAGTATAAACGTCACCGGCACCTAGTGTAATCACGACAGCTTTTTTCGTATCAATTGATCCCAATTGTTCCACCGCATTCGTAATAGAGGTGGCGATCCTAATATCAGTTCTTACTGATCGTGCTGTTTTGATGGCTTTAGCCAAGTCATCAAGCGTGATTGTCCCGATGTTTTCTCTAGCAGATCCAAAGATAGGTATGAGCAACAGGGTGTCTGCTTTTGAAAACGCATTGGCAAAATCGGGTAACAGAGCTTCAGTTCTAGAAAAAGTATGAGGCTGAAATAGAACTATTAATTTATGATTAGGAAATAGTGCTTTGCAGGCAGATAAAGTTGCTGCGATTTCGGTAGGGTGATGGGCATAGTCATCATAAAAAAATGATTCGTCTATTGTATTCATCAGTTGAAAACGGCGTGATGTCGACTGAAAAGTAGCCATATGTTGAGCAATTACTTGATCTGGGAGTTGTATGAGTGTCAAACATGTCCAGGCAGCGGCAGCGTTTTGAAGATTGTGCAAACCTGGTAGAGAAAATCGGATTAGCTGAGAATTTTGTTTAATGAGTGACTGTTTATTGGAAATGAATTCGACCAAGTGTGCTCCTGTTTCGTAACCCAGATCATGTATTAGTACTTCGGCAGACTTGGAATAACCAAAACTTACAGTGAGAATATCTGGTCTATTGTCGTGAAGTTTTTGTACCACGGTTTGCAGTTGAACGTCATCTGCATTCCATAGTAATATGCCATTTTGCTTGAGTTGAGTAAAAAACGAGTAAAAGGTATTTGCTGTGGTCTCAAAGGAAGCATACACGTCTGGGTGATCGTATAGCAGGTTGGTGCAAATTATTATTTTTGGTTGCAAGTAGTGAAAACGCGGTATGATTTCTTCTCCTTGTGCAACAGCTTGGGGATTTTCAGCATATTCATCTGCTTCCGTTATAAATAGGCTGCCAGTTGTATGCCAACGGCCCGTTCTTGGTAACCCAGTGATTTCTCCTACACCAACGTGGTAGCTTGGATCCTCTTGAGAATTTTCTAGAATCCAGGTAAGCAAAGCAGATGTGGTTGATTTACCTCCGACGCCACAAACTGCAACAGTGTCTTTTTCTTGAGTTAACATACCAAGTATTTGAGCGTGTGAATATAGGGGAATTGAGCGCTTGATTGCTTGTTGAGCTAAGAAGTGTTCTTTACCTTGGTGAGCGCTTCCATAGATTACAAAGTCGGTATCAATTGGTAACTTTTGAACTTCCAAACTGTCAACTCGAATGGGAAGGGAAGAGAGTATTTTTTCAGTTACAAACTCCTCGCTTACATCGCAGCCAGCAACAGCTATGCCTTTATCTAGTAAGCACTGAGCAAGGGCAGTCATTCCAACTCCCTTAATACCAATACTGTAGCAATGTTTAAAAGATTGAAGCGACTGAGTGAGATTTGTTTGCATTATTGATTTTTCAATATTCGTCTCAATACTTTTTGTAGTTGATTGCTATTATGACGGAGTACGGATCGAGGTACAACGTCCGACGCACTTTGTTTAGTTGGTGTATACGTAAGGAGTGGAGCTCGAATTACTCTTCGGTCATTGCCAAGATCATCCACAACTGGGTATTCATCAACCAATTGATAGGGAGCAAGTTGTTCTGATTTTGGACTTCGATTGTTTATGACGATATTGGTAATCGATCGTTTAATTACTTTTTCTATCTCAACCACATGATCGGTGGCGCTCATTCCAGCAGTTTGGCTTCTTCTCGTCATGATATTAACAATGTAGGTAATTTTAGCGTTCGAGTTTTGAATGATTTTACTTACTTTTGGTGCAACCAGTACTGCTTCCAGACTAGCGAAAAGATCTCCAGGTCCGATAATAAGGTGATCAGATTGACTGAGTATTTCTAGTGCCTGAGGGTTGGTTTTTGGTTTCGGTATAAGTGCAATTTTGCGGATTGGTTTGAGAGGTGCATCAACTTCATCAAGTAGATGCTCGCCAATAATGCTGGTACCGTCTCGATAAAACACTTTTAGATTCACAGAATCTTCGGTAATAGGAATCACTCGTCCGTGAAATTGAAATAATTGAGCGGCGGTTTCTAATGCCTGAGTGGTTGTACCAGTCATGTCCTGGAGGGCGGTAAGTATTAGGTTTCCTAGGTTGTGGCCTTTTAATTCACGACCCTTATTGAAGCGGTAGAGCAAAAGTTTTTGAAGTAAATGTTGGCTCGTGGGATTTGCTAATGCGGTAAGTGATTGGCGCAAATCCCCAACTGGGGGAAAACCAAATTCATCCCTCAGGCGTGCAGATGAACCTCCAGAATCTGAGACTGCAACTATGCAGGTTAGGTGATTGCAGAGTGTGCGCAGTGCGGCTACAACGGGATACGTTCCGGTGCCACCTCCAATGGTGGTAACTAATTGATCTTGATAAGTTGTTGGTTTAGTACGCATAACTAGGTGGCATCAGTGAGCGCTGCACGCAAAGTAGGTACCTCGCTTGTTTGAAAAATGTGTTGCACTGCGTTCCGGTCATTCCAAGCAAATTCTTTGGAGCCGATGCAGAGGCTTTTTTCGTGGCCCTTGCCAAGAATTGCAATTGTATCGCCACGTTTGGCCAAGCGTGTTATAGCAAAATGAATCGCTTCTCCCCTATTCGGGATAGAGAGTACCTTGTTGTGCAACGTTTCCAATTGTGATTTCATTTGACCGATGATTGACCAGAGATTTTCTGTTCTAGGATCTTCGGCGGTGAAAATTGTCAGATCAGCTAGTGATGCTGCAATTTTCCCCATACTCGGTCGTTTTGTACGATCTCGTAAACCAGCGCAGCCAAGTATGGCGATGAGTTTTCCTTTCGATTGCGATTTTAGATGAGTTAATACAGACTCAACGGCATTTGGTGTATGGGCAAAGTCTACAAACACCCGGAATCCTTTGGTTGTGGGTATTTCCTCTAGCCGGCCAGGCACTCCGGTAAAACTGGAAATTGCGGTAGCAATATTCTTGGGTGAAAGTCCGACCTCGGTAGCAATTAAAGATGCTAAAATCGCGTTTTGTTGGTTGTAGGGTTCGGCGAAACGACTTTTTATTGCGCGCGAAACACCTTGCGGTAATTTAGTTGTTGCAGAGTAGAATTTTACTTGGACCGATCTTAGCATTTTTCGCGCGATCGAATATGACTTATCGCCCTCTGGAAAGAACACCTTTGAAGCGCCACGAAACTGTTGTAACTTAGCGCGGGCATACTCTTGATAGTTGAGATGATAATCAAAATGTTCATGAGTAATATTTGTAATTCCACCCAGCCAAGGTTTTATACCCCAATTGCGAAATTGATACGCACCATGTGAGGTCATTTCCATCACAACATGAGTGCAACCTGCCTCTACCATTTGCTGCAAAACGAAAAATAAATCTTGTGGTTCTGGTGCAGTGACATGCAGGCCGGTATCAATTTCTTTGGAACCAATACGAGCCGAAACGGTAGAAAGCAAACCAGCTTTAATTGAATTGCTTGTTAGCAAGTGGTGTATGAGTGTCGCGGTGGTAGTTTTTCCATCCGTACCAGAGATAACAATGCACTTTAATTTTTTTTCAGGAAATCCATATTTCAATTGAGCAGGTAGGCCTCGAAGCAAACCTGTTTTAAAAAAGTGGTATGGTCGTTTTAAACGATATAACACTAACGATAACATGGTAACATTATAGCAGTTATTGCCTGTCTGGGGGGATTTGCAGGAGTAAATAGAGTTCTTCGGCTATATCGTACCAAAGTGGAGCAGCAGTTTCGGCGGCCCAGATGGAACTCGTTGGTGCGGTGAGTTTGACAAGCATCACAAATGCCGGGTTATTCGCAGGTGCAAAACCAACAAAACTCGCAATAGTTTGTTCTTCGTCATAGCCTCCTTTAACAGCAACTTGTGAGGTTCCCGTTTTGCCAGCCACTGTGTGGTTGGGGCGGTACGTCCACTGTGCCTCACCGTGTTGCGCTGAGTAAATCATCATTTGCGTAACTTGTTGAGCAGTCTGAGCAGACACCACTCGCCTAAGCTCTTTGGGTTCAACAGAAATGTTGTTTCCGGTGATAGGGTCATACATTGCTGAAAGTATTTTTGGTTTCATTAAAATACCTTGATTGGCGATTACGCTTACAGCACGAACAAGCTGCATACTATTTGTACTGATTCCCTGCCCAAATGAAACAGTTGCGAGTTCAACTGGACGCAAGCTATTTGGAAATGGCGTGCCAGTATCGTCCTGGAGTTCAATATCAGTAGGCTCACCAATGCCGAAATCTCTGAAATAATTGCGTAGTTTTTGGGGACCAAGTTTTTCGGCCACAAAGATCATGGCAATATTATCCGATTTGGCTAGTGCGTCGCTCATCGAAATATTGGGGTGGTATTCTTCATTCCAGGTTTTGATTTGGTATTCTCCAAATTGTCTGGGTCCTGCACAACGATCGCAGATCGTGTCAGGCGAAATTACTCCCGCATCGATACCAGCTGCAACCGTGAGTATTTTGAAAGTAGAACCTGGCTCATAAGCTTGAGTTAGGCTGGGATTAGAAAACAGTGTCGTGTCGAAATCTGAATACTTACTTTGTTCATAGGTGGGTTCGGTGGCCAAACCGAGCAGGTTGCCAGTCTTTGGATCAAGTACAATCACCTCCCCAATTTGGGGTCCATACTTAAGCATTCCTTGGTGTAACTTTTGTTCGAGTAATACTTGAATATCTCGCCGGATGGTAGTTACTACAGTTCTGCCATCCAGATTATTGGTGCGATCTTG
>Ga0116142_10003269_pt1 | contig 16463 bp, 13 predicted proteins | sample AD_UKC033_MetaG_FD_89785 | JGI IMG/M metagenome (GOLD analysis project Ga0116142, IMG submission 89785) | Active sludge microbial communities of municipal wastewater-treating anaerobic digesters from USA - AD_UKC033_MetaG | ecosystem: Engineered > Bioreactor > Anaerobic > Digestate | place: USA... | reverse complement strand
TGCTTCGGTAAGGAACATTATCAAGCCGAATCTATTGGGAAATATTCAATGAGCTTTTGTATAGTATTGAGTTTGCCCACCGCTGTTTAAAAAAATCGGACGTTTCGGTTTGGGATGCCTGAGATGAAAAATCTTTAATAAGCCCAGCAAGCCGGGCTTTCGCGAGATACTGTTCCTGAATAGCAGTTTCGTCAGGATACTTTTTTAGATACACCTCAAGAAGTCGTTGTTTTTGTACCGTCGGGCTGGCGAGAAAATTGAACAGAAGCTCGTTGCCGGAATCTCTGGTGATCAGGCTCGACGAGATTCTTTTTTGACCGGTCTCGTGATTCGAAGGCAGCGACCAACCAGGGTCAGGAAGATCTTTCCAGATAAATTTTGCCTTTAACAGAAGATTCTGCGCTTTTTCGCGGTCGCCACTGTCATGGGCAGACCGCTCCTGCCTGAGAAGCGACATTGCCATATTGCGTTTTTTGTCTTTGGCCGTAGACGGAATTATTGCCAGAATGACCAGAAAAAAAGCAGCAAAACCCCGATTTTTTATATCTCATATCCCCATAATATCAGATTATGGCTATTTCTGTAAAAAAATATTACAAGGCCTCCTGTTCGTGGGCCTTAATTGTACAACAGCTTGTTTAATGTTTCACAGGAAACAATGGTCAGTCAGAGTGCAGCTTTTCCTCAAGCTCCCGTAGGCGTTTGAGAATTTCGGCCATCTTGTCTTCGTCTCTTTTTGCTGCGTTGCCTTCAGCTTTTTTTGCAGGGGCTTCATTTGAGGAGCTCTGGGGTTGCTGCGGCTGCGCTGTTGATGCATTCGTCTGCATAAACGGGTTCATACCCTGAAATGGGTTTGGCATCTGCATCCAGGGGTTCTGAAAAGGCATCGATGGCATGCCTGGCATCCCAGGCATGTTCATGCCCGGCATCTGAAATTTGCCTTCCTGGTAGTTCTTGTACATGCCCATCATCCAGGGGAAGAACTGCTGGAAAAAATTCTCAATCGCTTCTGGCGGTGACTGCAGCATCATCTGGTAGAAGTAGGTTGGAACCAGTTCATACCGGTCTTCAAGCATGACCTGCATAAGGATATATTTGGTGATGTCTTTGCCGGTAGTTTTCTCGACAACTTTTACCTTGTCGCCGCGCTGCAGAAAATCGCGGATCTCGGTCAGTGAAACATAACGGGCTTCTTCGACGCAGTATAAACGACGATTGTCGTATTTTTTAATCAGAATTTCTTTCACTCAAAACCTCGGAAATGTGATTAAGAGCGGCAGGCAGAACGGTCAGGCCGACGTGGTGAGTATTGAGTGTTTTAACACTTGCCACCCTTGCGCCACGGGCTTTCAGGCCTTCCTGGTAAACAGCGCTCTTCAGGAACAGAACCCCGTCGCTACTGTCAGCAAACTCGCCAACCGGAAACTCAAGCCAGAAGAACTTGACTGTGTCAATTTCCTGTTTAGTCCCGGCGAGGATGTGGCAGGTCACCGAAGGATCAATTCCCTTTGTGTTGAGTGAGCTTATCACATTTCCGGCTTCCTGTATAGCGCGGTCTATACCTTCTGATACCAGGAGGCCGCTGATTCCGCCTTTATAAAGAGCATTTCGCGAAACATTTGCGTCTGCAGTAACGCTTTGATAATTGAAGTCGATACCATCCTTTACCCAGTTGTGAAGCATCTGATACTGCCCCGGGAACAGGCGGTTGTGAGATTCAGTTTCGACATACATGCCCTGCCAGACCATTGAACGGGCTCCGAGCGGCGCAGCAAGTTTCTGTTGCATTACGGTAAAGTTATACATGTAATATCTGAAAGCGGTATCGATACCTTTCAGCGGCGAAGCAACGAAGATGATTTTGCGAATATCCTTGCGGAAAGGGGTCAGCCAGGAATATTGAGGATACTCGGCGCCGAGGTCAGAAGCGTAGATGCGTACCGACATCGCACCTTTACTGTGGCAGATCACATCTACTTTCTGGGCTGTAGTCAGTTCTTTTATTCTGGCGATAGCATTGGCGACCTGCTGTGCCTGAAGAAAATTGTCGCCGTGCGGATGCGAGAAGGTCAGGGCGAAGACTGAAAAGCCATTTTTAACCAGATGCTGCATAATGCCCGGCTTGTCAATATTGCCACTCTCGGGGATATCAAATGTATAGGGATGGCAGAAGCCTCTGCAGGCGTTATCGCCGGCGCCGTGAACGAGGAGCACTGGTGTTTTGTGGCGTGCTCGGTTCCAGCGAGGGGCCAGGTGCAGCAGAACATTACGTGAATGTGGCTTGTTTGTGCCGAAGGCTTTCTGAATGATACTGTGACTCTGGCGGCTTTTGACATGAAATGGCTCGGCGACAAAATTCGGGGCGTCGTCTTCAAGAAGTTCTATTCTCTCCCAGGGGGAGCTGTCGCGGCCTGTGATGTCACTGACAACACGTACCGCCGCTCCGGCAAATGCCGGCAGCAGAATCAACAGAATTAGAAAGCTTAAAAAAGCGGTTCTGAAACAAAATCGCCTGAAATCAATATTATTAATCACTACTCGATCACCTTTCCTGCGAGAGGCAATGCAATACTCTTACTTGCTCTGTTATGCCGACCCTGACGGGATTTTCGCTGATCAATACTGAGAGAATAAATGTCAGTTTCGACAGAACGGGTTAATTGATACAAAATAATTTTAACCGAAAAAACTCAGATTTCCAAGACTCGCAAAAGGTTTTTTTACTTTAAATTTGTTAGATGCGGTACAACCGGGCCAGATAAAAAAATAGAATTTAGTGAAAAAATTAGCAAAAGACTTGCAAAAGCGTGCCTTCAGGCGTAAATAAGCTCATGCAACTGAAACACAGGCTGAGGTAATAAAGTATGCAGCAATTTTTAACGGCAATTCTGGTAATAACATGCGGCGGTCTGCTGGCATGGCTTACGGGCAGGCTTAAGACTCTTTCTGCTGCCATCGGCACCGGTTCCTGCATCGGTGGAGGCCTTCTCGCCCTTATCCCGGCGGCAGAAATTCTTATGTCCGGCGGCCAGACCCCAGACATAGTTCTAAACCTACCCCTTGGCGCTGCTACCCTCAGACTTGACGCAGTTTCGGCCTTTTTTTCTTTGCCGGTTATCTTTCTCGGCGCTCTTTCGGCCATATACGCCGCTGCAACCTGCCATCACGATAAACATGAATGTGGCGGTTACTGGTTTTTCTATTGCCTGCTGATGGCTTCAATGCTGTTTCTGACAGCTTCTGCCAACGCCGTGCTTTTTCTCATGGCCTGGGAAATCATGTCAGTTGCTGCATTCTTCCTGATTATCCATAGAGACGAAATCGCCTCAGCCAGAAATGCCGCCTGGAGCTTTCTCGTGGCCAGCCATGTCGGCACAGCAGGCTTGTTTATCATGTTTGCTGTTCTCAGCACCAATTGCGGTTCTTTTGAATTCGCCAGTTTTATCAGAACCTCCGTTTCGGCCGAAACCGCGTCGATGGTTTTCTTTCTCGCTCTGTTCGGATTCGGCGTCAAAGTTGGTCTGTTGCCCCTGCATGTCTGGATGCCTGATTCATACGCGTTTGCCGACGCCCATGTTTCTGCCGTGCTCTCTGGCGCCATGAGCAAAATGGGTTTCTATGGTCTGGTAAGAGTTCTCATGTTTCTACCGGTCCATTCTGCTTCCTGGGGCTGGGCTCTTGCCTTTGGGGGTCTGCTGACCGGTGTTTTCGCCCTAATAACCGCTCTGGCGCAGCACGACCTCAAAAAGGTGATTGCCTACAGCAGCATGGAAAACGCCGGCATCATAATGATGGGTCTTGGCTGTGCTGTGTTGGCGGGTGTGTGGAAAGTGCCATCGCTGGCTTTTGCTGCGCTGGCCGGTTCTCTGCTGCACGTTCTCAATCATGCCGCCTGCAAGGGTCTGCTTTTTCTCGGTTCTGGCGCTGTCTACTTCGGCACCGGTACCAGAAAGCTCGAAGCGATGGGTGGGCTCGCGAAAACTATGCCATATACCGCCCTGTTTTTCGGAATTGGCGCCGCGGCAATCTCAGGCCTTCCTCCTTTTAACAGCTTTATCAGTGAATTCATGATTTTTCTTGCCGGTCTGCAGGCGGCCCGCCTGGGAACCTCGCCAGCTCTGCTGCTAGCCGGCGTTCTGCTTGCCGGACTTGGTTTGATCGGCGGACTCGCGATGGCAACATTTTCGCGAACTTTCGGCCTGGTGTTTCTCGGCGCTTCGCGCAGCGATAAAAAAGTTGAACCGAGAGAGTCTGGTTGGGTTGCCAGACTGCCGATGGCCATTCTGGTGCTTGCCATTTTTCTGCTTTCGCTGCTTTCACCATTCATTCTTATCCCGGTAACACGCGTTGCATCAATGATTGCCTCCGCTTCTGGTACAGCGTTCACCGACGAAAGCGCCCTGCTCAATATTCAGCCGGTAACCATCACTGCGGCTGTGACATTCTTTCTCAGTCTGTTTGTTATGCTTTTCTGGCAGATACGCAGCCGGTTTTTCAGTAATGGCGATGTCGACAGCCGCTGCACCTGGGATTGCGGCTTTGCTGCGCCTGATTCGCGCATTCAATATACCTCTTCTTCCTTTTCACAACCTGTAAGCGAAGTTTTTTCGAGCATTGTCAGGCCGTATCGTCATGGCGAAAAGGTTGCCGGCTTTTTTCCGGAACATGCAAGCTTCAGAACCGACGCCCCTGACTCTCTGCTGCGATATCTGTATATGCCTCTGTTTGGCTTGATCGATCGGGCAATGGTGCCGTTGCGGGCTCTTCAGCACGGGCGTTTGCATCTTTATATCTGTTATCTGGCGGTTGTTCTTCTTATACTCCTGATCTGGAAGGTGGTGGCCGCATGATCAGCATTCATTCTGTCGGATTTTTCATTTTCACGCTTCTGCTTGCTCCGATTCTGCCCGGAATTATCAACAAGGTGAAAGCTTTCTTCGGCGGCAAAATGGGGCCGCCGGTAATGCAGCTTTATTATGATGTTGCCAAGCTGATGAGGAAATCCGCAACCTATAGTCAGACCTCAACCCTGGTCACGCGCCTCGCGCCTGTCGTGATTTTCTTTTCGACACTTGGCGCGGCGCTGCTGATACCATCCTTCTTCAGAGAAGCCTGCTGCCGCTTCGCGGGCGACGTGATTCTGATGGCCTATCTGTTCGGAATCGGCCGCTTTTTTATGGTTATTGCGGCCATGGATCGCGGCTCGGCCTTTGAGGGAATGGGCGCCAGCCGTGAAGTTCTCTACAGTGCTCTGGCTGAACCAGCCTTTTTCTGTGGTCTGCTGGTATTGATCAATGAAACCGGCGATATGAGCCTTTCCGGAATTTTCAGCGGGCTTTCGGTTGAGCTCTGGCGGCAGAACCCGGCAATAATGCTGCTGATTGCGGTGAGCTGGATGATCGTTCTGCTGACCGAAAATGCGAGAATTCCGGTAGATGACCCGAATACGCACCTTGAGCTGACCATGATCCATGAAGTCATGATCCTTGATTACAGCAGCAAAGACCTCGGAATGATCGAATATGCTTCTGCCCTCAAACTCTGGTTGTTTTCGAGTCTTCTGGTTGGTCTTACAATAACCGCCGGGGCAGTTCCGTCATATCTTCACATTCCGGTATTCTTGTTCGGAATGTTTATGGTAGCGGTTATCATCGGCTGCGTCGAGTCGACGATTGCCCGCCTCAGGCTTATTCATATTCCCAAATTCATTGTCGGTTCTGGTGCCCTGGCCATAATCGCCCTGATTCTGAAAATTGCAGGAAACTGAAAACCATGAACAGTATAGCCACACTACTTGCCTTGTCATGTATTTTTCTGCTCGGTTCGAGCCGATTGCTGATGTCGATCAGAATGGTCGCTTTTCAGGGTCTGCTGCTGGGCATTCTGCCACTGGCTGCCGCCGGTGACGGTCACCTGTCGCTGGCCCTCATTTTTCTGTCGCTGGCCAGCATCGCACTGAAAAGCATTCTGCTGCCCTGGCTTCTGAATAAGGCGATGGTCGATTCAGGCACCCGCCGCGAGATTGAGCCTTTTATAAGCTTTGGCGCTTCGATGCTTCTCGGGCTTTTTCTGCTTGCCGTGTCAGGCTGGATCGTCGATAAGCTCCAGGCCACCGAGCCAGTGCCTTCGCCGGTTACCTTGATTGCGGGGTTTTATCTGGTTTTTTCTGGTCTGCTGCTGCTGATTACCCGGCGCAAGGCGCTTACCCAGACCCTGGGCTTTCTTGTGCTCGAAAACGGGGTTTTTACTGCTGGTCTGAGTCTTGGCAGTGAGTTCTCGGTGATGGTTGAGCTTGGCATTCTGCTTGACGTCTTCGTTGGCATTTTCCTGATGGGTATCATGCTTTTTCATATTGACCGCGAATTCGACCACCTCGATGCCGACCGTTTCAATGAACTGTCCGACCTCGAAATTGCCGTTTCGCCCGACGAGGAGGTCGCCGAATGAATACCGCCTGGGCTCTGATCGTTCTGCCGGCCATTACCGGCTTGTGCTCCCTGTTCATCGACTCGGAAAGGCTTCGCAAGAATCTGCTGGTTGTCGTTGCCTTTCTGCATCTCTACATGTCTTTGCAGCTCTGCAACGGTTCTGCTGGCGAACTTGACGGTATCTGGCTCGGTATCGACCATCTTACCCGAATTTTTCTTACCCTTACCAGCCTGCTGTTTACCGGGTCAGCTGTTTATTCTATGATTTATCTCGACAAACATCCGCATGCAGATGGCGCCGATCTTGCCGGCTGGCAGTTTTTGCGCAACCGCAACGCGATTTTTGTCGCCTGTATGCAGCTGTTTCTTGCAGCAATGAGCCTGGCGATTCTCAGCATGCACTTTGGGTTACAGTGGATCGGCATCGAAGCCACAACCCTTGCCAGCACGCCGTTGATTTACTATCACCGCAGTCGCCGCTCTCTTGAAGCCGCCTGGAAATACATGATCATCTGTTCGGTTGGCATTGCGCTCGCGCTGATGGGTGTTTTCTTTCTGGCCAAAACAACGACCCAGCATGTGCAGGTCTTCACTCCTGCCGGTCTGGTGTTGTTCGCCGGTTATCTCAAGCTTGGCTGGCTGAAGGTTGCTTTCATCTTCTTTCTGGTTGGTTACGGAACCAAGATGGGCCTGGCGCCAATGCATACCTGGCTGCCCGACGCGCACAGCGAAGCCCCGTCGCCGGTTTCAGCGATGCTTTCCGGCGCCCTGCTTAATTGCGCTTTTCTCGGTATTCTCAGGATTTATCAGGTTTGTGCTGCAATTCCGGCAACCGCCGCTTTTGCTTCAGAACTGCTGATTATTGCCGGTCTCGTTTCGATGGGTTTCTCTGGTATTTTTATCATGCACCAGCCTGACTACAAAAGAATGCTCGCCTATTCGAGCGTTGAACACATGGGCATTCTTGCCACCGGTATCGGCCTTGGCGGCTCTGCCATTGCCGGCGCCCTTCTGCATGCAATCTGCCATTCATTGATCAAAGCCCCGATGTTTCTGCTTGCCGGTAACATTCTTTCGGCTTTCAATACCAAAAAAGTCGAAGAAGTCTCTGGCCTGCTTAAATCAATGCCATTTACCGGCATGCTCTGGCTTGCAGGCTTTTTAGCGATCACCGGCACCCCGCCATTCGGAACCTTCATCAGCGAATTTTCGATTCTCAAAGCTGCTTTGCAGACCCGCAGCTGGACAACAGCGGGCCTCTATCTTCTCTTTCTTCTGATCGTTTTTATCGGCATGCTGACGATTGTCATGCAGATGACTCTGGGTCGCCGCCCCGATGATCACGCCGACGAGCACCATCATCATGCCCCGGTCGCCAAAGACCATGACCAGAAGCACGAGAAACATCACAAGCATGAGACTGCAGCAGTGGGCTCCGGTTCTGTGATAGATGAGGATCTGCTGCAGCTTCTGACTCCGATCGTATTTTTGTCTCTGGCTCTGGTTCTTGGCTTCTACCTGCCTGAATACGTCAGACAGGCAATAAATGGCGGAGCCCTGCTGCTTGGAGGTGCAATACTGTGAAAAATACCCTGTTGCTGAAAAATGGCAGTTCTGCAAAACTCGAAAATGTACCGGTAATTGAACCTGAAGGCTTTCGCCAGCACCTGGCCGTGCAGATTCAAAAAGGTGCCCGCCTGTCAGCGCTTTTCCTGGTTCCTGGTGACTCCCAGGCAAAGCTTTTTGCGATTGTTTCACACGACCGCACCAGCGAACTCGAAGTTTTTTCCTGCGGCTGCGGCCGCAAATTCAATGCCCTGACTCCGATCCTGTCTCAGGCCCACTGGTTCGAAAGAGAAATCGCCGAAATCCATGGCGTCGAAATGATAGGCCACCCCTGGATGAAGCCGATCCGCTTTCAGCCCAAAGCCGGGCAGAACGTCGAGATCATCCCCGGTGCCACCAGTTACTTCGAAGTTAAAGGCGAAGAAGTGCACGAAGTCGGTGTCGGCCCGGTGCATGCCGGTATTATCGAACCCGGCCATTTTCGCTTTCAATGTCACGGCGAAAAGGTTTTTCATCTCGAAATAGAACTCGGCTACCAGCACCGCGGCATCGAACGGGCGATTCCCGTCTCGCAGCCTCAGAAGATCATCAGGCTCATGGAAGCAGTGGCCGGTGATACCAGTATCGGTCATGCCACTGCCTATGCCATGAATTTCGAAGCCCTCGCCGGGCTCAAAATTTCGTCAAATGCGGCGATTATTCGCAGTGTTGCTCTTGAACTGGAACGCATGGCCAATCACACCGGCGACCTTGGGGCTCTTGCCGGTGATGTTGGCTTTCTGCCGACGGCGGCCTATTGCGGCCGTATCAGAGGCGATATTCTCAATACCACCGGCCTGATCTGCGGCAACCGCTTTGGGCGCGGCCTGATCAGAACCGGCGGCGTCGGCCACGAGATCGATGCAGAGCTGAAAAGGGCAATTCTCGATAAACTGGTGCTTATCGAGGCTGACCTGCGCTCAGCCATCAACCTCATCTGGGATACCCCTTCGGTCGTCTCGCGATTTGAAGAAACCGGCCTCGTCAGTCGGGAAGACGCGATCGCCGCCGGGCTGGTTGGCCCTGCTGCCCGTGCCTGCGCTGTCGCTGTCGATACCAGACTTTCACACGCCTTTGCCGCCTACAGCAGAATCAAGCCTGAACTGGCACTTGGCCGCCAGGGTGATGTTAACGGCCGTGCTACAGTGCGTTGGCTCGAAATTCAGGATTCACTGCGCATGATCAGAGCCATGTTTGAAGAACTGACAATTGAAAAAGCCGGTTTTAGCACAAAAAATGCTGATCTGTCGCCAGATTCGCTGGCGGTAAGTCTTACCGAAGGCTGGCGTGGCGAAATCTGCCATGCTGCTATTACCGACAGCAAAGGCAATCTTAAGAGCTACAAAATCGTTGATCCCTCATTTCATAACTGGTTCGGCCTGGCTCTGGCATTGAGAAACCAGGAAATCTCAGACTTTCCGCTCTGCAATAAGAGTTTCAACCTCTCTTACTGCGGCCATGACCTGTGAGGTGAAATATGTTTCAAATTCTTAAAGCCAGATTACACCAGGGTTATCGCACTTTCCCGTTCCCCGAAAAGCAGCCGCCCATGGCGCCCCGCTATGTCGGTCGGCCGAAAATTATGCCGGGCAGCTGCAAAGGCGACTGTGCTGCCTGCGTCGGTATATGCCCGACCGGCGCCCTGTCGCGTGGTGCCGGCAATCGCCCGGTGATCGATCTTGGCCGCTGTATCTTCTGCCGCGCCTGCGAAGAAGCCTGCGCCGAAAAACTCATCAGCTTCACTCAGGAATTCTCGATGGCCGCAAATTCAAAAGAGGCCCTTGTCGTAACCGATGATAAATTCAGACAGGCAGAGGCCATGGGCAATGAACTGCGCCGCCTGTTCGGCAGATCACTCAAACTGCGCCAGGTAAGTGCCGGTGGCTGTAATGCCTGCGAAGCCGACACCAACGTTCTCGGAACTCCTAATTTCGACCTCGCACGTTTCGGCATTCAGTTCGTGGCTTCACCCAGACATGCTGATGGCCTGCTCATAACCGGCCCGGTGAGCCAGAACATGAAGCTTGCCCTGCAGAAGACCTACGAAGCGCTTCCTTCGCCGTCGATTGTGATTGCCGTTGGTGCCTGCGCTGTTTCTGGCGGTCTGTTCAAAGGCAACAGCGAAGTCAACGATGGTGCCGCCGGGATTGTGCCCGTCGATCTTTTTGTGCCCGGCTGCCCGCCGCATCCCTGGACAATTCTCGAAGGTATTTTACGGTTTATGGGGCGTTTATAAATCTGCCGTGCTTGCAAAGTGCAAGAAAAAGTTGATAAGATGATGGCAGGAGAGTGAAAATGTCATTTAACCCCCTTAATTTCCCTAAAAAGCTTTGTAATTTCCGAAAAACTGCCATAATTCTTTTTTTCTGCCTTTCATTACCGGCATTTTCTCAGACCATAGATTTAAGTCAGTTCATTGGCCCGCTACCGCTGCCGATTCCGTCGATGCAGGCGTCGACAACTATTCAGGAAGACGTTTCTGATTCAATGGCCGAAATTCTGCCTAAGGCCGAGGCTCTCAAAGATGAAGCCGGAAAGCTTGCAGAAACTGTTGCAGCTGTTATTGACATCGAGAAGCTTCAGTCTGAACACCAGTTGCATCAGAAACGCCTGCAGACCAACCGTGACTCACTTCGTGAAATCGTCGAATCCGGAACTTATGGCTTCGAAAATGTGTCTTCTTTGCGAAGCGAAACCAGGGCATTGATCGATGCGGTAAGTCGCCATGCCAGATATATTGCTGAAAAGCTGGTTAAAATCGAGGGGATTAAACAAACCTGGGCAGCAAAAGAAACCAGTTGGCAGAATCAGCAGAGCGCAAAAGAAGCAAATTTCAGTGACTCGCTGCGCAATGTCTTCAAAGAAGCGCTGGTGGTTACAGATACTGCCCGCAAAAGTCTTGAAGGACTCGAAGGTCCTCTGGTAGCATTTCAGCAGAAAGTTGTCGAACTGCAGCGCCAGTCGCAGCAGCAGCTTGAAGATATCGACAAGCTTATGGCCGAGATGCGTAAAGATCTTTTCAGAAAGTCGCGGCCGGCCATGTTTACGCCGACCTTTATTCTGCAGTTCGATCGCACCCTGTGGGAAGACTTCTGGATTGGCATCGCCAGCTTTGAGATTCCTGATCGCAGATTTTTTCAGACTTCGGGCTGGATCTTCTTTCTGCAGCTGATTCTGATTGGTGGCTTTCTCTATTTACTGCGCACCTGGAAAAATCGCAACCTTGAAGCGTTCAAGCTTGGTTTTATTATCAACCGTTACTGGTCCGCAGCCATATTTCTTGGCATTCTTCTGCCTTTGCCACTCTTTGACACAGTGCCGAAACTGCTCAAGCTCTTTTATGCAGGTGTTCTTACCGTAACTGCGTCTCGGGTGGTCGGTGGCGTGATCGATCTGCCCTGGCGCCGTCGCCTTCTCTACATAATTGTCACTCTTTATCTGGCCATTCAATTTTTCACCTTCATTGCCCTGCCGGCTCCTGCCCTGCGTCTTTTTATAGCACTTGTCGGGTTTGCCGGTGCCCTGCTGTGCTCGTGGCGGGCCAGGGTTAATGAGGCAGAGGGGCGGTCGTTGACTTTCATCATAGGCGTCAAGCTCGGCGGTGCATCGCTTGCACTTGTTTTTCTGTCTCAGGTTGCCGGCTATGTGGCCTTTTCCAATCATCTTCTCGATGTGACCATCAAAACCGTTTTTCTCGGTGTAATTGCCTGGATGATCGATCTGATACTGCGTGGCGTTATCGACTTTATTTTTGACAACGGTTTTGTCAGACGCTATGAGCTTATCAACCGGCATTATCGTCTTTTCATAAAGCGTGCCGCCATGATTGCAGATACAGTTGTCGTATTCGTGGCTTTTGCGTCAATGATCTCTGTCTGGGGCTTTTTTGACAGCACCCTGCTGTCGGTCGAGAGAATTCTCGCGTTTGGCATTTCACTGCAGGGTTATCGGGTCTCGCTTGGCATGCTCGTCTGGGCTGTGATTCTCGTTTATGCGTCTCTTGCCGTTTCATGGCTGGTTCAGACCGTTCTTGACGAAGAAGTATACCCGCGCCGCAAGGTTGAAAAGGGCGTCGGTATTTCTATCAACCGCCTGATCAATTATGCATTCGTCATTGTCGGCGCTGTATTTGGCCTTTCTGCCATAGGTATAGAGCTGCAGAACCTGACCGTAGTCGTCGGGGCTCTCGGCATAGGTATCGGTTTCGGTCTGCAGAATATCGTCAATAATTTTGCCAGCGGTCTGATCCTGCTCTTTGAGCGATCGATCAAAGTTGGCGACATTGTTCAGATAAGGGGTGACTGGGGAACCATAAAAAATCTTGGTTTGCGGGCCACCGTCGTTGAAACATTCGACCGATCAGAAATGATCGTGCCCAACAGCGATCTCGTTTCATCGACCGTCACTAACTGGACCCTCTCCGACCGCCAGACACGCCTTATCATAAAAATTGGTGTCGCTTACGGCTCCGATGTTCAGAAGGTTACCCGTATTCTTCTCGGAATCGCCCAGGAAAACCCTTTTGTCATGAAGTTTCCTGAGCCGGCGGTCTATTTTATGAACTTTGCCAGCAGTTCACTCGATTTCGAACTGCGTGTCTGGGTTGCAGATATAGATATCAGGCTTAAAACCATGAATCAGATCAACTATGAAATTGAAAGACTGTTTCGCGAAAACGGTATCGAAATTCCTTTCCCGCAGCAGGATATTCATATAAAATCCGTAGACGAACCCGTGCAAAACATGCTCAGCGGCACGCAGATCAAACTGGCCGCTGAAAAAAAAGAGGTAAAATGATGCTTGAGAGATTTTTTAGCCTGAAGGCCAACGAAACCGACGTCAGAACCGAGATTCTCGCCGGCATTACCACCTTCATGACCATGGCCTACATTCTGGCCGTGAACCCGATGATTCTTGAAAATGCCGGCATGTCGTTTGCCGGGGTTCTAACCGCTACCGTTCTTGTCGCATCTTTTTCAAGCATTCTCATGGGCTTGGTCGCCAATCTGCCCTTTGCTCTGGCACCTGGCATGGGCATCAATGCTTTTTTTACCTTCAGTATGGTAATTGGCATGAAAATTCCATGGCAGACTGCGCTTGGCGCGGTTTTTATCTCGGGTCTGATTTTTCTGCTGATGACGATATTTCGCCTGCGCGAAGCAATTGTCAGAGCGATCCCCCACTGTGTCAGACTGGGAGTGGCGGCCGGCATCGGGCTTTTTCTCTGCCTGCTGGCGCTTAAATCTGCCGGCTTTATTGTGGCAAATCCAGCCACGCTGGTAAGCTTCGGCGGCTTTAATGCTCAGACTATCGTATTTCTCATCGGTCTGGCACTCACCATATTCTTTGAACAGAACAAAATACCAGGCAGCCTGTTGCTCGGTATCGCTTTTACAACCGTTCTCGCCGTCAGCCACGGCAGAATCTGGCCCGGTCAGATTCTTGTGCAGATCCCATCGCAGCTTTATTCAACCCCTGACTTTTCTTCGGTGTTTCTGCAGCTCGACATCCGCGGGGCGCTGAGTTTCGGCATCATGGGTGCCGTTTTTACGCTGCTGTTTACCGATATGTTCGATTCCATCTCGACTTTTCTCGGCGTCGCTTCGGTTGCCAACATGGTCGATGAAACCGGCGAACCGCGCAACTTCGACAAAGCCCTGCTGGTCGACGCTGTTTCTACGACGCTCTCAGGTCTGGTTGGCAGCAGTTCAGGCACCACCTACGTCGAGAGTGCTGCCGGTGTGGAACAGGGCGGCCGTACCGGTCTGACTGCGGTTGTCTGCGGGCTTCTGTTTCTGCCGTTTCTCTGGCTGGCCCCGATGCTGCAGATGATACCAGCCTGCGCCATCGCTCCGGCGCTGTTACTTGTCGGTTTTTTCATGCTGCGGGCCATTGCCGGCGTCGACTGGAAAGATTATGAAGTCGGGTTGCCGGCGTTTGCGGCACTGATTCTGATTCCGTTCACCTTCTCGATCAGCCAGGGCATCAGCTGGGGTCTGATTCTCTTTCTGCTGTTGAAAGTTTACAGCGGTAAAATCAGCGAAACCTCACCAGTTCTCTGGGTGATAACCTTTTTTGCCGGTGTCGCTCTCTATCTCGCCTGAGTGTAATATTGCCTGACGAAGAAATTACTTGCGACACCAGTAAACGAGAGCAGGTGGTATGTTGTTCCAGACCACCGGGCTGGTTTTAACTTCTGAAAAATGTTTCTGCAGCTTTTTTCTGAATCTGATGCCTGATGGCAGCAGCAGCCCGTGCAGATAGGCGAAGGTGGTGAAAACCCCGCCCTTTCTCAGGCTGGCAACGGTCTCGTAAAGTATTTCATCCTGAAGCTCTTCAGGGAATACAGCCCAGGGTAGCCCACTGATAACTGCGTCAGCATGCTTTACTCCGTGCTGCCTGAGATATTTGCGGATCTCTGCAGCTGAATCCTGATAAATGGGAATCTCGGGAACATTCTGGCTGGCGATGCGGTTCATCTGCTCATTCAGCTCAAACCCGAAAAATACGGTTTTCTCAGGGTCGATTTGCTCGACTACTTTGCGAGTAAAAGCACCAGTGCCCGAGCCAAATTCAACAATGACACGGGCGCGATTGAAATTGATCGGCTGCAGCATGCGGCGCGCCAGTTTCTGCGAACTGGGCGCAATTGCCCCGATTTTTCGGGGTTCCCGACAGAACTGCTTTACAAACTGCCACCGGCTCATATTCTCACCCACAGATTGACTTTCAGCTATTATACTCCATCGCCATAAAAATCCCATATTTTTTTTGCGGCCGCAGCAGTGAAAGAAGTATTATCATGGGCAATCGCACTAAAATGCCCGTGTCCCTTATCAGAAGGAGATTTCCGCCTGTGATCTCCGTGCATAACCGCGAGAATGGCGCAATTAATACTCGACATTCCGTGTATAGAGCCGGAATCCAGAAGCTTACTTCGTTTGCCCTGAAGTATTACCTGATAATTGAGCTTAATTATGCCGGTTTATGCTACCCTCATTGTACCCCAATCGAAGAAAGGTTCTGTCTGAGATGAAAAAAAATCTCTGTTTTCTGTTGACCGGTTTTTGGGTTTTGTGCGCTTTTTTATGCTGTAATAACCAGGCGTTTGCCGGTGGTTTTCAGATTTATGGCGCCGCCGCTCCAGATGCAATCGCCCTTGGTGCTGCAAATGTGGCACGCGATGATCTTGTTTCGAGTGCCTGGTATAACCCGGCCGCCGTCATGGACTTCAAAAAGCCGCAGTATAATTCAGGCTTTTCACTGGTTAAGCTTAACTGGAACTACGAGCCGGGCAACGGCCAGAATCGCATTAAAATAAAAGACAAAACCCAGGCTGTACCTGGAACGAATATCGTTTACCCCATAAACAGTCGTTACACTGCCGCATTTTCACTTTATACCCCATTCGGCCTTGGCATGAAATGGAATGACGAAGATGTGCGCCGTCTTGCAGACTCCGGTATTTTCAATGATCCGGCCGGTTCGCCCGCCGGAACTCTCCTGACCAGAGCAATCCCTGCCCAGGCCGATCTTCAGGTGCCATATCTGAATTCGACCATTGCCACCAGGCTGAGTGATAAACTTTCCGTGGCAGCCGGTATCAGCCTGATCAAGGCCGACATGAAACTCAGGTTTCATTCAAAGGGAACTCTACTGCCGAACACACTTATGTGGGATAAATTCACCAAATACCAGGCTGATGGCTGGGGAATGGGTTATGTTCTTGCCGCCCATTACAACGCCGGCAATCACTGGAAATTCGGGGTGAGATACCTTTCTGAAGCAGATGTAAAAATGAAGGGCACTGTTGAAGATCATCCCGAAACTGGCCTGATCGGTGTAAAAGGTACTCTCAAACTGCCTTATACCCTAACTTTCGGCTTTGCTAATTCATCTGTCGATCGCTGGATCTTTTCTTTCGACGTTACAAAAACCGGCTGGAACCGCTTTGACGAACTCAAGATCGTTCCGCGCGATGCCGGGCAGATCAAGGGTGGTTTTGCCGCCCCCAAAAACTGGGAAGACTCTCTGACCTGGCGCTTTGGTGCTGAATTCAAGCATGATGAACGCTGTACTTTCAGAGGCGGTTACGCTTATGACAATTCCCCGGTTGGCGATGAAACACGTAACTTCGAACTTCCCGGCACCGACGGGCACATTTTCTCGCTCGGCGCTTCGCGCAAAACGAGAACCTTCGTTTATGACGTTGGCTACAGCTACATGCTGCTCGAGAAGGGCCGGGCTGGCTCGACTTCTCTCGGCGGAGTCGGCGAATTCACCGGTGCCGACAATCATTTCCTGATGTTCAGCGCTACCCGCGGGTTTTAACCCTCCAACCCCTTTTCACGTTTTGCTGATTCCAGAAAGCTGGTTATGTGATTAGGCAAGGCACGGGGAGAAGTCGGGATTGCTTTTTCGTAAGCTTGT
>Ga0116142_10003262_pt1 | contig 16475 bp, 8 predicted proteins | sample AD_UKC033_MetaG_FD_89785 | JGI IMG/M metagenome (GOLD analysis project Ga0116142, IMG submission 89785) | Active sludge microbial communities of municipal wastewater-treating anaerobic digesters from USA - AD_UKC033_MetaG | ecosystem: Engineered > Bioreactor > Anaerobic > Digestate | place: USA... | reverse complement strand
GAACAAGAGTGACATTAAAGCTAAGTGACCTGCAAGGAAAGATTGTTTGGTCGACGAATGAATCTGATCTATCTGCCGGATACCATTCCGTCAGAATTCCACTTGTCAATTGTAGCCAGGGTATTTATACAATTAGTCTGGAAGGGACTGATTTCACCAGAACAAAAAAACTGTTAGTTGAACAACGATAAATGAGCCTAAATATATTGTTCAATGAACATTGAAGATCTTCGAAATATTTGTAATTCATTTCCTTCTGTTACAGAAGACATCAAGTGGGAGAACCACCTATGCTTTAATATAGGTGGAAAAATGTTTTTAATAGCCGGACTGGACGAAACTCCTGTAACGGCATCGTTCAAAGTAGATGATGAAGACTTTGCGGAGCTTTCCGACAAAAAAGGTTTCAAACCTGCACCCTTTCTTGCAAGATACAAATGGATACATTGTTCAGATATTCAGATGCTATCTGAGAAGAAGTGGAAACTCTATATAGGCAGATCATATTCGCTTATCAAATCAAAACTTTCCAAGAAGTTATTGAGGCAAGCGGAACATTGATTTTTGTAAACTTGCCTTTTCTCTACACGTCTGGATTTTCTTTCACACAAATTACTTCAAGCAGGATCATTCTTAGAACTATATATGTCAGAAAAGACGAAAAATAACTTAAGCATAACAGACGAACTTGAGCTTTTAAGAAAACAATTTTCTGAAGCTGCTGATAAGGCCAGGGCGAAATCCATGGAAGCCTACATGAAAGATCAATTTAAATTCTTCGGTTTACCAAAACCGGTGCGGTCGCAGATAGCTAAACCATGGATGAAAAATCTATCAGGATTAAGCTGGAGAGAGCAAAAGCAAATTTCTTCATGGTTTTGGAAGCAAGAGGAAAGAGAATTTTTGTATGTCGCCATGGAGATATTATTCAGAAACAAAAAACAATGGACGGAAGAAAGTATTGAGCACTTTGAAAAATTGATTTTGACAAAATCATGGTGGGATACTGTTGATTTTATTGCTGCTTCTTTGGTGGGACATTATTTCATAAAATTTCCTTCATCAAGGAACAAGGTCATTAAGAGATGGACAATGCATGAAAATATGTGGTTGAATAGGGCGGCAATCATCTTTCAACTTAAATATAAGTCTGACACCGATACATCATTGCTCAAGCAAGCAATCATTCCTCATCTTGAATCGAAAGAATTTTTTCACCAAAAAGCTATCGGATGGTCATTAAGGCAATATGCATATACCGATCCTGCCTGGGTAAAATTATTTGTGAAGCAACATAATTTGAAGCCGCTTAGTGTGAGAGAGGCCATAAAGCATTTGAAATAAATTTATCATCGGTATTGCCAAAATGAAGATATATTAAATAATTGTTAGCCCTTCTTTTGAAGGCAAAATCCAACAATTTGGATTAATCTCCATTTTATTATCTCATAAAAAATCCTCATTTTTGCAGGATATCAAAGGAGAATACTTGTCCATTTCTTGTTTTTTTAGTCAAAAACCGGACAAAAAAATTAAAGCTCCAGTTTAGCCCGGAAGATGATGAGAAAGATTCAAAGCTATTGCCTTATATTCCTTTTAAGTGTTTTCAGCTCAAACCTAATTGCTCAAACACCGAGCACTTGCTTTGAGATACAAAGTATTTTGGTTGATGCTTGCGGAAATCCTGAAGGTGCCAATGAAATGGTTCGCTTTATCATCGGTCCTGCCGACATGAACACAGCTGATCTGGTTGTTGATTGGCCAAACAATTCTTATCAAAATATTTGTCAGGATGCAACTACAGCATCACACGTAGCGACATTAAATGCTACAATACAGGCATGCGGATTAATTCGAGAACCTGTTGGAGGTGTATTACCTGCCGGTGCAACTGTACTTATGGTTACGAGCACTGCGATGGATCCCAGCTTTAATTCCTTCGCAAATCTTACTGACACCATTTACATGATCTTTCAATGTGCAGGAAATACAAGCGGCCACTTTAGAAATTATTCTTCGACGACTGCTATCAGAACACTTGAAATGACATTTACCGGTATCTGTTCCGATCTGGTAGATTATGATGCCGCTGAATTAGTTGATCAAAACGGAACACCCACTGCTGCTGATGGCAGCACAGTGAACTATGATTTTGCAGGGAATGCAACCTATACTAATCCCGGTTGTCAGGCACCTATAACTACACTTCAGGTCAATCTCTCTGCAAGCAGTACAACTGTTTGTAATGGTGATTTGATAAATGTAACTGCAGTCATAAGTTCGGGAAATTTTAATTCGTATTTCTGGACCGGGGGAAATGGTACTTTCGTAAGCCCCACTCAACTAAGCAGCGATTACCAAACCGACCTAGGATTTCAGGGCACAGATGTTTTACGCTTTGGAGTTGTCGGCATTTGTAATGACACCTTATATACTGACTTACAGATCACCATAGGAAGCGGTGCAGTAGCAAGCATAAGTGCCGGCGGACCAACAAGTTTTTGTTCGGGCGATTCAGTCGTGTTGACTTCTTCAGCAGGTAACACTTATTCGTGGTCAAGTGGTGAAACTACACAATCGATTACAGTATTCAATTCAAATACATATACAGTTACTGTTACAGGAAGTTGCGGTACCAGCACAGCATCTCAAAATGTAGTCGTAGATCCTCTCCCGGTAGCTAGTATTGCTGCAAGCGGACCTACAAGTTTTTGTCAGGGTGGATCCGTGACACTGAGTGCAGCCGGTCCGGGGCCATACTTATGGTCGACAGGAGAAAAAACATCAAGCATTGTTGTCAGTACAACCAATAATATCGTGCTCACTGTCAGTAATGCATGTGGTATGGATACGGCTTCCCAAAGTGTTGTTGCAGATCCGGTGCCTTTGGCTGTGATAAATGGTGCTCCTACTGTGCTTTGTCCGAATGAAGTTGCAACACTTACTGCCTCCGGTGGAACATCATTTCTATGGTCTACAGGTGATACTACAGCTTCGATAAGCATCACTAATGGAGGTACCTATAGCGTAACAGTAAGTACCGGTTGCGGATCTGATGTTAGCAATGTCTCTGTTGGATCAAGCAATCTAAATGTTTCATTTACTGCCGATACATTAACAGGTGCTTTTCCTTTACCTGTGACTTTTACAAATGGATCATTCAGTGCAAATAGTTTTCATTGGGATTTTGGTGACGGTTCGACATCAACGGCAAACAGTCCTTTGCATACCTATCAATCAAATGGAACATACACAGTTGTCTTAACAGGTACAGATCTTCAGGGTTGTACAGACACAGCACAAGTGACCATTCTGATTTATGATGACACTCAGATTACCATTCCAAATGTGTTTACGCCAAATGGTGATGGAAAAAATGAACTTTTCAATATTTTCACTAACAAGACGAGCCTTGGTGTTTCAGGTCAGATCTTCAACAGATGGGGAGCAAAAATTGCCAGCTGGAACTCCTTGAATGGCGGCTGGGATGGCAAGACTGATGGTGGTTCAGATGCAGCCGAAGGTGTTTATGTTTACATCGTGAAAATTATTTTCCCTGATGGCGATGTGGAAGAACGCAATGGTGCCGTGAGTTTGATACGCTAATAGTTTTTAAGTCCGGCACGAACTCAATCCTTTCTCTGCTTATTAGTTGCTTTTGTTGCATCAGGTGATTTTCATCATAGTTGCTTAGTATTTTTTTGGATAAGTTTGGAATAATTCAAATCAAAGCCAAACTTATCCAACATGACCATGAACAATTATCTAGAGGAAATCTTCAGCTTGAAAGGGCAAATTGCTATCGTCACCGGTGGAGCAATGGGCATTGGAAAAGGCATTGCACTTTCACTTGCAAAAGCCGGCGCCATTGTACTTATTGCCGACATAGTAAAACCTGAGGAAGCAAAGTCAACAATGAATGAATTAAAAGAGATCATCCCTGCATGTTCCTATATGCAAATTGATCTGCGAAATATCTCTCAACTTTCCTCTCTTCCTCAAAAAGCAATTGATCAATACGGGGATTTGAATATTCTTGTGAATAATGCAGGCATATTTAAGTACAGACCAATGATGGATATGGATGAAAGCATGTGGGATAATACTGTTGATCTCAACCTAAAGTCAGCTGCATTTCTTTCAAGAGAGTTTGCCAAGGTCATGGAAGTAAAAGGACATGGTGCTCGGATAATCAATATCACTTCAATTGATGCGATTAAGCCGGTAGCCTGGAATCTTTCACACTATGATTCTTCGAAAGCTGCTTTGAGAATGTTCACCCGCTCATTTGCAAAGGAAGTGGCCTCACTGGGAATACTTGTGAATGACATTGCTCCCGGAGGTGTGAATACTCCGGGAGCTAAAACCATAGGAGGAGACAATCCGGATCCAAAGCAATTAAAGGCAATGGAGCAACAAACAGCAGCATTTATTCAGATGTTACCAATCAAGAGATTTGGAGAGCCTGAAGATATCGGACATGCTGTAGTATTTCTTGCAGGCAAGGCTGCGTCTTATATTACGGGAACTAGCATTGTCATAGATGGTGGCATGCTTATCATGTGATAGAAAACATTTACAGCAGGGCCGAATTAACTACATATTTCTCCTATACTCTCCGCCTACCTCAAAAAGTGCATGAGTGATTTCACCTATGGAACAGTATTTGGCAGCTTCCATTAATTGTTCGAAAATATTTTTATTCTGAATTGCCGCATCCTGCACCTTTGAGAGTAATTCCTGAGCCTGAGCTTTGTTGGCCTTATGTAACTCCTCCAGCATATGGATCTGATATTCCTTCTCCTCCTTCTCTGCCCTGATAACCTCACGAGGTAAAACCGTAGGCGATCCCTTTGAACTTAAAAAAGTATTCACTCCTATAATTGGAAACTCACCTGTATGCTTCAAAGTTTCATAATACAATGATTCTTCCTGGATCTTCCCTCGTTGGTACATGGTCTCCATTGCACCCAGAACACCACCTCGTTCGGTGATCCTGTCAAATTCTTTGTATACAGCCTCTTCAACAAGATCTGTTAACTCATCTATGATGAACGATCCCTGTAATGGATTTTCGTTCTTCGCCTGACCTAATTCTTTATTGATTATAAGCTGTATGGCCATAGCACGACGAACACTTTCTTCGGTAGGTGTAGTAATGGCTTCGTCGTATGCATTCGTGTGAAGAGAATTGCAGTTATCATAAATTGCATACAAGGCCTGCAAAGTTGTGCGGATGTCATTAAAGTCAATCTCCTGTGCATGCAGTGAGCGTCCGGATGTTTGAATGTGATACTTCAACATTTGTGAACGCTCGTTTCCGCCATATTTTAATTTAATGGCTTTAGCCCATATCTTTCTTGCCACTCTTCCAATCACGGCATATTCCGGATCTATACCGTTGCTGAAAAAAAATGAAAGGTTAGGGGCGAAATCATCGATATGCATTCCACGGCTCAGGTAATACTCGACGTATGTAAATCCATTTGATAAGGTAAATGCCAGCTGTGTGATCGGGTTTGCTCCTGCTTCAGCAATATGATAGCCACTAATGGAGACACTATAAAAATTGCGAACTCGCTGGTCAATAAAATATTTTTGGATATCACCCATCATTCTCAGTGCAAACTCAGTACTGAAAATACAGGTATTTTGTGCCTGATCTTCTTTGAGAATATCAGCCTGAACAGTTCCGCGAACCTTGGTAAGTGTTTCCGCTTTTATTTTTTCATAAACGTCATGAGGAAGAACTTCATCGCCCGACACTCCTAAAAGAAATAAGCCAAGACCGTTATTCCCTTCAGGCAATTCACCCTGGTAAGCCGGTCGCTTTACAGCTTTCCTTTTATATATCGCTTCAATTTTTTTTTCGATCTCTTTTTCTAAACCGTTCTCGTGAATATAAATCTCACATTGCTGATCGATCGCTGCATTCATAAAATAGCCCAGCAACATAGGTGCCGGTCCATTGATGGTCATTGAAACAGAAGTCGTAGGGGATGAAAGATCAAATCCTGAATAAAGTTTTTTTGCGTCATCAAGGCAACAAATGTTCACTCCTGAATTTCCGATCTTACCATAAATGTCCGGGCGCCAATCGGGGTCATTACCATAAAGTGTAACAGAATCGAAAGCGGTAGACAAGCGAGCTGCAGGCATTCCTTTGCTTACATAGTGAAAGCGACGATTGGTACGCTCCGGCCCACCTTCTCCCGCAAACATCCGTGTCGGATCCTCACCTTCTCTTTTGAATGGATAGATGCCTGATGTATAAGGAAATTCACCCGGGACATTCTCTGTCAGCATCCAGTGTAAAATTTCACCCCAGCTATTGTAAGATGGAGTCACAACCTTGGGAATCTTCGAGTGAGAAAGCGACTCGGTATGTGTCTGGATATTTATTTCTTTATTTCGAACCTTGAAAGTATATACATCATCCTTATAAAGTTTACGCTTGGCCTCCCAACCCTGCAACAATTTCCAGTTGATAGGATCCAGATGAAGTTTTGTGTTTTCAAATGTTTCCTCCAAGCCTTTCAATAATCTATCTCTGTCCTCGAGCTTTCCTGCTTTGATAGTAGTCATTGAAAGATGCAGTGCATACAATTGCTCGGCAATATTACTCTGTTCTCTTGCCCACTTTTCGTAGTTGCGGTTGTTTTCAGTGATCTCACTCAGGTAACGGGTGCGGTTGGGCGGGATGACGTAAATCTTCTCCGACATCTCCTTAGAAATTTTATAAGAAGATTTCAATGGGGCATTTGTCTTCTCAACAATTTGTCCCATGACTGCCAAATACAAATTATTCATCCCGGGATCATTGAATTGAGAAGCAATGGTTCCAAAGACAGGAAGTTTATCATCCTCTGTTTCCCAGAGCTGGTGATTTCGCTTGTACTGTTTCTTTACGTCACGCAAAGCGTCAAGTGCCCCTCGCTTGTCAAATTTATTCAATGCGATAAGGTCAGCAAAGTCAAGCATGTCGATTTTTTCAAGCTGTGTCGCTGCACCATATTCAGGTGTCATGACATAGAGAGAAACATTGCTATGGTCAAGAATCTCAGTATCGCTTTGCCCTATACCTGAAGTTTCAAGGATGACAAGATCATAGTTTGCAGCCTTTAAAATATCAACAGCTTCACTCACGTGTTTTGAAAGGGCTAAATTGCTTTGTCGAGTGGCCAGTGAACGCATATAAACCCTGGGATTACGAATAGCATTCATACGAATACGATCGCCCAACAATGCCCCGCCTGTTTTTCTTTTTGACGGATCAACAGAGATGACGCCTATGAATTTATCCGGGAAGTCAAGAAGAAAGCGGCGGACAAGCTCATCTACGAGAGATGATTTACCTGAGCCACCTGTTCCTGTAATTCCAAGGACAGGTGTCTTGCTTTTCTTTGCCAACTCACGAACACGAAGCATCTCCGGTTCAGCCATCTGAGGATTATTCTCTGCAGCAGATATCAGTCTGGCTATCGCATTCCAATTTCTTTCCAACAGATACCCAACCTCACCATTTAATTTTTCTCCTGTCGGAAAATCACTTTTACCTAAAAGATCATTTATCATTCCCTGAAGACCCATATGTCTTCCATCATCAGGATGATAAATTCTCGTGATACCATACTTTTGCAATTCTTCAATTTCATCAGGAAGAATTGTACCTCCACCCCCACCAAAAACTTTGATATGACCGGCTCCTTTTTCTTTTAACAGGTCAACCATGTATTTAAAATATTCAACATGCCCTCCCTGATAACTGGTCATCGCTATTGCCTGTGCATCCTCTTGTATTGCACAATTGACCACCTCCTCTACACTTCTGTCATGACCAAGGTGGATAACTTCGGCACCACTTGACTGAATGATCCTTCGCATGATATTTATCGCTGCATCATGACCATCGAATAAAGATGCTGCAGTGACAATCCTGATCTTATTTTTAGGCTTATAAACGTCTGTTTTTTGCATTTTTATCTTAAAATGTAAACAAAGATAGGAAAATGATCGATTTTCAGAACTCTGCAATTTTCTGCCGAATCAAGAATTTATTCAGTCAGAAATCTTGATCGACCGACCGGGAAATTTCAAAAAAATAATTTTATCAATTGTTCAACCGTTTTATCTGAGTTGTCTTTGAAACAGGCTGCTATGGCGGATCTCCCAATGTAATACAAAACTGTGCCCATCTACCAAGCGAAATATTGCACTCGCCATAAATGTAATTTTAATCCTCTTTATATGGACAAATTTTCATAAAATAGTATTTCTAAAGGCTTTCCGGCTATTCATTAGACTCTGGTTTTGAAAAATATCTTATTACTTTCTATTATCCTGAACTTTTTTCAGGGCAATGCCTTATGCCAGCCGTTGATCAACGAAATCTGTCCGGCTAATATTTCCATTATCAGAAACCATGCAGGTGACTTTGACGACTACATCGAGATCGTTAATACAGGACAAACATCTATTAACCTGGAAAATTATGGTATCTCAGATGATACGGATAGCACCGAAAGGTTCATCTTTCCTGAATATACACTGGCAGCAGGATCCAAATTATTGGTCTTTGCAGTCGGAGATAAAAAAATAGATAAAATCGATCACTATGAGATGCCTGTCGATGGGAATGGTATATGGAGTTATAGCTATGACTCATTAGTGACTGACAGTACCTGGAGAGACTTATCTTATGATGACAGTCAGTGGAGTACCGGCGCAGGAGGTATAGGTTATGGTGATAATGACGACGGAACCATCGTACCTGTTTGTCAGGCTGTTCAAATGAGATACACTTTTGAGGTTGAAGATTCACTGGATGTATTGGAAGCGATTCTGATGATGGATTTTGACGATGGCTTCACAGCTTACCTTAACGGTGTAGAGATTGCGTCAAAAAATATGTGGCCGGGACCTTTGTCTTGGAACATTTTTGCCAATGATGCTCATGAGGCAGGATTTTATCAAGGTCTGCCTCTTGATTCTTTTTTTATAGATCCTACAACTTTAAAAAATACAATCCGGAATGGTAAAAATGTTCTTGCTGTTCAAACTCATAATGTTGAACCCAATTCATCTGACTTGAGTTCAATGGCTTTTTTGTTTTTTGGGATGGAAGATGAAGATTATATTTATTCTGCACCTCCATCTTGGTTTTTAATTCCGGATAACATTTCGTTCAATGCAGATTTCAAGCTCAGCCGCTCAGGTGAGACAGTATATTTATTCGATCCTTCAGGCAACATCATTGATCAGATATCTTATCCTGCTATTGAGTCAGATCACTGCTATGCAAGAAGTACGGATGGATCACAAAACTGGTGCATTAACATCCATCCTTCACCGTTGGAATCCAATGATTCCTTTTCTTGCTATTCCGGCTATGCACAAACACCAATATTCTCTCTTAGTGGTGGCTTCTATAGCTCTCCTCAAACAGTTGATTTGATCAGCACTCAAGGCAATTCGACTATTCGGTATTCTACAAATGGAGATGAACCGGATAGCTCTTCGAATGTATTTACATCTAGTCTTATATTAGATTCAACAACTACCATTCGGGCAAGAGTCTTTGCAAATGGATATCTCCCGGGCAAAACCATTTCACATACTTTTCTTCTTAATGTAGAAAGTAAATTGCCGGTGTTTTCAATCAGTACAGACTCCTTAGGATTGTGGGATGAAAATACAGGTATCTATGTATTAGGCCCAAATGCTGATACTGCAAAACCTTACTATGGTGCAAATTTCTGGCAGGACTGGGAAATTCCTGCATCCATAGAATACTATGGCAAGGATAAACAAAAGATCTTCAGTGTAAATGCAGAAATTGAAATTTATGGGAACTACTCCAGGTCCAAGCCTCAAAAAAGTTTAGAGATCCATTTAAAAGATCGGTATGGAACGGGATCGATTGCATATCCTTTGTTATCTGACAAATCTTTCATCCGTGAATACGAAAATATTATTCTAAGAAATTCAGGGACAGATTGGAATATTGTTCATTTCCGCGATGCATTCATGGAAAAGATCATGAAAAATACTTATAGCGGTTATCTTGCCGCAGAGCCTGTTCGTGTTTTTCTGAATGGCCAGGATTGGGGAGTATACAACTTACACGAAAAAAATAATCATAAGTGGGTTGAAACAAATTTTGAATTGGAGAAAGGAGAATATGATTTTCTTTCGGAAGAAGGGATCGTTATGTCAGTTGTGGAAGGAAGTGATAAAGATTTTTGGGAATTGTATGATATAGCTACCGGACAAGCTCCTGAAACAGATGAGTATTATAATCAGGTAAGTGCCAGACTTGACCTTAAAAATTTTAGCGATTATTTTATAGCTGAAACATACTATAACAACGGTGATTGGATCGGAGACTGGACTAATAACATAAAATTATGGAGACCAAAATCCGAAAATGGACGATGGAAATACGTATTGCTGGATCTTGATTTCGGAATGGGTCTGGTTGGAAATGCAACAGATAACCGACTTGAAATAGCCAGAAATCCTGCAGCCTTTAGTCATAGTTCAGAATTATTCGATGCTATACTGGAGAACCCTAAATTTAAATCATACTTTATCAATCGCTATGCAGATCTTTTGAATACTATTTATCTGCCTTCAAATGTTGAAAGTGTAATGCGATCGTTCAAAGATTCCATGATAACGGATATGGTATATCATTTTAATAAATGGACGAACGATACGGTGATATGGAATTTTAATATTAATAGAATGATGTCTTTTGCTTCTCAAAGACCGGATCTGACAAGAGACATGATCAAAGATCAATTCGGACTCAATGGAAAGGTCTCTCTTACTTTACAGACCAACCCTCCACTGGCCGGGAGGATTGAAATAAATACCATCACTCCCTTATCATATCCATGGGAAGGCATTTATTTTAATGGTAATCCGGTGACGGTGACAGCCATACCAAATCCCGGTTACACTTTCGATCATTGGACTGCAAGTCCCCTTGCAGGTAATACTACAGAGCAGCAAATCTCTTTGAATTTCACATCCAACGATGTTCTTACGGCTCATTTTACAGGAAATCCGACCGATCCCAAACTCAACGTAAGTGAATTCAACTACAATTCACATTCATCGATAGATTCTGAAGACTGGATAGAACTTAATAATTATGGAAATACGGAACTGGATATTTCAGGTTGGAAAATCAGAGATGAAGAAGACCACAATTCTTATACTTTTCCAACAGGGACCAAAATTGCTTCCGGCGGCTATCTTGTTGTAGCAAGAGACACATGTGCATTCCATTCGATCTATCCTGATGTGAGCAACTTTGTCGGACCATTTGGATTTGCCTTGAATAATTCCGATGACGAGATACGTGTATATGATTATTTAGATCAACCGTATTTATCATTGATATATCAAACACAACTCCCGTGGCCCGTAGAAGCGGATGGTGACGGTTATACTTGTGAATTGCAAAACAACTCAACTGATTTAAGCAATGGAAGCAACTGGGCCATAGGTTGCTTTGGAGGTTCACCCGGAAGATCTTCTAACAATGAACTTGCTTTTAACATCCGAATATCCGGAGAAAATTTCTTTTGTTCTCAAGATGTTTGTCAATTGAATGCTCTTGAAATATCAAATGCATTGTATGAATGGTCATTCAATGGTGATCTGATTGACAATGCAAATTTACCATACTATGCTGCATCCGAAACAGGTCTTTATTCTGTCGAACTCTCGATTCAAAATTGTTCAGGACAATCCGAAATAAAGGAGGTTATTGAGACGCAATTGTCAGTAGCTCCAAAAATTACCGGAGGAAGTCGTTGTGGCCCGGGCTCGGTTCTTCTAATGGCTAATTCTGAAGAAGATGTTAGCTGGTTTGAATCGATCAATGGTGAAGCAATCTTCACCGGCAATTTATTTCTTACACCGGAATTAAAAAATCACAAAAGTTATTTTGTGAGAAGTGGAGATGTTTGTCCGAGTGAAATGATTGAAGTTGAGGCAAAAATCAGGAATGAATGCGAATCTGAAATAGCAATATACCCAAATCCTTCCTCAGGTGGGGCTTCTTTAATTTTACACTATGAAAATCTTGAAGCAGGAAATGGTTTAGTGCAGATAACTGATTGCTGTGGCAAAGTATTGCGAAGCTTTTCTATGGAATTTTCTCCATACAGATCTACATATGATCTGCCTATACTTGATTTTCCACAAGGCGCTTACCTTGTGAGTTTATATCAGAACGATTTTGTTTATGTCACAAAAATGATAAGGCAGTAAATCCAGCTTTAAATTTTACTGATCAAACCGCTTTGTTCCATTCTTTTTATTTCAGCCTTGCTAAGTACAGATCTGTTAGTTTCCAACCATGCTTTCAATTCAATCATGAGATCGGGATACTTTTTTGCTAAATTTGAAATTATGGAAATTGAAAATGCCTTGACAGCGATTGCCTCATTATTATCATGTATCAGCTCAAAACACTTGCTCACAACACTTGATTCATACCTGGACGGGATATCAAGATATTGAAGTACACGAACAAGGTTTCGCTTCAATGCAGGATGAACAGGCTTTGACAACAAAGGAAGTAATCGTTGCAAATGTGGCACAATTAATTCAGGATACTTTTCTCCGTGTGTACCTAAAACCCAGGCAGCTCTTTGAGCAATTACCGCATCCTTATCCAACACCAGATTTACAACTTTAGCAAATCGTTCCCGATCTCTTCCAATATACTTGCCAATTCGTAATGTCAGTGCTTTAGTATGTTCTTTCCTTAAGGCCTCGGCAATATTCATGGGTTATTATTTATATCTTTTACCGATCACTTCCAGGTACGCAGAAATATCATTATCATACTTTGTCTCTATTTCCTGTAACATCTCTTCTTTTTGAGAATCATACCGAATAAAACTAAGAAAGTACGTATTATTCGGCAAGCTCTTCTCAAAAGATTTTTTATACCTATGAGGAAAATGAAAATTTATTGTATCCAGAGATTTTACAATTTCAGTCATTCTATCTTGTTTAAATTTTTGTTTCAATGGCTCTTCCAGGTTTTCTATCCTTCCATACAAAGTATCAAGAATTGCAGCGGCTCTTAGCATGTGCTTACTATACATATCTGTATCTTCTTTACGCAACAGATATTCCTTCAATTCTGATGAATCATCTCCAAACCGAGAACTAAGAAACTTTATAGCTCCCACTTCTCCTATAACGCTGGCCAGATTTTCATTAAAATTCACATCACTTTTCACATACAGAGTAGTATGTGTCATTTCATGAATTATCAATTCAGCAAGACTCCCATCAGAACGTTTCAACATTCCTGATAGTATTGGATCTTTAAACCAACCGAGAGTACTCCATGCGCTCACGGGACTAAGGTCAGTATCATAGCCTGCATTGCGTAAAATATCTTCCTCCTCTTTACCTTTCTCTTCTTGAAAAAAACCTTTGTAAGAAACTTCACCAACAACCGGAAATTTCCAATGGTAAGCAGCCAATTTAAATGGATCACTTGCTGTCAGCACCCATAACAAGGGTTTGGACTGTTGATCATAAAAACTCGTATAATTTTCAGAATCCTTCAAACCAAGTGAATCGGCCGCAAAACGTCTAATCTCCTCAATAAATTTCAACCTAAGCTTTGTACTATCGGAAACCTGTCCATCATCCATAACCTCTTTCACAGGTCTGGAAGAATAAACAATATTTATTTGCCCTTGCAGTTGCATCCATCCGTAAGCTACAAGCTCTCTGTTCCATAGCGCCCAAATTAGTGCAAGAAAAAATAAGATGAATAGAGTTTTTAATCCATACCCGATGAACCTTCTCATACAATCCTTTTACCTTCTTTTTTACCTGTCATTTTGGTACAGGAATTTGAACAATTCATTAAAAGGATCAGCTAAGTCCTGCTAATTGTGCTTCAATGGCTTTTATCTTTGCCTCGGCATCTGCCTTCTTCTTCATTTCATTCTCTACAATCTCAGGTTTGGCATTAGAAACAAATCGTTCATTTGCAAGTTTAGACTGAACAGATTTTAAAAAACCTGTATTATAATCGAGTTCCTTTTTCAGTCGTTCCCTTTCTGCCGCAACATCAAAATTATCGCGCATTGGAATATAAAACTCAAAATGACCAATGATAAAGCTTGAGGCATTCTCAATTTTCTCAGGAGATCTTTCAAACTTGTCGAGATTGGCAAGCTTAAGTACCATTCCGTTAAATCGATCATCGAATTTAGCAGCAGACTTAACAAAGAGAGACAATTGTTCTTTGGGTGAAATATTTTTCTGCACCCGTATATTTCTGATCTGTGTAATAAGTTCAGAAGCAGTGTTGAAAGACGCTAACAAATCTGCATCAACTTTTTGCGGAACAGGCCATTTCGCGTGAATGATACAATCAGAAGAACGATTCACATCAAGCAAATGCCATAATTCCTCCGAGATAAATGGCATGAAGGGATGAACAACTTTTAGAAGTTTTTCAAAATTTAAAATTCTTGCCTTGTAGGTAACCGGATCAACAGGCAGGGAGTTTCCATCCACAAACTCAGGCTTAACCATTTCTAGGTACCATGCACAGAAATCGTCCCACACCAATTTATATGTTGCCATCAAAGCATCACTCATTCTGTATTTCGAATAGTGATCATTAATTGCTTCCAACTGCTCGTCAAATCGATTATTGAACCATTCTACAGCTATTGCATTTTGATGATCTTGCTTCATTGCAGAATCAACTTCCCAGCCTTTTACCAGGCGGAATGCATTCCAAATTTTGTTTGCAAAATTCCTGCCCTGTTCACAGAGTGACTCATCAAAGAGCAGATCATTTCCTGCAGGAGAAGAAAACAACATCCCTACACGGACACCGTCAGCACTATATTTAGCGATAAGGTCGAGTGGATCAGGAGAATTACCCAGTGACTTCGACATTTTTCGTGCTTGTTTATCTCTTACAATACCTGTCAGATAAACATTTGAAAAAGGCTTCTTGCCGGTGTATTCATAACCGGCAATAATCATCCTTGCTACCCAGAAAAATAATATCTCAGGCGCAGTGATCAAATCATTAGTAGGATAATAATAATTAATATCCTTGTTCTTGGGATCTTTAAAGCCATCGAAAACCGAAATCGGCCACAGCCATGAACTAAACCAGGTATCCAATACATCCTCATCCTGACGAATATCTTTCCCGCTATAATTTGACGAAGGATCTTTCTTTCTGAAAAGTTCAAGAGCCTCCTCTTCCGTTTTGCAAACAACAAATGAGCCATTAGGAGCATAAAAGGCAGGAATTCTTTGTCCCCACCAAAGCTGTCTGGAGATACACCAGTCGTGTACGTTCTCCATCCAATGCTTGTAGGTATTAATAAACTTCTCAGGAATTAATTTGATCTCGCCATTCAAAACATTATCCAAAGCAGGCTTAGAGATGTCGCTCATCTTTAAGAACCACTGCATAGATAACTTTGGTTCAATCACTGCATCTGTACGTTCGCTATAGCCGACCTTGTTTTTATAATCATCTGTCTTGACAAGATTTCCCATTGCATCGAGATCCTTCACGATCTTTTTCCGCACAATGAAGCGATCTTCACCAATATAAAATTTTGCATTTGGACTCATTGTGCCATCATCATTGATGGTATCAATAACTTCCAATCCGAACTTTTGGCCAATTGTATAGTCATTAATATCATGCGCCGGGGTGATCTTCAATGCACCTGTACCAAATTCAATATCTATGTAGGTATCAGCAACAATTGGAACCGGACGATTCACCATAGGAATAACGGCAAACTTACTTTGCATCTTTTTGTAACGATCATCATCAGGATGCACACAAACACCTGTATCACCTAAAATTGTTTCTGGACGAACTGTTGCAATTTGAATAAACTCATTACCGGAAAAAGACTTTTCACCAACTTTAACCGACCATGAATCCCCGTCAATAATCCATTCCGAATTTCCCTCTTTCAAAAGTTTTGCAAGATCCGCATCCACGATAGCATAGCGAACATAGTAAAGCTTTGAATTAACTTCTTTGTAAATAACTTCTTCATCACTTAAAGCTGTTTTGCCTGCCGGATCCCAGTTCACCATGCGAACACCACGGTAAATACTTCCCTTATTGAAGAGGTCAATAAATACAGAAATGACAGCATCGCTAAGATCATCTTCCATCGTAAAGCGAGTACGACTCCAGTCACAAGAAGCACCAAGTTTTTTTAATTGATCGAGAATGATGCCACCGTACTTCTCTTTCCATTCCCATGCATACTTTAAAAACTCGTCACGCGTGAGATCCTTTTTACTAATCCCCTTTTCTTTCAGCATTGCAACCACTTTTGCTTCTGTAGCAATCGATGCATGATCCGTTCCCGGCACCCAGCAGGCGTTCTTTCCCAACATTCGAGCACGGCGAATGAGGACATCCTGGATGG
>Ga0116142_10003261_pt1 | contig 16476 bp, 15 predicted proteins | sample AD_UKC033_MetaG_FD_89785 | JGI IMG/M metagenome (GOLD analysis project Ga0116142, IMG submission 89785) | Active sludge microbial communities of municipal wastewater-treating anaerobic digesters from USA - AD_UKC033_MetaG | ecosystem: Engineered > Bioreactor > Anaerobic > Digestate | place: USA... | reverse complement strand
TGGGGGTGATGGCTGCGACCGTGTCGGCAGTACCTGCAGGCCGCACTCGGATGGTGGGGTTTTTGCCGGTGCTGTCGATGTCTTTGTGGTAGATGCCAAGGACGTATGCCTGGCCGGGAGTGACCGCGTAGTCCCTGTATATATAGGCACTGGTCGCTCCGTTTTCCCGAATTTTGACGCAGTTACCGGAGACACCATCTGCTTCGGAGGTGGCTGTGCTCCCCACTTCCGTCCACAAATCCACGTCGGCTTGGTCGTTGAATGAGCTAGCGAGCACCGTTGATCCGACCGAGTAGTTGACGCCGTCGTCACAATAACCGATCATATACTGGTCGAAGTTTACGTGCTCCAGCACCAGCGCCGCCACCGACGTAACCGCGCCGAGGTTTATGTCGAGCAGATAGGCATTTTTAGTTAGGTCGTTGGCATGAAAGCAGCGGTCAAGGTCATTCAGCACCAGCATGTTTTCGTCTGGCTGTCCCGTTTCTTCTGATCGTGGCGTGATCATGGCGTCAGTCAAGGCAATGAGGCTATTGGAGACGATGATGTTTCCCATTATTTCCCCGCTGCAATTTTTTGGATGATTACGCGCCCCTTGCTGCTTCTCATAAAGCGCTCAGCATGGTTCCATATCGCCTTTGCATTCTCTTCCGCTGTTCCGGTGGCGTTGACCGTGAGGTAGATGACAGTAGTGTCGCCGCTGCTTTTAACCGTGGCGTCTGAGCCCGTAGAGCTTGAAACGGTTGTGCCTGTCTCTGTGCTGCCGGAGGGTTCCGCCAGCGCCCAGACTCCCGCTTCAATGCTTTGCAGGGTGGTAAGCTGCTGCTGGTCGATCTCGATTGCGGAAAGCTGATCGACGGCAAAATCTTCCAGCGTGCCGAGGCCTGAAATCACCTCGTCAAAGATCGCCTGATATTCCGGGCTGGGCCGTTCGTAAGCTTCCTGAGCAACGCTGAGGTAATCGCTAAGGAGTCCTTGAAGGTCGGACGTTGCCGAAATCTGCTCTTCCGGAGAGAGGCCTGCAAGGTAAGCATCAATCGACATGCCGCCCGTATATTCGTCAATCGCGCTGCGAGCAATGCCCAGACGATCATAGGCGGTAGCCGGGTTTGCAAGGCCGGTGAGCAAGGAAAGCTGCGTGTTTTGGATATTATCAAGCACGCTTTGCCAGGATCCGGCCAGAGAATCCAGCTCGCTAATCGTCATTCCGAATTTTTCAGACACCATAAACTGTTTGTCGATGGCGTCGAGCTGAACCTCGTACCAGTAATCGAGCAAGTCTTGCAAAGGCTGCAGCGCCTCTTCCGAGACTCCGGCAGCACGTAGAGCGTCAATGCCTGCCTGGTGGCCCTGGTAAGATGTTCCGAGCTGGTAGCGGGCGTAATCCTGCGGCGAGAGAGTCGCCTGCATGATGTCAGCCTGCAGGCTGTTTGCGATACTCGTGTATTGGTCTTCAAGCTGCTGCTGAATGGCGATTTGATCTTCAGCGGTTTTCTTGAATTGCTCATCGAGCCAGAGGATGTCGGCGGTAAACGCTTGGACAGCAGCATCAACCTCTAGCTCTGGATAGTAGTGCTGCGCCATCCATTCGATATCTGTATCTGATGCTGTCTTGAACCACTCGGGAAGCCAAGCCAAATCCTGAAGTGCTGTTTCCGGCGAACCATAGGCATCCAAAATGCTCTGACCAGTTGGCATTTCAACGCTTGGCTCGTCAGGGTTAGCCGGTCCGGTCGTAGCCAGCAAATCAGGCAGAATATACCTCTCGATCATTGCCAGGGCCGAGAAGTCCAGGTCGGTAAAGCCCTGAAGCCGGAGCCGTGCATTCTCGATTGATGCCGCTAAGTTATCCCAATAGCCGGTGCTATCCTGGATCACGGCGTTTGCTTGGGTTTGCCAATAGAAAAAGTCTTCTGTGGCCTCGATTTCGCCACTGAGTACGTCCTCGAGCATCTGGTAGTAGGTGACGAGGATTTTTAGTTCTTCCTCCGTGAATTGATAGCCGGAGGTCAGCGCCGATTGGATGGCTACCATGTCGGCAGCATAGAGATTGTAATCGTTCTGAGCCTCAAGACTTGCTTGCAGGACATCGTACATCTCGGTAATCGAGCCCGATGTCTCAGCGGTGACACCTAAGAGATCGGAAAGCGCCTGAGCGACTGCAGCCGTTGAAGCTTCGAGCGGCGTCATGCCCATGTCGTTAAGCAGCGCCATAGCCTCAGCAAGGCTCATTGCGCCCGTGTAAACCTCAGAGAAGTAATCCTCTATTGCTCCCGCGCTTAGAGTGCCGTAGAAGGCTATTAGCGCCTGTCCTGCGGCCTGCGCATCGTGGCCCCAGTCCTCCATATACATGGCGGTAAGCTCGATTGTGTCGCCGTATTTCCCCAGCGCTGCAGCCGTCGCTTCAGTTGCGCGCCCCTGCTCGTCAAGCGTGTTGGCTACATCAGCGGCCAGGTTGTCGTACTTGCCAAGGGTGGCTTCGTAGTCGGTTTTGGTCATCTGATCAGCCAGGTAGGTGTGCTCGTATCCGGCATACTGTACCTTCGCCTGAGACTCGCCAGCTTCGGTCAGGCCAACGTACCCAACGCCAGGGATGTACTGATCGCCGGAAGGATGCTCGGCAGAGGTGAGCATTGACGGCAGCTGTGAGAGGTCGGTAATACCTGATATCTCGGCAAAGTTCGTTGACCAGGTGGCGCCGCGTTCGTCGCGCCGGGCTTCGTGGTCCGCGCCGCCGAGAGAACCGCCAAAGATGCCACCAAGAGTCGCGCCAATAACCGCACCAAGGCCAGGAATCGGTATCAGTGCTTGTCCGATCATTGCGCCTGCTCCGGCGCCGATACCTGCAAGAGCCGGTTCGTTATATGGCAATCCAAGAGGCTGAGCGAGCAGGGAATAGCCGATTGAGCCAGCCGCGCCATAGATCCCGTATGAGTTCAAAAACTGCATCGACTGAGCGCCGAATCCGGTGGCTGTCGGTGCAAGCTCGGCCATCATCATTTGAGCCGTTGCCGGATCGATAACGCCCGCCATTGCCAGAGTTGCGATACTGGAAGCATCGAGAGCCGCCGTAGTTGCGCCCATGCCAAGGAATGACATTGCGCTTGAAGCGATAGAAGGCAGTCCGGGAATTCCGCCAAGAGCTCCCTTTCCGGCTGAAATGGCTGTCAATCCCGCATCGAGCATTGCAGCTGTGGGCGTTGACGGTACGGGCAATCCCATGGCAAGGTTGAAGCCGATATTAGCCATGTCGGCAGCAAAGCCGCCCGTGATACGCTTACCGATCTGGCTCATGAAAGTGGCGAGGTCCTCGCCTTCGCCGATAAGCCTTGCAGCAAAATCTCCAAAAGCTTCTCCACACTGCTCCCAGGTATCCTCATTAATGTCTTCAATGTCATTGCAGCTCTCCGCCCACACCTCAACCGTGTACGCCGCCTCATCGGAAAACCATCTGGTGTAATCCTGTAAGGCCTCGTCACGCTCATTCCAGAGCTGAATCTGCGCTGCAAGAGCGTCGCTGGTGGTATCGAAGAAGTCTTTTCCTGAAGAAGTGGCCTGCTGGTACTCGTAGCCGATGTGTGATAACTGTTTGGCGTATTGCTCAGGCGTAACAAGGCCATATTTTAAGGCCTCGTCAAGCTTCTTCAGCTCATCGTTGTACTTCTGCATGGGGTCGATAGCATCTTTGAGCTTCTCGGCATAGGCGATCAGCTCCTTGCTTGCCTCTCCAAGGCCGTCTTTAACACCGCTGCCTGCGTCATTGCCCGCCCGATTAAGTTCTTCAAAAGCTTTGACAGTCGGCCCGATAATACCGGGTACATTCGCCCATTCTGCAGTAAGCGTTGACCATGATTTTCGGCTCATCTTTTCTATGGCAACGTTCGATGCGATCACCGCCTTCTCAAAGGCTTCTTTTGTTGGCTTAGCAATGTCGGGTATCTCAAGCCATCCTCGTGTGAGATCATCCCAGCTTTTCCCCATATCGTCGGCAAAAACGTTCCATGAGGTTTGAATCTCTCTTTCAAAGTCGAACGAAGCGTTGACTATGGCATTCCAGTAATACTTCATCCCCTCAACGCCATCTTTCAAGTTGGGATTGAGCGCCGCACCTATTAAGCCTCCGAGGTTATAAAACTGCTGGCCGATCACCTTAACAGCGGAAAAGGCCTGAGAGATGATGAGCGCGAAGGATTCTCCCGCAGTCTTCCCCATAAAAACAAAGGCGTCAATGATGTCATCACCCCAGTCGGCCATGAAGGCCTTTGTTTTCTGCCACTCGGTTTCTTCCAGCGGCTTGACTTTGGCTATCTCTTCGCTTGCGCCTTTTGCCGCCTTTTCAAGTTCTTCGAAATAGGAGATTGCACCCTCGGGGAGGCTGGCAAAAACCTTGGTAATATCCACGGCAGCACTAAACACGTCGCCAAGTTCGTCCACGACAAAGCCTATGGCCTTGCCCGCCGTGTCAAAGGCCGCTTCCGCTTTCTTGCCCCATTCCTCCAGTTGGCCGCTTTTCTGCAGCTCGTCGAGGTACTTGTTGAGATCCTGAAGGCCGTCAGTGACGATTGGAAGAAATGCGTCGCCTATCGTGTCAGAGGTATCCTTGATCTGCTCCTTGAGGATCCTCATCTGGTTCGCGTACCCGCCGGATGTCTTCAGAAAGTCGCCTTGCGAGTCGGTGGTGTGCTTGAGCATCAAAGAATACGTTGCTGCCGCCTTTTCAAGCATCGTGAGGGAATCAGCGGACCGCTTTCCCGTTTCCGCCATCGCCTCCTGCTGAATCGTTGCGGCCGTCAGCATCGGAATATACTTTTGAATCGGGTCGAACTCACCCCGGAAGGCTGACTGCATATCCTGGAGCACTTGAGCAGCGCCGCCGGCCACATTTTTGAAGCTCGCGATATCGGCGGAGAGCTCAACCAGGCCTTGGCTCATCTTTGCCGCAGAAGCGACGCCTGAGCCCAGTTGTTTAAAGAGATCCCCGAGAGAGGAAGAGTAATCGAGCGCTGCCTGACGGCTTAGGCCCATGGTAGTGGCGCTATCTTTGGCCCATTCGAGCATCGCCTGGTGCTGCTGGCCGAAAACGACAGCGCTTTTATTCAATGTCTCGTTCAAATCCGAAGCGCCTTTAATGCTCTGAGTGATCGCGTAGCCTATTCCTGCCGTCGCCGCTACGGCCGCCACGGCGGCGACGTTAAAAGCCGATTGCATCACGCTTCCAAGCCGCTGCCAGTTTCTTTCGGTAGTCCTGATGTCAGCATCGATATGATGCGTGTATGCCGTCATGGACCGCTCAGCCTCGTTGAGCTGCCGATCCATTCGTGAATGATCGGCCTCTAGTTGAGCAACCAGCTTTCCAAAGTCATCATTCATGGCCTATGCCTTTCTTGCTTCGTGTTTGATCATTTCAATAACGGCCCCGTGGTTACGGCGGATGGCTTCTTCCAGAAATTTTGCACCGCCGCCTTCTCTGCGGAAGTGATGCTCGATATTCTCATGTACGTAGATAGCGTAATACGCGGTAAATCCGATCTCGACAATAGCCTTGTTGCTGCTCTTTAAAAGAGCCTTGCGCTCGGACTTGAAGGCTTCGTGCTGAGCGGCCATTTCCGCCGCCTGCTTGCCTTTAAACTGCGGCGGTGGAGCCTCTGCTGCGTCGCCCTGTGCTGTGATCACGTAGCAGCTCGCCCTAAGGTTGCCTGTATCGCCGGTTGGAATCATCGGCGGAACAGTATCCATGGATCGCCGGATGATCATCGCCCCGCGGATCAGGCCCTTAAGGGTCGAGCCTTTGATCCATTCTATGTCCTTGCGCAGGTTTGAAATGGCTTCTTCGAGACCAGTTACACGGCTAGGCATTACCTATTCCTCCGGTTTGTGCGTACCCTCTCGATATCATCAGCCGCTTTCTTCTGAATGAAAGCAGCCTCTTCGTCTCGCTTCTTCTTTGCCCGTGCTTCTTGCGCCGGCTTGAGGACTGTTTCCACATACGTGGGGACATCCATGTCCGCGAATGGTGTATCCAGAGCGAAGACAGGAACACCTTTCTTGTTCAGCACGATCGGCCAACCATCCATTTCGATAATCGTGCCGTTTTTGTCGTGCCTTCCTATTCCCCGTGGGCCCCGCGCCTGTCTGTCTTTACGCTCCTGGTCGGTTTGTCTTTCGAACTCTGCAACTTTCGCCTCGATCACACCGATCTGCTCGTCAAGCAACGCAATACAGGCGGTGCAGCGCTCAATGTTTTCCGCCAAGATGTCCTGAGGCTCAGCCAAGGGACGCTTGCCCCGCAACACCCGGCGTTGATTCTCAGCTTCGAATTCCCGCCTCGCTGAATTTAAGGCATGAGAAAATTTATCCCGCCATGCCTTCCACTCACGGAGGAAGGCCTCGGCGCCTCTCTTGTTCGTCAACAAAAATTGACGCTCACCGTTGTTGAAAGCCCGTTCGATGTGCAGGGTAGTCCACTCGATCCTATTGCCGGCTGATATTTCTTGCATGGTTATTTTTCCTTTCCTGAGAGTGATTATCTCTTCGGGGTATATTCCGGCAGCCCCAGAGGGCCATCATCACCGCAGCTGACGTTAGTGGTTACGCGTGGATCCGCGGGCAGACCGAGGGGATCCTGGTAATATCCGCTCTTCGAAAGATGAGTACGGATATCACCCCGGCTCATATTCATGATCAGCTTTACAGCGCCCACGCCTTTCTTCTTATAGGTATCTTGGCACAGACGACACAGAGCGTTTACTTCGTCGTTGTTGAAAGGCGCATTCACATCCCAATTGATTTCTATGCCAAGAACATTCTCCAGCGCTTGACGGAAACGCGGCTGAGGCATCCACTGATTGTTTTCCCATCCTGACACCATCGCCTGTGTCGCCCCAACCTTCTGAGCCAAATCACTTTGACTCATTTGTGATGCTACTCTTGCTTCCTTCAGTGTCATTCTCATTGCTTTTCGCTCCTAATGTTTCGGTTTGTTTTTTCTTGGTCGACTTTCCAGAAAGGATAGCGGCCTCTATTTGCTTCGTGGCTTTCTCAAGAAGTTGTGTGACCGAGAGCCGGAAAAGCATTTTAGCCACACCTCTTGCTACCTGTTTCATGTCCGCACCTGCCGGACAGACTAAATACACGGTGTTCTTTTCCGTCGGCGGTACAAGGTCCCAGGTAATGCCATGCGTCACTGCGTCCTTTAACGGATCTCCAGATTCGTCGAACTTGCAAGCAACGGCGATACGGCCCATTACTACGCCTTTCGCTGCCTGTTCCTGAAGCTCCCTTTTGCTGGGTTTGCGTTGTGACATGTCTTTTCCCTTTCTTAGTTGAGGTGTTTACCAGACTCCCGCCATCTTGTTGATTTTCAGAGTCACTAGAGCGCCGGCCGCTGCGTTTGCCAGATCGTCGTGCATGCCTGCCGGATGATCGATCGAGTCCCGGCCGCCGCGTGCAGTACGACGCTCCAAGTTGACGATCTGCGTTGTCAGCCGGGGATTATCAAGAAGCTCGACTGTGCCGCTATTCAACATCGGCAAGAGCGCTTGATAGAGATCTGATTTCGGCTTTTCGGCAACGTCGTAGGTGACTCCATGCTTCGAAAACCGTTCCCTCGGCCACATGCCCGCATACCTGTCGCCTGTTACCCGGCTGAGACCGTAGGATCTTAAGGTGTCCGAGAATTCCGTAACTACCTTGTCAGGAGAAAATGGCGGTTTCGCCTCGCGTATCACGTCGAGCACTGCCACTTCACCCTCGGCGTGGCTTATCGCAAGCGTCATAGAGTCCTTTGAGCCGCCTGAAGGATCCGCAAAGGCTCTATAGGTGACACCCTTCTGGATAAAGGGAAGCTCGTACCGTCCAGGGATAACGCACGCCTCTACCACTTCGCGGCGAACGTAGTCTTCTAGATCGGACCTGAATTCCGCGTCCAGATCAGCTGCAGCGCCTTCGGGGTCCTCTTCGCGCATGCGATCCATTTTCTTCCTGCTGAGCGTGGGATTCATTACGCCTGAGCCAGCTTTCCAGACAAGAATAGGATCCCCGTCCTTGCCAAAGTGTCGCCGGTGTGTATCAAAGACAATGCCTTTGCGAGCATAGGGGCTGCTGATGGCAAGCAACGGGCCTTCGGTATTCAGCAGTCTAGTCCTGAGACTTCGAAGGATCTCAACGTCAGGAGAAGCGCTTTCAGCTCCGCCGAGGTATGCCGCCTCGTCGATGACGACGGCCACAGCCGTGTAGTTCCGTAGGCCGCGGAAGTCATCGGAGAGGATCGCAACCTCAATGCCATTGTTGAGCACCAACTCTTCATTTGAATCGCTCACAACCATCGGAGCAAGCAGCGGGTTCTGTTTGAAGAAGCCGGAGAGATACCGCTTGATGACACGGGCCTGTCTCCGGACTGGTGCCACAACGATGACTGTGCCGACTTCTCCAGGTGAAAGCATCGGATAGTCGACAAAGACGGCCAGGTGTGCAGCTTTTAATGCGGTGTTAAAGCTCTTGCCGCCCCGAGTGCCTATGATCATCCAGCTTTCATCTGCCGCCTGCTTCGGCCACTTGCTTCTTCCAGTACACTCGCGATAGATCTTGAGCTCTTCCCGTGTAGGCCCTGGAATCCCAGCGGAGGCCTTGTGGAATGTCCGCCACGCGGTGAACGTCTCAGGCGTCTTGATGAATTGGCCGAGCAGCTTTGGATCTTCGAGGCACTGAATGATGTTCATTGCTGGCCCTTTTCTCTTTCTGCCATATACTCAGCCAAGGATTGCTGCTTCTTTAAGTTCGGCCGCTTTACCTTATACAGCGCTTCAATATCCCGTCTCAAAGAGTTCTGAAAAGCCAAGGCGTCCTGATTTAGGGATGGCAACAATTTTCCGTCCTTCACCGCGTTTACTTGTTCATCAATCCACTGAAAGAGGGTAATCAGTACAATCAACTTGCTACGGATCTGATCGAGCAGCAGCCGTTGACCGGCACTAAGGCAAGCGTACCCGCCGAAGTCCGCGGCCAACTCTTCCAAGATAGCGGCCAACTGCCGGCCTTCCCTGGTTCGGAGATCTGAGAACCGCCGCCTTGCTCTGGAGCCGTAAGCGCCGTGGTTTGGCAAGAATTTTCCCGCCTCGTCACGATCCCGCTTAACCGGCAGATCTGTTGACTGTTGTTGGGACTGCTGTTGGGTATTGAGACTTTCGATAATGTTTTCAAAGGGAATCGTTGACATAAGGCTTTATTTGTCCTGCTTATTTTTGATCTGCTTCACATCACTGTTTCTGGCATGATACGCCAATTCCACCGCCATGGGCTGGCCCTGGAAGGCCTGGAAGCGATTTTCAGGTTTTCTCATTCCCTCACATCGCCTTTCTGGGTTCTGGTAGCAGTACCTTGTTGTCGTTCCCACACCTTCACCCGATAAAAGGTTGCTTTGTAGCTTCTGCTCCAGCTCGCAAGCTTACCCCCGAGCAGCGCCTTCTTTATGCCAGTCCGTTTCTGTATGGAACTCACATCCGTTGACGATCTTGAACTCACATTCCTGACGGTTAGGATTTATCGAGCATGCCCAGTTCTTCGCCTTAACGATCTTCACCTTGCCAGGTTCCATTGAGAGGTAAAGCCTGGCCTTTTCCAGAGAGCGAGCACCGCCCAGGCCGTAATCAGATCCGGCATTCTTCTGAATGGCGATCACAGCGATCCCTTTATGGAGGCGATCGAATATATCCTTGATTGCTCCGCCTACGCGGTAGAAGTCATCATGCAGCTCGAGGAAGTCGATTACGTTTACAGCATCAGGCTTGATCACATCGGCAAAGTTTGATGATCGTTCCTTGAGCGTGAAGCGCCAATCACTCAGTGGCAGAGAGAACTTGCTCAACCTATCTCGGAATTCAACGGGGCCCATTTCGGAAGAGAAGTAATAAATCTGATGCTCGTGCATGTTTCGCCGCACGAAGTTTAGAAGGAATGCAGTCTTCCCGCTGTCGCTCTGGCCGGCAAGGACGATGATGTTTTTTGGAAGAGTTCTGAAATACCGTTCAATAGTAAACGGCCATAGGATATGGAGGCATTCGGTAGAGGCATGTAGAAAATCTATATCTTCGCACTCGGTGTCAATCCGCCGGAAGCATCCGTTTCTGTTCCCGTACCGTTCAATCAGCCCTTCCTCGCACAATCGGGAGAGAATCTTTGATATATTCTTCCGTTCTTCCCTTGACGACACCTGACGACACACGTCTATATCCGACGACGAAAAGACGCCATTTGACGACACTACCCACTCGCGGATCTCCTCGGCAAGGCTGCGGTCGCGTCGCGCCACTCGCTGTATAGCGCTTTCTATTTTGGCGAAAAGCTCTTTTTCAGGAAATGGGGGATTGCAGCTTTTGGCAAGCAACTCAAGCACTTTCAGGCATTCACTTGCTGGCATTCCACCTTTGACAAGACAGTTCGCAACGTGGAAAAGATCCTCATCACGCCTGCCTTGAGCGAAGGTGCAAATAGCACTGTCGTCATTATGACGACACTCCTCTATATTTAGTGTGTTAATTATAGAGTGCTCGCGTGAGCTCGCACTATAGCCATGGTCGTTTAAGCTTGAACCATTCTTCACCCTCTGTATATATGGCTCAGGCAATGGCCGCAGCGGTGCGTGGTCGAGGTCGACTAGCCAATGGTAAGTAGCGCCGTTACCGTTCACAGATGGAGGAGCAACCACATAACCGCCTTGGCCGCGGAAGTCACAGCCCGGAATAGTGCCGGCATTATTCCCGAGAGCTGCAGTCGGCGCCTGGAAGTAGAAATGTTGGCCACCTCGCGGGGTTCCTACTGTCGGCATGGGCTCGTCTGGGATGATTTTCATCAGTTCGGGAATACCCACCTCTGGCTTGTCCACGTCGATCACGCATATTCCAGAAACTGAGCCTGTAACGAGGCCGATGTTTGCGCTGGGCCACTTCTTCCACCATTCCCGGATCTGATCTTCTGGTGCCCGCTCCCGTTGGTACTTCTCCCATGGCAGCATTGGTTTCTTATCTTGTCGCACCGGGATAATCGAGAGGCCGCGTTTATAGTAGCCTAAAGCATCATCAAGCATCCTCGCGTCCTCCCTGCCTCATGATCTGCAGCCGATCGATCAATAATGAACGCCGCCAATTCCAGGGAAGCCGTGTGAACTCCGCCGCCAATAGAAAAACCAGCTGGGCAATCTTTCTGCGAAGTAGTAGAAGCAAGATCATGCCGGATCTCCCGGCTGAATTTTGCGGGCCTGCATAAATCGATGGACGTCCGCAAGGTCATAAAGGACTTTGCGGCCCAGCTTAATGTAAGGCATGCCGCGCCGAAAGTGCCGATCTTTGCGCATCATACTTACGCTGTAGTTGGTAATCTCGAAGACCTTTTTTTCATCTACGTAGGTGGTGGAGGTGTCTTGCTGCATGGTTGGTTACCCTTCAAAAAAAAAGAGCTCAAACGATGATTACGTCTGAGCTCAATATCCTTCAAAAAAGGATAGCAGTCAACATAAATATCTGATATTATTATGTTTTTTAGATTGACGAGCGTTAATCTGGATTGACGAGCGTCAATACTAGAGTGATTTCTTCCTCTTATATCCCGGCAGTTCGGGTAAATAGATTTTCTCTATGGTTGCCCATTGTAATGTCCCTAATGCCTTCAGCGCCTTATCTTTGTTACATTCTTCTTGAAACTTGGCGGTGTACTTTTGTCCACATTTGTCCCATATTGTTCTGAGCCTTTCCCTTCTTGCTTGCTGCCTATCTTTTCTTACCTTTGTTCCTTCCCAAGGGCTGGCCTTGCTCGCGGCTTCCCAATAGCCTCCCATTCTTAAAAGGTGAGAGCGCACTGTATCAAGGAAAGCATCGAGGACCTGATGATGGCGGAAAATGTCTTCTTCTACTGCCTTGTCCCCGCGTGCCCAATAGGCTACTCGGAGGATTTGCATGGCCCAATCTTTGATCGTGAGAAAGAACTTCTTGTCACGCCTTTTTATTGTGGCGGCATTTAGTCCGCTATGTCTTAGCTCTTCAATGATTTCGGTTGGGTTCTTTTTAAGGGTGTTAGTGTTAGTGTCATTGGATTTTAACATTTGCTCAACCATCTCTTCGCATCGCAACCAGGAAGGAGGAAAGCTTTGAGAACTCTTTTTTGTCTGAAGGGCATTATAGCAACCCAATGACTCCGCAATAATTGAATATGAGAGAGTGGTTACGTGTGTCCAGTATTCCTCGTTGTTCATTCTCCGCTCCTGTACGGTGGTCCTGATTGAAAGAGGATCCAGGGAAGGCGGTTCAGGATTGCCGCTGTTCGGGAGCTACCCTATCCCTGGAAGCCTGATTATTCATTCACTTCGTGAAGATTAACTACCTTCTCGGTCTCTTTTTCCACAATAATGCCCCTCAGCAGGTCCTCAGCAACGCCCGCAGCACGCTTCAAGGCCGCGTCCCGCAAGTGAGCATATCTCTGTGTCATCGTCGGCGACTTATGGGTAAGCAACCTTTGCAAGACGTACATATCAACCTCACCACTCGAGGCCAGCATACTGGCGTAAACATGCCTGAGCCCGTGCAGCATCCGGAATTCTTTCGGCAGGCCCACCTGAGCTTTAATCTCGCGCAGCGCTCGATTCATGTTACTGTAGTGCTTTCCACGAAGGTCTGGAAAAACATAGGATCCCTGCCGCGGGTGAGCTTCCAGAATAGTCCGGGCCATATCATTCATTGGGATTATCTGATCAGGCCCGCCCTTCGGGTCCTTCAGGTTGATAAATCCACGCTCAAAATCCAGATCGTTCCATTTTAATTTGAACATCTCACCCCTTCGCATTCCCGTACACAGCGCTAGGCGGACAAGATCGCGCACCTGAATATCTTTGCAAGAGTCCAGTACCTCCATCAGCTTCTTGAGCTGAGCAGCGCTGAGATCTTCAGTCTTCAGGTTGTTCACTCTTGGTTTTTCGATTTTGAAGGGTAGGGGAGCACAGAGCTGCTTGCGGACGCCATAGTTGATTATTCTATCCAGCAGGTTGAGGATGTGCTTCACCGTCTGAGGTGATTTCTCCTTCAAGAGGCGGATCCGGATCCGGTCGACATCGAGCTGTAGGATATCATGGGGTTCTTTGTTTTCAAATTCGCTCTTGAGATAGTTTGTGTACCTGCTTTGCTCAATGGAGAGGGAGAACTCGTTAAATTGCGTTGTCGCATATTCCGCCCATAGTCGGCCGATGGTCCATTTGCGCTGTTCCTCCAGCTCCTTCTCCTTGGTAGCCTCGCGGCGGTCACGATTGCTGAGCCCGCCTTCCTTCATCCGCTCAACACGAATGGAGGAAGCTCGCGCCGGTGTCATTGCATCCTTTCGCTGCCGACCTGCTTTCTCTTCCACCAGGCGGCCATCCTTTCTATATTGGATGTAGTAAATGCGCTCCGGTTTGCCTGTGCCGATCTCGATTCCTTGGATCCAGTAGACGCCTTTGTAGCCTGTTCGATTTCGCTCTTTTGCTGGCATTTTGATCGCTCCCAACAAAGTTTGTCTAAAAAATTGTAAAAGCCAGAGACTCAATTTCCCAGCGCTATTCCCAACATATTCCCAACATATCAGGACACGTGAAGGAAAGTCAAGGAAAAAAGGTATCAGGCGAAGGTGCCGTAATTATGAGGTAATAAGACAGTACAGGAAAATAAGGGAAAGCAGAGGAAAATACTTGTTTCTGGCTTGTTATACCAGCGATGGGTGGAGTTCGCCTGCAAACTAAGCCCGAACATGTTGAGCGTGCTCTCGAAGTCCTCCATGTTTACTCTAAGGGGGATCTCGATTCAGAAGAGGAAGCGAATCCGGGCCTTGATGTCGATGATGGCTATGTGAAAAAGTCTCAAGGGAAAAGATTCCTGGCAGGTTTGGTAGCACTGTTTCTTGTCAATCCGCTGGTACTGGCAGCCAGCTTTCTGGCCGCCGTTTGGTCGCGGGAACGCAAGAATTAGCCCCAAACAGTTCAGCGCTCCGCTTTGTGCACGAGGAGGCCGCATGATCGACAACGGTATCTCGAACAGCAATGAGTCGTCCCCGCCGGACGGTATTCCTATGCCAATTGTTAAGCTCACTCGCTGGGTGATTCTGATGGGAGTTGGGCTTGGCTTGATTTTTCAGCAGCCGCTGTTGACGACTGTACTTTTCTTAGTTCTGCTGCCCGCCGTTCTCTTAGGCCGTCGGGGAAGTCTGATTGTATTTTTCGGCAAGAGGCTCTTTTCCAAAAAGAAGCTTGCTGCAGCAGAGCGTGAAGATGCTCGTTTGGCTCGTTTCAACAACACCATTGCCACCGTGCTGCTTGGAACTGCACAGATTGCCTTTTTCCTTGATGCCGACAGTATCGGCTGGATATTTTCTGGCATGGTTGCACTTGCTGCTGCAGTCGCTCTGGCGGGATTTTGCGTGGGGTGCTATTTCTACTTTCAGTATAAGATGCAGCGCTACCGGCTCCTGGAACTTCTGACGCGTAAAGGCTAACAGATTTCTCCTCCTGCAAAACTCGTCATAATGCCAGGTGTCGCCAGGGAAGAATCAAGGGCTTAGCCTGTGGTGTTTCTCGTCCGTATTATTATTTCTGATGCGTTGAATAAATCGTATGCAATTAAGGTGCTCTGATATTCTGGAGATTATCGACCGTCGTTTGATGGTCAATGGAAGGCCGTTCAAAGTAACCTATCCTGATGAGCCGCTTTTTCGCATCAAAGATGGAAAGCTGATGACACTTGTGTTCAAGGGCTGCGGGTGCACCATGAACACGTGGGAACATGAGGATATCGAAGGCGAGTTCATCTAAGAAGGGTTCAAGGAACAATAAGGAGTTAGGAGTAAGGAGTATAGCCCTGGCAACCTGCCCTTGATCTCGCGCAGAGGCGCAGAGGAATAATTCTATTTTTCTTTTCTCAGCGTCTCAGCGCGAGAGTACGGGTGGGCACCAGGGAAGGATCTCCTTACTCTTCACTTGCCTGTCATCGTATTCGTATCCGTGCATCCAGCGCTATGACGCCTTCTCCGCGAGGAAGGACGCGCAATGGGTTGATATCGAGCTCCTGTATCTGAGGAAAGTCGGCCAGAAGCCAGGAAACCCGGGTAATAACCTCAGCATAGTGCTGAATATCACCTGGAGCCTGACCACGGCTGCCGGCAAGGAGAGCAAAGGACTTAAGCTTCTTCAGTTTTGCTTCTATTTCTTCTGAACTCGCTGGGCAAAGGACGCGGTTCACATCTTTGAATACTTCCACATACACTCCCCCAAGACCGAAGTACACTACCGGGCCGAAAGAGTCGTCGTATTTTCCGCCGATAAACATATCATAGCCGTCGTGAACCATCTTTTGCACCGTGGCACCCTGAAAGAGCGCATTGGGTCTCGAAGCGAGGAGGTTTTTTTTCACGCTGTGAAATGCAGTCCTTACTGTATCGCGATCAGGAATGTTCAGTACTACCCCGTTAACCTCAGACTTATGGAGTGCATCCGGCGAGAGCACTTTGAGCGCTACCGGGTATCCGATGAGATCAGCGCAGTCAGCAGCCTCGTTTTCATTCAACGCTGGATGTGACTGCACGACTGAAACGCCATACAAAGAAAGAAGTTGAAACACCTCATCACCGCGAGTACCCTGATGAGCAGTGATCCATTCTTCAGCGTCGCTGCGTTTGATATCGCCAGGCCGGGCTGCGGTCCGGACACCTGCTGCCAACCGGGCATGGTATTCACGCTGCCGAGCCAGAGCGTGTATCATTGTCTCGGGTGAGGTGAAGACAGGAAAATTGACGCGCTGTTTCATGCGGTTTATGGTTTCCGCAAGGCCATAGAAGCATATTCCTACCGGCTTTCCTGAGGAAAGAATAGCCCCCCAGGTCTCTTTGGACAGATCGGAGCGCAGCATGCGGGAGAAGATATCGTCCTCGGTCGGCATGTGAGGAATGTGGCTCACATAGAACGCGCCATCTACTGCTTCATTATGCATGACCGAAGAAAAGATATGAGCAGAGAAGGTAGGATCGTAAATATCTCCCATATCGAGAGGGTTGGAAAACCTGATCACTCCGGCTTTAGAGTACTGCTGCAGGCCCTGATAAAAGGCAGGGCCAGGATCAGCAAATGTGAAATCTTCTTCAACGCAGAGGTCGGCAGTACTTACTGCAAAACCTCCAGCCGGGCTCATGACCATAACCCGGTTTCCTTTCAGAGGAGGCAATTTGAAGGCCTTGGCAATGGTAATAAGGTCGTTCAGATGACGGACGCGGATGATGCCTGCTTTCTCGAATGCAGTATCAATGACTTCATCGTCATTGCTCAACGCTGCTGTATGGCTCATGGCAGCGCTGTTGCCGGCAGGAGTAGTATTAGCCTTGAGAACTACAACCGGCTTCTTAACCCGTGACGCAACCTCTACCAGTTCTCGGCCTCGTTTGACATTTTCCAGGTACATGAGAACTATACGTGTTTCC
>Ga0116142_10003260_pt1 | contig 16483 bp, 23 predicted proteins | sample AD_UKC033_MetaG_FD_89785 | JGI IMG/M metagenome (GOLD analysis project Ga0116142, IMG submission 89785) | Active sludge microbial communities of municipal wastewater-treating anaerobic digesters from USA - AD_UKC033_MetaG | ecosystem: Engineered > Bioreactor > Anaerobic > Digestate | place: USA... | reverse complement strand
TTAGTTCTTGTGGAGCTTTGCAAAATAATTATTATTCTCAAGGCGCCAATTTCTCATAAAATCTTTGACTGTGGAATAAGGACACTTTGCAATTTTGTTGCCCCCCTCTAAAATTCTAAAAATAATTACCTCACACGCCGTATTGCCTTGCAGTACGTTTAATACTTTATCAAAAAAGCCGTACGTATGGGTGGTAACTTGGAGCTTGTATACTTTTCCCGTCTTAAATCCATGGGAATAATTATTACCTAAAAATCTAGCGTACAATGTTTCCGTTTTGCTCGTCATTTGTTATTCACCTCCTTTTGTAAGCAAGTAATAGGTTGCCCAGCATAAAAACACTGGCACTTTTTAAGGTATTCGGTATTGCCCGATATTTTGGCACTGTTGCAAAGCATGGTGTCTTGATTTTCAATGTGGCGGTCAATGGCACTTACAGTGAAGTAGACCAGTAGAAAGGAAATTAACCCAGCAAGTAAGACTGTTAGTAGTAGCTCTGTTTTATTTTGCATGTTTATCTTTAATAAATAGTAATGTTTACTATAGTTTAGACAACATGCAATAACATTGTCAAGGGGTATTTTAAGAAGAGGTGAAAAAATCACTGCGTTTTGTTACAGTGATAGTAGACGGTATGGTATACCTTTGGACAGGGGCGCTATACCGTTTCTTTTTTGGCCTCACCAAGGGAGTAACCCCATTGCTTTGGCTTGTCCCGCCATGTAGCCCTTTGTCTGTTTGTGGCTTTCATGTAAATACTTGTCGGTGTATCTCCCCGCAAGAGTAAGCCCAAACGTAAACAACTGGCGTACTGGTATGGCATAAGTAAAAACCCAAACCTTAAAATTAAAGGTTTCTGGGATTTGTGCAACCTGTTTAAGTGTTTCGGCAATAAACCATGAGACGACAAACGATAGTGCGTAAAGCGCTACCCAGCGCATAACCTCTTTTACCGCTTCGCTGTTGGGTGTTTTCATATTATCTTTTGTACTTCCCTTTATAAATTAGTAATAAGATGACACTAGCTATAAAAGAGCCAAAGCCACCTAAAGGAAAGGTCAACTCATCAAAAAAACTAGCTCGGCATGCGGTATTACCGTTGCAAAAAAGCATTAAAGTAGGGGAAATGTTAGCAATAAGCAGTACAATTGTAAAAACCAACAAAACAAACTTGAGGCTTTTATAGCCCCCATTGTGTTGTAATTCCCGTATCTGGCACGGCAATACGTGGCTTATCAAAAGGAAAGCCCCGATTACCCTAAATATGTTGGCTGTCCATACTAGGTATTCTGGTACGATTTGTCCGTAAATGGTTACTGGGTTCATATTCTTGTAAATCTGCTGTGCGTTGCGCGCAAAATATCTAATGTTATAGTCTTATCCGCTAGTTTTCTATTTAATCGCTCAACCTTAATCATCGTCTCGCTTTTAATCTGTAAAATATCCTGCCGTACCGCTTCGGCTTTATCGTCGCTTTTGTTTAGTTGTATTCCCAGTAGCGCTAGCATACGTTTTATCATAAGCATTTATTTTAACGACGACGGCCATTATCTTGCACCGCGTCTAGTATTAACTCAACCGTTCTTTTCACGGCTCCTAATGGCTCTACTATTGCGTCTCTTGCTATTCGCAAGTCGTCAATACGTTTTTCTTGTAATGCCTTATTTTCCCGATACATGAAAGCAACCGTTAATAGCGCTACCACTAAGAGCGCACCCAAAAGCCCGCTTTCAATGATGGCTTTTAAGGCTTCCGTTGCTTCCATAGGTCATTACGTTAATTTCGTACCCTTTAAGGTGCTTACTACCTTACTAACTAATAATGCTAGTACGTCGTAAACACTCATATTTGCGACTGATTGCGATTGTGCTTTTTTGACATCGTCCTTAAGCCCCAAAATCTCTTTTTCTTTTTCGCTCAATATCTTTTTGTTGGCTTCATTTTCAATGTTGGCGCCTCCTAAAGCCTTACCCTGTTCCTCTACTTTTTCCTGCAAACTTTCAATTAAGGCTTTATCGGCTTTACGCTGGGCGTCGGCTATTTCCGTCCCCTTTGATACTTCCGATTTGTAGGTATCATAGCTTTTTTGGATTTGGTCTTTTTCGTCCTTTAATCGTGCTACCTGCTCGGTGCGGTTTCCAAGTTCGGTAATATAGTAGCCTACGGTGTGCCCGTCTACGTCTACTTGGCGTATATTGCTTAAGGTGTTGCGGGCTTCGTCCCGTTCACGCTTGATAGTATCAACAAAACCTACTAATTCCTCAAACGGTACATTTTGGCTTTGTCTATCCTTAATGTTAAGTACGCGCGGGTCTTGTACCGTACTATCCCATTTTGTCGCTTTATTTACTAAGTCGGGGAAATCTGGCGGGAGCGCTCCGCTTTGTGCTGGCACCTTACCCTCGTAAATACAAAATTGCTCAATAGTTTTGCGCATGCTTGGCCTATACCAGCCCAAGTAGTTTTTAAGGCTTTTAATTTGTCCGCCTAATGGGTCGGCAATCGTTAAATTATTCTCGTCGCCCTCGTCGTAGCCAATACAAAGCACATAGTGCATATCTGTTGGCACGGTCTTTGGGTTGTAGTCAATTTGGAGCATGACAGGGTAGCCCTTGCTTAATGCTTCTTTGATTATGTTGTATTGCGCGTCGGTTAATGGTTCTGGGGTATTTACTACTTTTTCAACTAATCCTTTGCGGATAGTTGGATACTTACCCCATACGTATAATCCACCACCAACAAAACCGCTATTGTCCTTGAGGTCTTTATTTACCGTTGCTGGGGTATCGTCAAAGCCATAGTATTTGCCAATCATGGCAAGACAAGTAATTAAGCAACCGTAATTGTAGATAGTGTAAGGGGCGTTAGTGTTGTAACCCAAAAAGTTACTACTCCACCTACCGTCCCATTGGCTAAAAACTATTGGTAAGGATATTTTCATAATTTAATAGTATCAACTTTTAATCGCTATATAAAGTTCTCTAAGAAAAAGCCCCCGTCTGTTGCAAACTGGTATTGCACGTAAACGGCTGTCCTGTATTCTGGTTCATTGCTTGAACTGTCGGCTGTTGTGTTGGCGTCTGTTGTGCTTGGCGTTGAGTTGTCGGTATAAAACTTGCCGTGCGTGTCATAGTCTAAGGTGTCGTCATAGTTACCCCCACCACTTGTACTTTCCCTGTTAATCCCTACGTGGTTTTTGGTTTCGTTTTGATAGTGATTATGGGCTGGTACGGTATGGCTATGCGCCTGTGCACCGTGGGTGTGAGTGTTTGAGCCACCAGTATTGCCAATTTCGGTAGTGTCGCTTGCTATTTTTAGGTATTTGTCGCGCATATCTGGCGTGCCGTTGTTGCCATCGCAAAGCACCCAGCCTCTCGGAATATCTGCTACAGCCCCAAGCCATAAGCCAATTAAGCCCTTTTCTTTAATGGCGTTTGTTTTCTTTTGGATAGCGCATAGCTTTTTGTATGCTGGCTCTACTGTTTCGGTGGTTGTAAGGCTTGCACTTAGATTATTCGGCGTTACGGTTGTCGCGTCTGTTGCCCCGTAGGTATGGGAATGGGTTATTACAGAGCAACAAGTGCTACCGCCTTGGCTCCAAAATCTATAACCTTGTTCGCCTGTGGTTGTATGTCCGCCGTGCTGGTGTGAGGCTCCTGTATGGCCGTGGCTTATGTCGTGGACGTTTGTTGTGCTTCCGCCTGTTGCCCCTGCGTCGGCGCCTGCTCCTGCACCTTTTAAGTATTTGTTTCGTAAATCTGGGCTACTATTTGCACCGTTACAAAGCTGGTAGTTGCTTGGCACGTTGCTATTGCCCGCATACCCTGCCCAAAGCGCAATTATGTTGTCCGCAAGCAATGCCCCGTAATTGGCTTTAATGAATATGACCGCGTGATATGGCGGGTCATTTGAGCATGTACCGTACGTTACAGCAGTTGAGCCAAAATTATTGCTATTTATCACGGCGCCCGTCGTGCCTGTGTGCGTGTGTGATTGTTGGATTAAACTACCGTATGATTGTGTCCATGTTTGATCTCGGTAAGGGGGCGCGGGTACTGTATAAGTATGTGTGTGGCTTGCTATTGCGTGGGTGTGTGCGGGTGAAGTATGAGTATGTGAAGCATTACCCCCCGTTACATTTGGATTTTGAGCGCCCCATGCTTTGGGGTATTTGCCGTCTAGTGTCGTTTCGCGGAGCCAATTAGTAGGAATACTGGCATTAGAGCCAGCCCACACTAAAATTATGTCCTTAGGTATTCTCATAAGTTGGCGGTTTCAGCCGTAAAAGTCTTGTACGCCAAGTTGAGTACCAGAAAATAACAAAACTTTTAATACGGCATAAATAACAATTGCGTTTATTTATCATAGTGTTTTTCAATTACAACTGACAATCGGTAAAATGGCTTTTTGATTATCTCTTTTGCCCGTTTTTCCGCGTCTTTATAACTCTCGGCTATAAGCTGTAACTCTACATTGTCCATAAGCTGGCCATTGTCCAGTTTTTGGACGTATGCTTGTAAAACAAACACTAAATACGTTTTTTTCATATTTATCTTTTGTAATTTCTAATGGTTCTGACTGACTATTGTTACTTCTATGGTTGTACCATCGTTTAAGACCTCAAAGCCTATTTTGTCGGTCTTATTGGCGGTTGGCGTTAAGGTAAAAGCTACCCCGTCTTGATATTTCATGGTGTACCCGCTAAAAAGTGAGCTTATGCTACGGTTTCCTGTCGCGTCTTGAGTAAAGCGGATAATAAAAGTCTTACCTGCCCACGTCTTACCGCTTGGCGGTGAGGCCAAAGTAAGCGCTCTATTGCCTCCAAGGGTGAGCTGGAATTTTGAGCCTTTGCGTAAGTCAACTTCTACACTTGCCCCGTCTGTAAGGGTTGTATATTCCTGTTTTTGTCCTCGTAATCTTGGCTGGCCTAAAAGTATTTCGGCGTCGTCGCGGGTATCCTCAATGTTTGCATTTGTTATTGAAGTTGCACCACTGGCTACCGTTACATTGGCAAGCCTTATAAATGGGTTTGAGGCTCCAATAGCGCTTGAAATCTCTTCATCTGTTGGCGCTACAGGGCTTGCGTCTGGCGTACCTGCAACTCTTGTAATTTTAGCTACGTTATCAATTGCGGCGTTGGGGCTTGCGGACGTGTCAATATAAAGTACGATTGCGTCTTTTCTTGGGTTTCCGCTACCGTTACTTGCGATTGCTTGGCTATATACATCGGAATATAGACGCACTGGGTATGCCATTTTTTTATCACTCGTCGGGATAAGGGCATTACCCATATTAACTTTTACCGTCATGTCTGGCGTGCCTTGTTCAACCACCTTAAAATCGGTGCTTGTAATATCTTTAACACCACCAATTGCCACCAAAAAAGACCCAAAAAAGTTCATTATTTCTTGCGGGTGTTGTGTCCCCGTCCCGCCTCGCATTGTTTGTAGTATTGAAGCCATAAGATTTTATACGTCCTTTGAATTTATAACTACATCATTCTTTGCCTCTTGTGGAGGTTGGTAGCCCTCTGGAAAATTAACATTTTCTACTACCTTACCACCCGTTATATTCATGCTAACCTTTTCCCGTACCTTTTGCAATTCGTTTTTAATTTTTGGCCTTTCTGTTTCTATAATCTGGGCTAGTTTTGCCCTTTTAAGGTCGTTAATAAGCGGGGTAATAATAAGCTCGTCTACCCGTTTTTCTAGGGTGGCTTTGTCTATGAGGTCGTCTAGCTCTTTTGGTATAGTCAAGATTATTTTCATAGTTTCATTATAGACAATAATAACTAGGTTTTAATAACGTAATTTAAGGTGATATAGGGTTGTAAATTGTTATGAGCTTGACCTCCACCTGTGTTTTGGTTAGTTGCAGTTGTCCATTGAGAATTTCTTCCATATGCGTATCCAGGATCACTGCTTGAATATGAACCTGCATCAGCCCAAAGCCCATACATCTGCCCATTTCCCATACAACCAGTTCCATTTCCATCATCTCTTTGAGCTGAAGAAATCCAATGTCTATGAGCGTCTTGTATATGTGTATGACTTGGCATTTCATTTACAGTTAAAGTATGAGTTTTAGCCCCCCCTGTTTTTCCAAGAGTATTAAATTCGGTTTGAGAAGTGTCTAAACCAACAGGAACTCTACCTTTTAAATTAGGTAAATTAAAAGTAGTTGACCCGTCTCCTGCTCCATAAGTTGTGCCAATAATTGCATAAAGTGCGGAATAGGTGCTACGTGATACTGCTGAGCCATCGCAAAGTAAATAGCCAGTTGGCGCACTTGCTCCCGCGTACGGCATTACCGTACCTGCTGGCATTGCTGGCGGTATGGTCGCGCCAGCTATCCCACGCTCCATTATTTCAAGCCTGTTTTTTAGATTATTGATTATTCCTACTATGTCGTCTTTTGGGTTCATGTTGTTATTGGGTTAAAAAAGTTAATGTTACATCGCCTTGCTCGTTTAGGGTTCTACGGTAAAGGCGGTAATATCCGTTTATGCTTTCGCTTGGTATAACAAGTTTTAGTCTATCCCCTAAATTATAGTTGGTAAATAATGGCTCTTCATAATCGCATGTTATCGTTATATCTGCTCTTGGGGCTCTATAGAGCTCTAGGTATTTATCACCCTTTCTATCAAGGTTAGTTTGTGTTTCTGTGTCTTTTTCACTTAAGCCCTGTTGAAGTAGGAAAAATGAAGCCTTATAGCTATTATCTGCGTCCCTTTTTGATACTGCCATTGTATCGCCCTGCCCCTCTCCAAAAACTACTACTTGGTTTGCCATTGCCTCAATAAAGTTTGTGCGTATATTGTAGGTAAAAATATTAAAGCCCTCAACAAGCGCTATTTCTGCTCTTTGTGAGCCCTTTTCTGGGTAATAGGCATTAAATACTTTTTGTGCTGTTATTTCAAAATCTATGCCGTCTTTTGTCTCATTATTACTTAATTTTTCAATTGCCCGCTTTATTGTCTCATATCGGTATGTACGGTCATTTGCTACGTCCACTGGGTCTGCGCCCCGTGTAATGCCTAAATTTCCATAGCTTAACCCCTGTGTATAGTTGATTAAATCCCAAGCAATATCGCTTGCGTGCTGGGCTGTATACACCCGCTTTGTATCTGTTGGCACGTTAGTAAGTCTTTTTTCAAGAAGTGAAAAAAAGCCCTTACTGGTAATTGTCCTTTTTTTATACCCGTTTGCGTCGCAATATACGTTTGGCTCGGCTACATATCCGCCATAAATACGGTTATTGCTCTCATCAAAAATATAAATCTCTCGGTATTCTGAATAAAAAATAAAAGGGACAGTTTGATTGTAAATATCGGCCACTGCCTTAACCACCTGCTCGTCAATATCAAAAGTGGCGCTACGGTCTTTGTTTAACTCTTCGGTAAAGCTCCAATTTGGTATTGGCACTTCCCACTTTTTATCGCCTGCACTGTTTTGTACTAATACCTTAAATTTCATAAAATTAGACGCCTAAATAGTGATATTCGTATATAATCTCGGCTCTTGCCCCAGCTCCATAGCTTGAGGCGGTTAATACGATATTGTTAATGTTTGGTCGTAGCGTCCACCAATCCCCGCTTACTTTATCAAATACGTTTGTGTCGTTTGCAAGTTTTGCGGTATGTAAAAATGTATTAAGCTCTATGTAGTCGTCTTCACCTGCTAAATTGTAGTCAATAGATAGTTGTAGCCCTGTGGTGTTATTTTTAATAACGGAGTCGTTCATTATTCCGTAAAGCCTGATTATCGGGTAAGCGTCTACATTTCCAAGGTTATTTATATCTACATTTCCTGCGCTTCCGCCTGAAAAGTCAAAAGGTATTTCGCTTGGCACTTGTCCGCCTGCACCCTCAAAAATATACACTCTAGTATTTGAGGTCGTACTACTTAAGAAAAATGGAAAAGGCGCTATAAGCTCAATTCTAAAGTTGCCCCGTTGCATTTGCCCTGCCTCATAAGGCATTTCAAGGCGTGAATTTACGATACAATCGGCTTTTACCTCAAGTCCTGCACGGGTCGTAAATACTACTCGCTGTAGGCCATTAAGAATAGTGAAAGCCTGCCCTAGTGCCCGTCTTTTGTCTTCGTAGTCTTCTGGGTCGTCTGCGATTATTTCGCCCTCAATCCCCAAAACACGCGCACCAAAGTAAGCACTACCATACCGTGCCCCGTGATAATTCCCCATGTCTTTTACGTTCAACCGTACACTTGGATAATCAAACCCTGTTAATTTCTTAAATAAGTACCCGCTTTCCCAAGTACCTATCGTTAGTCCATTACACAATATAGAAGTTATCATAGGTTGTTGTTTCTATACATAAATGCTAATCGGTCATTTATAAACTCGGCGTCTGTGCGGTCTTGTACGTTCATAGTTATATTCTGGTTGACCGTCGCCCCGCCATTACTTGCCCCTGCTACGGCTCCTGTAAGGCTCTTGGCAAGGTCGGCGCCTGTCAAGCTCATTAAACCACTCTTAAAGTCAAACCCTGATAAATTATCGGATAATTTGCGGTAGGTATCCTCAATTATGCCCGTGCCCATTTGTACATACTCTACTAAACTTGGGCTTGATTTGTGAAATGGTGATATTTGGCTTAATGCGTCTTTAATCTTGCCTGCTATCTCTTTGGCTTTATTCCATAGAGCCTCAAGTTGCCCTATCATGTCGCCTGCAAAGCGCTTAATGTTGCCTATGATAACGTCAAGTATTCCCGTAATAATTTGCTTTACGGCGTCCCATGCGCTTTTTGCGGTTTGTTTTACCGTTTCTAGTGCGCCTTTCCAATCACCCGTTAAAAGTTGCCCAAAAACCTTAAGCGCACCACCAATTAAGGTAAATGCCAGCTTAAATATGCCTGTGATTATTTCCCAAGCACCTTTGGCAATCTGCATTATCCAGTCTTGATTTTCCTTAAACCAATTTGCAAAGCTCTGAAATAGTCCGCTTAAAAAAGTAACAACACCGTCTACCAAGTCGCGGATACCCAAAAAGTTAGTTTTCCATGCGGTAAAAAGTGCGGCTACTGCAAGAATAATTAAGGTAATAGGATTAAATAGCATATTAAGAAGTCCTATTATTGTGCCAATGATAATGAGGGCTCCAAGCGCAATAGCCAAGCCTTGTAGGAAAGTAATTACAAGCTCTTTGTTTGCCACTATCCACTCGCCAAGTATTTTAAGTTGTGCAACAAACCACGCTATAGCGTCGGCAATAGCTTTTGCGGTTGAGGGGTCGGCGCCAGTAAATGCTTGTATGAGGCTTTGAATTTGTGCGGTTGTATCTTTTCCTTGGAATAAACCAACTATTGCCGTTCCTAATTTGCCCATCATCTCAATAAATGCCGTCATTCGGTCAATAATTCCGCTATTGGTAAACCACTGCACAAGCGGGTTAAGCGCATTTTGCAGTAATGTACCAAGGGCAAGTTTTAACTCAATAATTTTAAGGTTCATTTTTGCCACATTGTCGGTGTAGGTTCCTTGGAATTTCTCGCTTGAGCCCATTGTAAGGTTAGTAAGCTGTAATAAGCCTACATACTTTGCCATTTCGTCATCGCTTGCGGTTAGCGTCTTACCGCTTTTCTTTAAGCTATCCTCGTACGCCTTAATCTGGGTTGCAAGTTGTTTTGATATACCCGCACTTTCGTTTGCTGTGCCATTCCAGCCTTGTAATACCAACTTTCCCTTTTCGGTTATGTTACTCCAGTTTTCGGAAATACCACTCATATTGCCTAATGCGCTGTTGTTTGTAGCGTACGCAAACGTCAAGTTTTTAACAGCGTCGGCAAGGCTTATGCTTTCTGATTTTCCCGTTATGGCCTCGTTAGTAAACCGTTTAAGTAGGTCTGCGCTCTGGTCTAGGGTGAGCCCTGATTTTATGAGGTTTTGCAAGCCCTCGCTCGCGGCTCCTGTACCTATTCTTAAATCCTTTCCTAGCATATCGGCAAGTGCCCGTGCCTTTGTTGCATTTTGTCCAAAGCGCTCACTCATTATGCCAAGTGCGATATTAGCCTTGTCGGTTTCGCTCTTAAGGTCAATAGCTGATTTTGCAAATAGGGTAAATGCACCAGCGCCTACGGCTCCAATGATTTTAACGGTATTCATAAACCCGCTAAAGCTATCTTTTAGCTCTTCACCAAACTTTGAGGCGCTACTTTTCAATCCGCCCATCATGCTTTTTGCTTCACCAACACCACTTTTGAGGTCGGTTAAGTCTGATTTGAATTTAGCGATTACTGCGCCTGCATTAAGCATAGTTTCCCCTCCTTGTTTCCCATGCCTTATTGACGTAATCGTCATACTTACAATGGCATGCTTTACATAATTGTATGTAATCTAAAATATCTCTTTTATATTTGCCAGATATGTTAGCCCACTCTACATTTTCCGTGCTTTTGCACTTAATACATACTTTTGCTTTTCCATAATTGCGCTTTATCCATAAGTGTATTGCATGATACCCAGCCTTATTACCTTTCCAATTATGATTATCTTTGCCCGCTAAATGCCCCAACAATAAACCATCTGTATTTATCCGTTCCTTTTGTTCTTTGTTTAGTTTTATTCCCTTATTCCAAGGAATATGTTTTTTTGGAAATGCCATAGGTTTATTTTACTCTGCGCCCCATTAAGTTGCGCAACTTATCAAAAGCTCCCTTTTCGGGCATATTATCATCTCTATTATTCATGTTATACATTTCGTCCAGTTTTCTCAATTGGTTTTCAATATCACGTATTACGGAGCGCTGTAAATTTTTATCGGAATAGGGGTATGAGGACACAATAATAGCTTTGTAGTCGGCATGTAGGATATTCCGCTTAATCATGTCGCGGAAATAAATAGCCTCATCAAGGTAGGTGTCGTCTAAAATCTCGCTCTTACTCCAATGGTAGTAATAAGCTAAATTATGGACAATGCCCCGTATCCAATGCTCAATTTCGTTGCTTATCTCTTCACGGCCTCTAGTGTCTTCTGGGGCTTGTTTAGATACAGGGCTTGCATTTTTTTTGCGTTGTCTAGGATTGACTTAATGTTATTAAGCTCAATTAGAGCTACTACAAGCTCCATTGCGTCGTCAATTCCGCAATCATCAAGCAAAAAATCTACCGTTATGTCATCGCTGTTGCAAGCTAAAGCCACAATATCGGCAATATGAGGTAATGCACTAGCAATAAGCATAGGTGCTTTCGCTAAAGTCTCTTCGGTGCTTTCCTTATCAAGGTTGGCAATTTGGCTTTTTAGGTCTTCTGGTAGCCCTGAAAGTCTTTGTATTACGTTAGTTAGCTTCCTTATGGGAAGTTTTTTTATTGTTATTTTTTTACCCGCTAGGGTTAATTGTTTTTCTATCATATTAAAAATTGTTATCTGGGCTTTCATGGGGTAGCACTCCCCAAGCCTCTATTGATAACAGCGCAACTATTTTATTTAGTCGGTGCTATCGCCTACGTGCCCAAGCCATGACCCGTTGGCCTTGGTTGTATCAACAAGAGCGATAAAGGGTACTTCATATACTCTTTGGTCTTCGTTGGTATACTCAACCTCCACCTCGTCAAAAGCTATAGCTTTGTAAAAAACTACATCCTCGGACGCGTCGGTATCATCGTTGGCTAATGGGTGTAGTATCAGTTGTCCAGCTTCGGCAAGAAGCCGTGCACCTGCATTTTTACCCATTGTAAGGCGCCCGTCGCTATTTCCCGCAAGTGTGCCCATCGGAAATATCTTTTTCAAGGTCGCAATCTGCGCCTCGGTAAGACGTACCGTTATTTGCCACTCTTCACCGTTTAAGGCATAGTCAACTGGTGTTTCGCCCCACTGGTCGGCAGTGATTTTAGCAAACTCTGGTGTGTAGGTTAAAGTAACCCCACCTTTTGTATGCCCAAGTTCAACACCCTTAAAAAGCACTTTACAAGCTCCAATCTTGATATTTTGTGTGTTTCCCATTTTGTTTTTTCACCTCCCTTTCTTATGGTTTAACTAGTAATACTTTCATTGTAGTAACTCTTCGCTAAAAATGCTACTCATTAAAAAGTGAGGTTAGGGGCTTTCTTTTGCCTCGTGCCTCCTCAATAGCTTTGCGTTGTTTGGCGTAGTCGTCTAGTACCTCATCGCGGTATTTTTTAGGAATGTTGGTAAAAATAGAAGTTATTTTATTACAGCGCGGGCACTTAAAGATTACTCCGCCTTGTGCTATAGCCTCATACCCAAGTAAGGTATTACACGTATTCCCGTCTGGTAATTCCCCTTGACAGCGTACCTCTTTGCATAAATACCCATTGATAATTGGCATAAGTTATCTACACATAAATACATAATTACACGTAAACAAGTGTCGGCTATTTTCATCTTGACCTAAATATGTAGGCTCTTGCAAGGCGTTAATTTGCATTACGTCCGTACCACCTGCTTTAAGCACTAATCTATCGTCTTTTTTATCAAGCAGTCTAAATATGTCGTAGGCTTTCGTGAGCCCCGCTTTGTAATCGGTATTGCGTACTAAAATTTGCACGGTTGGCCGTTTAATGGGTATATCTTTGTATGGCTCAACCCCGCCAGTTGCCACTAATGCTACTTGGTTATCTTGGCTCCCTGCAAAGCCTGAAATAAAGATAGTGCTACCCATCGTCCCTACGGCCTGTTGCTGTAGGTAGTATGCTAAATCGTCTAGTAAGTTTTCCATAATTTTAACCGCCTAATAAATTTGCTAATTCCTGCTCTGCTATCTGTGTCCACTTGCTTATATTCATTTTTAGCGGGTCTTCTAAATACTTCTTTTTTCTGCCCTTTTGGTAGTTTCGTACTACCATGAGCTTACCCGTCTTACTATTTTTTGCAAAGCCCTCGTGCATATAAGCCGCATAATCAGTATTGTAGGCTACGGCGCTCCCGTCGCCATCCCAATACGCATTACCCATTTTTGACAAATTGCCCGTATCGTGGGGCACTTCCATACGGGAAATGACTAGCAAAGCGTCTGCCATTTCCATTAGTACCCGCTTTCCCATATCGTCAAAAGACTTGCCAAGTCTATTTAGCAAGTCCTGAAAGTCTTTGTCATCAATGTCAATTTTAAGTGCCATTATTCTTTTGTCCTAATGAGTAATACTTTTTTGTGGTCGGTGTTACCCGTCAACCCCTTTTTTGTATCTACTCGGACAACTTTATAATTGGTACTTTCCCACGTTATAACGTCATCAAGCGCGATACTTTCGGTAGGTTTTACCCACATTTCGGCGTCAACCGTAAACTCTACACCGTTGCCTTGTACAATCAATCTTTTACTCGCATTTTGAATACGACACCGCACACTAACAGGCGCGCTTGCTACTGGTTTTCCGTAAACATCATAGCTTGCAGTTGCCTTTTTTGTTACTGTTTGGTTTAGATAGCTTTGTACTGGCATATTATCCGCCTATAATTGTAATCAACCTGCTTAAATATCCTCTTGCTTCTGGTGAAATTGGCAAGTTAAAGCCTCCAAGCGTATTACTGCCTCCAAAACTCTCGGAAAGGTCGCCAATGCTATAGCTTTCCACGCCCTCGGCTTGCATTTTGGCACGCTCCCCGCCACCATTTGCAATATAAAGTGCCTGCTCAAGGCACGCATACTTTACCTCAACTGGGACAGCCTCAATGAGCTTGTACCAGCTTGTACTATCAATTGCGGGGCTAAAAGTGCCATCAATCGTAACTTTACCCGTTGCCATGTCAAAATCAGTTACACCATAGGTTTTACCCTTTCCTGTGCCTGAATAAATTACTACTGCGCCTTTGTTGAAAAAGTCATCTGGTAAGTCCTGCCTGTTGGCAAGGTCGGCGTCAATAAAGTAGTTGGTGCTGTTGCTATCTACTTTTCCGCTAAATGTACGGGCATTGGTTCGGGGAAATTTAAGGGCTTGTTTGCCTCGGTAGTCTTGTGGTACTCGGTAAATCAACTCATGGAAAAAACGTAGCGTATCAATTTGCCGTGTAGATATAATAAGCGCTTTTTCCTTTTGGTTGTTAGAAAGCGCCCCCCATTCTGCAATCATAGCTGTACGATTAAGCATTAAGTCCTCGGCTTCGGCTAAAGTGAGGTAACTATTTGCCTCTGGGTGTGTTGGTATTGCGTTTAACATACATTTAGTATAGACAATTTATAATGCCCTTTACAATCATTCTATACAAACCTTTTAAGGATTGCACATAGTTTTTTTGTTGTAGCCTGTATTGTAAATTGTTTGCAATACTCGGCTATGTCTTTTTGGTTATCGTAGTAATGCCCTGCTTTCCAATCATTGTAGGCTTGCCGTAGCGCTCGTCTGGTGCTTTCTACCGTCGGCTCCCAGTAATTACCAAGCTCTAGCCCTCGTAGCTCTATATTGTCATATTTTGCCCGCACCTCGTTTGTCTCAAGGTTGTAGCAATAATCTTTATGCCAATAGTGGCTCATTCCGCTATGATTTGGGACAATTGCCCGCATGCCTGTTGCCATCGCCTCAAGTGGGGTTAATCCAAACCCCTCACCGCGCGTTGGAAATGCAAAGCAATCTGCCTGCCTCATTATATCCATCATTTCGCCTTGCGGTATTCGGCCTTTAATTACCTTTATTTTCGGGTATTCATGCAGTGGTGGGGTAAATGAAAGGGTGGTTTTTAAGATAAGCCGTACGTCCTGCTCGCCGTCTTTTTCGCCAAACTCGGCATTAAAAGCATTAAAGAGTATATCCCAACCCTTGCGCCACTTAAAAGCGTCGTAGTGTAAAAATGTAAACACTTCTTTTTGTTTGCGTTCAAGATAGTAAAAAGCCTCTGGGTTATATCCTAATGGCACTACCTCTGGCATTATCCCAAAAGTGGCGTGCATTGTGTCCGCACAAAACTGGGTAGGCACAATCACTAAATCTGCGCTTTTAAGGTATGGCTCCCAAAAGGCGGGGTATTTGGTAGTCTCAAACATTGTGTAGGCTATTTTTACGGGTGTTTTTACAAGCTGTAGGGTATTTGGTAGGTGATAGCACAACCCTATTTTCTGGCTATCTGCTTTAAGGTCAAAATATACACCCTCTTGTACGGCAAGCGCCTTTATGTTCTTTGCGGTTGTACCGTACCCATCATCATTTTTTACAGGCGCCATATAGTACACATTAAGTAGGTTATTTTTACTTGCGTATTGTCGCTCCTCTTTATCCTTTTGCTCTTGCTCGGCGGTAATACCCTTAATAAAAGCTATTCGCTCTTGTGGGGTTGCCATATCGTACTTTCGTTGAAGTTCGGCAAGCTGTTTTAGTGAGGTAATATCGTGAGAAAATACTTTTTTGGTTTCTTTATTTCTAAAGTAGTATTGCATATTTATCTTACATAATAACATTTTACCTATGGCGGGGAAAAGGAATACTAGGGGCTTTGCAGTCCCTAGTATCCTCTTGGCAGTTTTTCCGCCCCACTACCGCTAGTTTTTACCTACGTGTAGTAGCGCCCGCCATAGGGTTTAGTGCCTATTTAGTCCGTTTGGACAACTACGCCAAGTTCTGGTCGCAAGACGCCAACTCCAAAGAGTACGTCAAGTGTCAACTGGTCGGCCAGTTTATTAGCATTGTAGCTGTACAGGGCACGCATTACCAAACCGCTTTCGGGGTCAGTAATGACGGCTACCTTAACTCCACCACCTCTTGGTGTTGGTAACGGTCTCATTGCAAGCACGATTGCTCGGCGGTGCATAAGAGCGTTGGAGTAAACGGTAGGTGAGCCAGCGCTAGGAACAAAGATACTCTCAAAGCTCCTAAAACCGTGGATTTTGCCTAGCTCGCCATCTTGAATAGCTACGCCGTTGCCATATTTAGCAACTTCGGTAAATCTACCATTTTGCAAAAGCAAGTTGGTAGCTCCACTATCCCAATACCCAAAGCGACCCTCCATAGGTGCTCTATTGTCTGTAAGCGTTTTTCTGGCTTGCAAGACGTACTGCTCTATGGTGTCCTTATCGGCGCTTTTGGCGTCAATAGGAGTATTGGTAAAGTTTGCAAATTGAGCCGCAATTGAGGTTTCAATCTTTTCTGCCAAGGCTGTAATCATGTCGCCAAGGTAGGTATCCTCAATGTTGCGGTCTGCAACTGCCTGCGCGTAGTCTTCTACGGCAATCGTGGTTTCCCAATGCTGATTAACGGTGATAGCCACATTATCCATTGCTGGATTTTGAATGGTTACATCGCCGTTTTCGGCTTTCTGGTTCGCAACAACTGCGCCCAGTTTAGGAATGTTGACAATCGCACCCATTTTAACGGTGTCGGTTGCACGATTTCCAACAACTTCCATTTCTTTAGTAACATTTCTCGCAAGGTGCAATCTTGCTTTAAGCACGCCTAGTGCTTCTTGAGCGATGATTTCGGGTGTTACTTCCACTACATCGGCTCTAACTATGTTTCCCATAATTTAGTAACTCCTAAATAACTTTTAATAATGCCCTATTTAGTGGGCGTTTGAGGGT
>Ga0116142_10003255_pt1 | contig 16499 bp, 10 predicted proteins | sample AD_UKC033_MetaG_FD_89785 | JGI IMG/M metagenome (GOLD analysis project Ga0116142, IMG submission 89785) | Active sludge microbial communities of municipal wastewater-treating anaerobic digesters from USA - AD_UKC033_MetaG | ecosystem: Engineered > Bioreactor > Anaerobic > Digestate | place: USA... | reverse complement strand
GACCATGACTGGACGCTCGACGTGCCCGCAGGCCCCGAGACGGTGTGGGAGGACGGATGATGGTGCGGGTCCTCGTGGTCGAAGACGAAGGTGTGTTGCGCCTGACCTTCAAGCAGTTCCTGCGCAACGAAGGTTTCGAGGTGTACACCGCCGAGAACTATGAGCAGGCCGTCGCGCACCTCGATGCGGAAGCCATCGACGTGGTCGTCACCGACATCCTGCTCGAGGGCGAGAGCGGCGTCGATCTGCTGCGGACCATCAAGGAGCGGGAACTCGGCGCGAGCGTCGTGATGATCACCGGCGAGCCGAACGTCGAGACGGCCTCGGAAGCGGTACGGCTCGGGGCCTTCGATTACCTTGCGAAACCGGTCACGGGCCGCGACCTCGTGCGGGTCGTGCGCATGGCGCTGGACCGGCGCCGGCTCGAAGAGGAGCGCAATGCTTACGCCGAGCGCGTCGAGTCGTATCGCCGCCATCTCCAGGCGATTTTCAACAGCGTGAACGAGGGCGTGGTCACCGTGGACGCCGAACTGCGGATCGTGGAGATGAACGAGGCGTTCCGGCGCACGATCGGCCTCTCGGACCGCGACCTGCGCGGCGCTGCTTTCGCCGAGACGGTCCCGCCGGGCCTCATGCCCGCCCGCGCCGCCCTCGAGCGCACGATCGCCACGCGCACGCCCGTCGCGGACGTTCGCGTCGAAACGTGGATACAGGGTCTGGGCGAGAAGGTGCTGATGGTCGGCGCGACGCCGCTCGTGCGTGAAGACGGGGCGCAGTCGGGCGCGGTGTTGGTCGTGCGCGACGTGACGCGGCTCACTATGCTGGAGAAGGAATTGGAGGACCATCAGCCGTTTCGCGACATCATCGCGAAGACCCGAGCCATGCGCGATATATTCGCGCTCGTGCGCAACGTCGCCCCGACCGATGCGACGGTGCTCATCTGCGGCGAGAGCGGCACGGGCAAGGAACTCGTGGCCGAGGCGATCCATCACGCGAGCAACCGCCGCGACGGGCCGTTGGTGAAGGTGAACTGCGCGGCCCTGTCCGAGGAACTGCTCGAGAGCGAGTTGTTCGGCCACGTGAAGGGCGCGTTCACGACCGCGCTCTATGATCGCGTCGGTCGTTTCGAGGCGGCGGACGGCGGCACGATCCTGCTCGACGAGATCGGCGACATTACGCAGCGGCTGCAACTGCGGCTCCTGCGGGTGCTCCAGGCCCGCGAGTTCGAGCGCGTCGGCGACTCGTTCCCCATGCACACGGACGTGCGGGTCATCGCCTCGACCAATCAGGACCTCGCTGAGAAGATTCGCACGGGAGCGTTCCGCGAGGACCTGTATTTCCGGTTGAATGTCGTCCGTCTCGACATCCCGCCGTTGCGCGACCGCCGCGAGGACATCCCCCTCCTCGTCGATCACTTCTGTCGCCGGTTCAACGCCAAATTCAAGCGGGAAGTCACGGGGGTCGCGCCTGAGACCATGGACGTGTTCATGCGGTACGCCTGGTGGGGCAACGTGCGCGAACTCGAGAACTGTCTCGAACGCGCGTTCATCGTTTGCCACGACACGACTATCCTGCCGCGGCACCTGCCGCGTGAAATCCTTGATGCCGAACCCGCGCGCGCCCGGACCTACGCGGACCAACCGGGGCCGCCACGAACAGGCGCGGTTCGGATGGAGGCGCCGGTCCGCGCGCGTGCGCTTGACATCGAGCGGCTGCGCACGACGCTCGAGAAGACCGACTGGAACGTGGCGAAGGCCGCGCGCCTGCTCGGCGTGGCGCGCAACACGCTTTACAACAAGCTGCGCGCATTCGACCTGATCCGCCCCGAAGAACCGTGAGCTCGGCCGCGGACGGGTTCGTCAGCCGCCGATGTCGGCGTGGTATTCCTGGAGCGACTTGACCTGCTGCTGCCCTTCCTTACGCGCCGCGATGCCCCGCGCGGCCGCCTGCGCGGCGGCCAGCGTTGTGATATAGGGGATTCGGTACTTGATGGCGGCCTTGCGGATGTAAGAATCGTCGTGCGTGCCGAGTTTGCCGCCCGGCGTGTTGATGACGAGCTGGATTTCGCCGTTCTTCATGGCGTCGACAATGTGGGGTCGGCCCTCGCGCATCTTGAGAATGCGGTCCGTGACGATGCTCTGCTCCGCGAGGAAAGCGTGCGTACCTTCGGTCGTACGCAACTGGAAGCCGAGTTCGACAAGCTGCCGGGCAATTTCGATTACGCCCGCTTTGTCCCGGTCTGATACCGTCACGAGCACGGCGCCCTCGAGGGGCAGGCGCGATTGCGCCGCCTCCTCGGCCTTGAAGAAGGCCATGCCGAACCCGTCGGCCATGCCGAGCACTTCGCCGGTCGAGCGCATCTCGGGCCCGAGCAGGGGATCGACTTCGGGAAACATATTGAAGGGGAATACGGCCTCCTTCACGCCGTAATGCGGGATGGGGCGGTGCTTGAGCCCGAGGTCGGCCAGCTTCGCGCCAAGCATGACCTGCGTGGCTACCTTGGCCATGGGGATGTTGCAGACCTTGGACACGAGCGGCACGGTGCGCGACGCGCGCGGGTTGGCCTCGAGGATGTACACCACGTCGTTGTGAATGGCGTATTGGATGTTCATCAGGCCGACCACGTTCAGTTCGGTGGCGATGCGCCGCGTGTATTCGTTGATCGTGTCGAGGTGCTTCGCCGGGATGCTGATCGGCGGGATCACGCACGCGCTGTCGCCCGAGTGAATGCCCGCCAACTCGATGTGCTCCATGACGGCCGGCACAAAGGCGTCCGTCCCGTCGGCGATCGCATCCGCCTCGCATTCGATGGCGTTCTCGAGATACTTGTCGATCAGAATGGGCCGCTCCGGGGTCACGTCCACCGCCGCCGCCACGTACTGCCGCAGCATGGCCTCGTCGTATACGACCTCCATGCCGCGCCCGCCGAGAACGTACGACGGGCGCACCATGAGCGGATATCCGATCTCGGCGGCGATGGCCAGCGCCTCGTCAATCGTCGCGGCCATGCCCGAGTCGGGCTGCGGGATGCCCAGGCGCTTCATGACCTTGCGGAACCGATCGCGGTCCTCGGCGAGGTCGATCGTCTCCGGCGTTGTCCCGAGGATGGGCACACCCGCTTCGGCGAGTTCGCGCGCAATATTCAGCGGCGTCTGGCCGCCGAACTGCACAATGGCGCCTTCCGGGCGCTCCTTCTCGTAAATGCTGAGCACGTCCTCGACCGTCAACGGCTCGAAATACAGCTTGTTCGACGTGTCGTAGTCCGTCGAGACGGTCTCAGGGTTGCAGTTGACCATGATCGACTCGACGCCGAGGTCGCGCAAGGCGAAGGCCGCATGGACGCAGCAGTAATCGAATTCGATACCCTGCCCAATGCGATTCGGGCCGCCGCCGAGCACCATGACCTTGCGCGCGGAGGAAACCGAGACCGCATCCGGCGCGTTGTACGTCGAGAAGTAATACGCCGCATCCTCGACGCCGCTGACGGGCACCGGCTCCCACGCCTCGACGACGCCGAGCGCGACGCGGCGCGCGCGAAGCGCGGTCTCGGGAACGCCAAGCAGTTTCGCGAGGTACCTGTCGGCGAAGCCGTCCTTCTTGGCCTGAACCAGGAGCGCGTCCGGCAGTTCGCGGCCCTTGAAACGCAGCACCTCCTCCTCGAGGTCCACGAGTTCCTTCATCTGTTCGAGGAACCACGGCTTGATGTGCGTCTTACGGTAAAGTTCCTGGAGATCGGCCCCTTTGCGGATGGCCTCGTACAAGATGAACTGGCGTTCGCTCGTGGCGTAGACGAGCATCTTCATCAATTGTTCAAGCGACTTGTTATGGAAATCCTTGGCGAAGCCGAGGCCGTATCGGCCGATTTCGAGCGAGCGGATCGCCTTCTGGAACGCCTCCTTGTAGTTCTTGCCGATGCTCATGACCTCGCCGACCGCGCGCATCTGCGTGCCGAGCCGGTCCTCGATGCCCCGGAACTTCTCGAAGGCCCAACGGCAGAACTTGACGACAACGTAGTCGCCGGACGGCGTGTACTTCTCGAGCGTGCCGTCGCGCCAGTAGGGGATTTCGTCGAGGGTCAGGCCGCCCGCCAACATGGACGAAACCAGCGCGATCGGGAACCCCGTCGCCTTCGACGCCAGCGCCGACGACCGCGACGTGCGCGGGTTGATCTCGATGACGACGACCCGGCCCGTCTTCGGGTCGTGTGCGAACTGGATGTTTGTGCCTCCGATGACCTGGATCGCCTCGACAATCGCGTAAGAGTACTGCTGCAACCGCGCCTGGAGTTCGGGCGCGATGGTCAGCATCGGCGCGGTGCAATACGAATCCCCCGTGTGGACGCCCATCGCGTCCACATTCTCGATGAAGCACACGGTGATCATCTGGTTCTTCGCGTCGCGCACCACTTCGAGTTCGAGTTCTTCCCACCCCAGTACGGACTCCTCGACCAGCACCTGCCCCACCATGCTCGCCGCGAGACCCCGCGCCGCCACCGTGCGCAATTCCTCGACGTTGTATACGAGGCCGCCGCCGGTCCCGCCCATGGTGTAGGCGGGCCGAATCACCACGGGATAGCCGAGCCGGTCCGCGATACGCTCGGCCTCCTCGACGGTATAGGCCAAGTCGCTCTTCGGCATCTCGATGCCAAGCCGGTTCATCGTGTCCTTGAAGGCCTGCCGGTCCTCACCGCGCTCGATGGCGTCCACCTGCACGCCGATGACCTGCACCCCGTACTGCTGGAGCACGCCGTGCCGGTGCAGTGCCGAAGTCAGGTTAAGCCCGGATTGTCCGCCCAGGTTCGGCAAAATGGCGTCAGGCCGCTCCTTCGCGACGATATCCGCCATCGCCTCGACCGTCAGCGGCTCGATGTATGTGAAATCGGCCATGCCGGGGTCCGTCATGATCGTCGCTGGATTCGAGTTCGCCAGGACGACTTCGTAACCGAGCTTCCGAAGCGCCTTGCAGGCCTGCGTGCCCGAGTAGTCGAATTCGCAGGCCTGGCCGATCACGATGGGACCGGAACCGATGATCATGACTTTGCGGATGTCGTCGCGACGCGGCATAAGCGTACCTACCTCTCGACCGTATGGAATGCGCCGGTCCCCCGCCGCGCGCCGGATACACTACGCTCCCGGTCCCTTCGAGGGATGCCCGGAGCGACGCCCGCGCGCGGCGAAGACCGTCGATTCCGCCCGTTGCCCATTGGGGAGTGTATGATCGGCCCGCCGCAAGCATAGGCGATGGGCCGTCCTCCCCCTTGCCCGCGGGAAATGTACTGGAAATCCGGTGCGGAAGACAAGTCGATCCGAGACAGTCGCGCTACTCGCCTTCATCCACATTATCGTGTGCGTCGCCGGGATGGAGGGCGCGGTGGAGCACGCGGTCGGCGGGAAGCACGGCGGGCCGTTCCTCGAGGGTGGCCTTGATGCTCGGGAACACGGCGACGGGGACGCGGCGCTGGTCGTAACGGCTGATCAGGTGCAAGGTGAGCAGGAGCCTGCTGACGCGGTACTGGCGTGGGCCGCGATAGTAAATGCGCAGGCCGTTTTCGCAAGCGTGGGCGAACTTGTCGGCGCAGGCGCCGGGGCGCGCGGCATCCTGTTCGGACCACGCAAAGAGATCGAGGTCCTGCGCGACGGGTTGGGTGCGGCGCGCACGGGCATCGAAATCGATGGCGAGGCGTTCGTATAGCGCCACAACCTTGTCGAACCAATAGAAGATGGCGCGGTAGCCTTCCTCCGAGAGGTCGAGGTCGATGCGGGCGGTGTCCACGGTGGCGATGGTCTGTTTGGCCAGGTAGCTTTCGCGGTCCTCGTTTACGTCGGGCACCATCCGCACGCGCATCTTCTCGCGCGGGTCGCCGTGGTTGAAGCTCTCGAGAATGGTCGCGATGCTGAATCTGCCGCGCGACAGCAGCACGAATTCGGCGAGCATGCTTCCCACAAGCCCGTCGTCGCCGAGGGCGTCGTCCAGTGCCGGGGCCGGCTCAAAGAGGTCGATTTGCCAGTCGAACCACATGTCGTGGAAGAGGTGGATCAGGTCGCGGCTGAGGCCGCGCGTGTCGGCTTCGGCGGCGCGATCGGTCAGGCGCGTGAACCGCTGTTCGAGGCGCCACTTGGTGCGGCGCAGGATGTTGTGCGCGAAGAGATAGCGCACCACGAGGAGTCGATCGATGGCGAGGCACGCGACGTCCTGGCTGATGCGGCCGCGCGTCGCGATCAAGGCGGTCCAGCGTTCGCACCACTCGCGCAGGCTCCGGGCCGCCGCGCTGCGCGGTTCGCGGCGCACTTCCTCGAGGGCGCCGCGTTCGATATTTGCCCGCGCCAGCGCTTCCGCCATTTCACGGTCGAAGGTGTCCGGTTCGTCGGCGTGCAGTAGGAGTTCGTCGGTTCGTACGTCATACAGGTAAGAGCGGTACAGGTCCGTAATGAGCGCATACGCGACATCCACATCGCGCGCCTCATCCGTGAGCTTGCGAGTCGCGTGGCAGAAGTCCAAGCCGTGCTCGACCACGTTCGACGGCGGTTCGAGCGTGCCCGGCAGGACGAAATAGGCGGCGAGCGTCGTCTGGCCGGAGGCGCGCAACAGGTAGGGCCGCGCCGACAGCGCGGCGGACGCCTCTTTCGGCGTGAGGAGCACAGGCTGGTTCCAGCCCAGCAATCGCAGCAGTTCCTCCGCGTACCGGTGTTGCTCGGACTTCGTCGAGTCCGTCAACGTGTCCCGCCAGGACGCGCACAGACGGGCGATCTTGCCGGCGTCTTCTCTCATGGAACGCCCTCTCCTTTTCGCACGGTGTACCCTGCTTCCTCGATACGCCGCCAGATGACGTCCTCCCGGCGGCCCAGGAGGTCACAGCCGTCGCGCACATACGGGTCAAGCGCCGCGCGATTCATACGCAGCGCCTCGATAAACTCGTCGCTTGTGAGCATTTCGATTTCGATTCCGGGAAGAGCATCGAGCGCAGGTCGCGCCGCGCCCCCTAAAACCACCAGGGCGCGCGCGCCGTCCGCGGACAGGAAACAGAGCCGCACTGCCGCGTTGCTCGCGGCGATGCCGCGGAGGCGTTCGCGCGACGAGGCCGTCTTCAGCATCAAGGCGCGCAATTCGGCGTACAGCGGGAAGTCCGGGTCGATCTGGTAGTAGGCGCGGTTGCCCTCGTCGCGGCGGTAGAGGAGTCCCGCCGCCATGAGCCGGTCCAGTTCCCGTTGGACTGCCCGGAGGGGGTGGCCGGAAGCCGCCTCGATCTGGCGCTGGTAGTAGGCGCGCGTCGGGTCGAGTAGGAACACGCGGAGAACCGCCACACGTGCGGTCGACGTGAAAATCGCCGCCAATGCGGATTCGGGCGTCTTGCGACGTATTTCCGGTGCTACTGTTGACATCAATGGATCTATAAAACCCGGCGCTGTGCTAAATCGATGCCAGAAACTCCACCTTCCTGTCCCGAAGATGCGCGACTATTGCATATAATGAACCAGAAGTCAAGTATTATCCTCTGTTCGACCTTTGTTTGTAGTCAGTGTGTTACACTTTCGGATGCTTTGACGTAATGGCCAGTCGCGTTGTCCCGTCGAAGTCGGGCGAATCTCCCGTCTCGCCGGTTGTGTCCGCCGGGGAGGGGCCGGTATCATCAGTCGTCCTTCATGGGGTATGGAAACGGGCTGAAGCCCGCACTCCGAACATGTTGCTTCGTATGGCGGGCTGAAGCCCGCACTCCAAACACGGGAGGGGACGTTGTGAACGAATCGCGCGGGTCGGAGTACACGTGGGTCGAGGGTCTGGCCATCTGCCTGAGCATGATAGGCGTGCAACAGGCCACGCAGATCATCGCGCAATGGGGGCCGTTCTTCTATTCGCCCTCGGAGGACGTGGGCCGCACGGTCTATGTCACCACCATGATGGTGACGGTCATCTTCGTGCTGGGCACGGTCTGGGACGCCATTACGGACCCGCTAATCGGGGCGTGGTCCGATCGGACGCGAACGCGGCCCGGCTGGGCGCGGATCGTGCCGTTGCGCGGCCGGCGCCGCCCGTTTATCTTCTGGGGTTCGATATTCCTGACGTTCACGTCCATATTCTTCTGGTTTCCGCCGATTGCCGGCACCTCACACGTGAATTTCGGCTACGGTGTGGCGTTGCTGTGCCTGCACTGGTTCGTTTTCACGATCACCGTCGTGCCGCTCACGTCGCTCGGCCCGGAGATCGCCCGCACGGAGCGGGCGCGGGTGAGCCTGGGCATCTGGACGGCCGTTGGGATGATCGTGGGGCTGGCGCTGGCCATCGTGCTGCCGGGGGTGTTGATCGCGAAGCTGGACCCGGCCCGCATCGAGGATAGGCTCATCGTCACGCTGCCGGAACAGGACGTTCTCGCCTTGGCCGCGCTGTCACCGGAGGCCACCGACCCGGCGCATATGACGCGGCGGGACGGCGCGATCACGTCGGTTATCACGGGGGAGTTGTTGGGGACCATCAACGGAGAGGACGCCGCGCTATTTCTGCGCGAGCGCATTCCCGAAGCACGTCGCGACCGCGTCTCCGTAGTTCTCGAAGAAGGCTCCTTTTCACCCACCGGCTACCGTCGCGTCGCCACGATGTTCGCGCTGATTTCGCTTGTGCTCCTGCAACTTCCGGTATGGCTGGTCCGCGAGCGCTTTGACTCCGCGACCCGCGCGCACGCTGAGGTTCCCTGGCTGCAAGGCGTTCGCGAGGCCTTCGGCAATCGTCCCTTCGTCGTGTATTGCGTCGCGTTTTTTCTCTTCAACATCGGGCTGATCGCTGTTCAGAACGCGCTGCCATATTGGGCCGAACTCGGCCTCGGCGGTGACGAGAGCACGGTGACGGTCCTTATGATCCCGTTCGTCGTCACGTGCATCGTGTTCTACGTGGCCGTGCCGTCGCTGACGAAGCGGCTGCATACCAAGTGGATGACCTTCCTCTCGTTTCTCATCATCACGACCGGTTTGCCCTGGATGTATTTCATTCCGAGAATGGAAATCGCCGTCGAGACGAAGTTCATGCTCGGCGGCGCCCTGTTCGGGTACTGCGGCATTGGTCAGTCGATTATCTACGCCATGATGACTCCGATACTCGGCGAGATCATCGACTACGACGAGTTGCGGAGCGGCCAGCGACGCGAGGCGCTCTATAACGGCCTGCACAGCTTCGTGACCAAGCTCGCGATTGCGTGCGCCATCGCCATCGCCATGACCTCGATGCGGCTGTGGGGCAAGTCCGCTGAAGCGTACACGGGCGTCTTGCTCGTGGGCCCGATCGCGGCCTGCTTCGGGTTCCTGGGCATGATCGCGATCCTCTTCTACCCGGTGCTGTGCGTCACGCCCGATCGCGGAAACGCCTGACCGCGCCGCGCGAGGTTTTCATACCCCACGTGTTTGTGTCATGATCCTTGGAACACGGCGCGTTATAAGAGGAGCCCCCGCGCCACGTCGGGGCGCGCGCCAAGGAATACACTGGTCCGCACGCCATGAGTTGCCCGCAAATCTTCGGAGCCTTGCACGCCTCGCGTGCGCGCCGATGCGTGTGCGCTGTCGGTGTGCTGTTCCTCGCGTCCTTTGGGGGCGCGCAGGAGCCGCCCGCCCGCGCCCCCGTGCCCTGGCTGGACTGGGTCGCCGAAGGCATGGCCTTTGCCCTGGCGGAAGCCGCGCCCACGGAGGAGGCTCTCGATGAGGCGCCGCCGCCCGCGGGCGACGCGGCGACGGAACTGACCCGTATCCGCCACGAACTGCGCGAGGTCCGCTCGGAACTTCGGTATCTGCGCTCGACGCTCGATTACTACATCGAGGACGTCGTCTCGAAGCTTCAAGACGAGAACGCCCAGCTTCGCGCCGAGTTGCAGCGCATCTACGCCCTGCGCGGCGCGGCGCCGGATGCCGTGTTTCCCGCAGTGCCGCGGCCGAGCGACGATCTCGTGGCCGATGTGTTGAGCGAAACCATCGAGCGCATGCTGGATCGGCCCGGCTCGCGTCCCGAAACGGCGTCGCCGGACGAAACCGCCGCGCCGTCCGCCTCTTTTTCCTACACCGTGATCGCGGAGTGGGGGCGCGAGCCGGACGAAGACGCGGTTGCACGAGGGGAAGCCTCGTCACTGAAGGGCATGGTCTGTCTCGTACCGCGTCGCAGCCGCCGCGACGACGTGATCGCGCTCGGTCGCGAATTGCGGCGGCAATTCGACGGCTTTGACAACATCAACATCGAGGTTTTCGACGAGGAACACGCCGCGCGCACGTTCGCCGAGACCAGCGTATCGTCCGGCCCGGAGCACCGCGTGCTCAGCATATCGAAACACCGGGCGAGCGGCCGGGACACGATTGTGTATTTCGAGGACGGCGTCGCCAAGGAGATTCCCCTGGAAACCCCGTAACGCTCGGAGCTGCCCCGAAGGCGGCAGTTTCCAATCCGCGCACGGGTGTGTATAATCGAGCCGGTGGTTTGGAGAGGGCGTTATGCCGCACCGGGAAAGCGAAGTTGCGTGTCCCCGACCGTCTATCTCATTATCATGCTGAGCGTCATCCTGGGGATAACGGCGATAGCCGTCCCCTCACTGATGTGGAAGCGATGCCCAAGATGCGGGCGGCGCAACGCCCTCGAGGAAGCGACCTGTCGCGGGTGCGGCGCGGCGTTTCCCGATGACGAAGTCGAGTAGGCGCGACACCGTCGCGATGACGGCGCCGAGGCCGTGAAAAGGGAGAGCGGCACGTGGCAGCCATGATTAATTGCCCGTATTGCGGGAAACTTACCGACCCGAAGCTCGCGAACTGTCCTCATTGCGGCGGCCCTATGCACGCGAAGGCGCCGTCCGCGCCGCGCGGGGCCGGCGCGAAACCGCAGCAGCATTGTCCGAGCTGCGGGGCCGCTGTGCACGACGGCATGATTATTTGCGTTCAGTGCGGGACGAACCTGCTGACGGGGCACAAGATCGCGGAGGAACGGAAAGCCCCGCCCGTGCGTGAGCGCCGCCGCTGGCCGCTTTTCGTGGGCTTTGCGGTGGTGGTGGTGGCGTTGGGTGTGCTCGTGTCCCAACTCCCGGCGTTTCTCAAGGGTCCGGTGGACCGAGCGCGCGAACTCGTCCGGGAGGGGAAGGACATCGAGGCGACGAACGTCTTGCGTCAGCACCTCTCCGCGCACGCTGATGATCCAGCGGCCCAGTTCCTTTTCGGCCAGTTGCGTTGGAGTAAGCAAGATTACACCGAGGCGGCTCAGGCCTTTCAGGAAGCCTTTCGCCTCGACCCGGCGAACGAGAATGCCGCTTGGGGCGCGTTGCTGGCCATGCAGCGCCAACAGGGCGCAGCCTCCCTGGATCGGCAGCGCGCGCTATTGCAGCAACTGGCGGAACGCGACCCTGAAAACGCTCAGGCCTGGTACGTGCTCGGCCTGGTCCGCGCCGAGGCCGGCGACCTCGAGGGCGAGTTGCAGGCCCTGCGCAAGGCTGTCGCCCTCAACCCCGTCGACGCGCGGGTGAAGTTCCAACTCGGCATCGCCCTCGCGCGGCGAGGCGAGTATGCCGCGGCCCGAGAGGCGCTCGACGGCGCGGCTGGACAGAAGACCGATACGGAAATGCAAATGGCACTGGCGGCCGTCGAGAGCCTGAGCGGCGCATCCGAGGAGGCCGCCGCACGCATGGCCGCGCTGGGCGGCGAGCTCGCCGATGACGCCGCGCGGGTCCGTGTTGCCTTGGGGCATATCGGCAGGGGCGAATTCGCCCAGGGCGAGGAAATCCTGGGGCCCCTGACGCAGGACGTGCGCCGGGAGAACGCGCTGGCGGCGTTCTACCACGCCGTGTGTTTGCAGGCGCGGGGACAGAAGATTGAAGCCGCCGCCAAGTATATGCGCGTCGTGGACCTGAATGTGCCCCAGGCCGCCGAGGCCGCGACGCTGGCCGCCGCGCTGTTCCTCGAACAGGAGGATATCACGCGGGCGCGCCAAGTGATGGATAGCGCCATGAGCTTGCAGCGCGTCGGTGCGGACCAACGGCGGATCACGGCCATGATGTACACGGTGCAGGGCCGCATTTTCATGGCTGAAGGCCAGCCCGAAAGTGCGCTCGCCGCCTTTCAACGGGCCGCGGAGGCCGATCCGCAGTATCCCGGCGCGGCACTCGAAAACGGCCTCTACTATATTCAGACCGGTATGGTTTCCCAGGGATTGGCCGAGTTGCGGCGCTATCTCCAACTCGTTGGCGAACAGACGGACACGGAGGTTACCGAGATCGCGCTGCTCGTCGAGCAGTTGCAGGAATCCGAGCGCGTTACGGTTCCCCCCGGCTCGTGAAGAAACGACAAAGGAAGAAGCGATGGCACGATACGTCAAGTTCGCGGTGATCGCCGTGCTGGCCGCGGCAACGGTGCGGCCAGCCGCCGCGTGGAGTCCGAGAACGCAGCTCAGTCTCGTGGATTTCGCGCTGAATCTGCTCTCGGAGCAACGGAACCTTCCGCTGAGAGAACGGCAACGCGAGATTCGCGAGGGCGCGATGATCAGTGAGGACCGCCTGCGCGAGGAATACCCCGACCTCGAGACGGAACCGGTACGCACCATCGAGTCGGAGATGTACCTGCTGCAGACGGCGGGCCGCAACGGATTCGACACGTACTATGCGTATCGACTCGGCGTGATCGGCAAATTGGTCGCCTCGATTGCCACGCCGCTCCGCGAGGCGCCGCCCATGTTCCGCCAGCGCTATTATGCCGACGTCGAAGCGCATATCGATCGACTGGCGATAAAGACGGGCCGGCGCGTGCAGGTCGAGCCGCGCTCCTATTACACCGAACTGCTCATGCGCAGTTCCGCGCGAGACGAGATGATCCTCAAGGATTACCAGGAAGGCGTGGGTTTCGACGGCGTGGCCAAGACCGCCCTCCTCGGCGACACGGGCAGAACGGTGGATGCCATCGCCGATGCGTGGTTCACGCTCCTGACCGGCGGTAACGTGGTGGCGACGGTTTCGGACGAGCAGTTGCGGCGCTACGCTTTGGGCGCGTATGCATTCTACATCCAGAGAGGCAACCTGGCCGAGATCGAAGCCGCTGCCGAACGCCTCGCCAAGCTGACGACGCCGACTCCGGATATGCAGGTGAAGATCGGCGACTACTTCTACGAAGCCGGCCTGCGGGAACGCGCCATGCGGGAGTACCGAGCCGTGCTTGCCGTGCAGCCGGACCGGCGCGAGGTGGTCCAGAAGATAGGCGCCTACTACTTTGAGCAGGGCGAGAGCGCGCTCGAGGACGGCCAACTCGAAAAAGCGCTCGAGTCCTTCCGCACCGCCCTCGATGCCGATCCGCTGCATCCTCAGGCGGAAGGCAGACGCCTCGACACCGAGCGGCGCATTCAGGAACGGGACCGCCGCCGCGAGGAACAATTGAGCGCGCTCAACATGGCCGCCGGACTCGAGGCGCAGGCCGCGCAGCACGCCTTGGGCGGTTACTACGCCGCCGCCATCGCCCAGTTGCTCGAGGCCAATCGCGCGTACGAAGCCGTGACCTCCGAGTTCCCCGACGCCTACGCGAAAGCGAGTCGCGGATTGCGCGACAACGCGAACAAGATTCAGGAAATGCGGCAGGGGCTTATGGCGAACGCGCAGCAACTCAGCGGCGCCGGCTTCGCGCTGGATGCCCGGGCGCTCGCGGTCATGCGCGCGAGCGACCTCGATCAGCAGACTCTGCGGGGCCTCGCTGAAAAAGCCTTGCGGCAGGCCTTCATCGACGTCGAGGCGGAGAAAAGGCAGGCGCTGATCCCGCAGTGACGCCGCGCGCTACTTGGGCCGCGATCGCTTCTTCGTGAAGATTCGGTAGAAGCAGTACACATTGAGCAGGATGATCGCGCCCCACACCGCGAGCATGTACGCCCAGGACCATGCCGTCATGCCGTCGCTGCTCATGGCGTCGTCTCCTCCTCGCGTTCCACCTCGTCGAAGAACCTCGGGTGGGTCTGCCAGGCGTACCACACGCCCCAGATAATGAACGCCGCCATCATGAGGATCATCACCCGCCCCACCCAAAGGTAGGGCACGGCCTCGGGTTTCACCCCGGTCATCGTCAGCTTGTCGATCAGTCCGTCGTAGGCGAACCAGACGACCAGGCCGACGGCGAAAGTCGGCGTGACAAACTTCATGATGTAGTAGAAGATCCGCGGCACACGCAGGTCCGCGCCCAGGTGCATTTCCTCCCACCCCTTCTTCATGCCGAATATCCACGCGAACAGCACCGACTCGATGGCGACGAAGAGCACCAGGCCGAAGGTGCCCATCCAGTAGTCGATTTCGTCCAGGACGTTGTAGTGATTGAAAAGTATCACCGGCTGCATCATCAGGAAGACGCCGAACCCGATCAGGATAACGCCGATACGGCGGTCAACGCGCAATTCGTCCTCGATGAACACGAGCAGCGGCGTAAACATGGCCATCGACGACGTTAGCCCGGCGAGAAAGAGCAGCACGAACCACAGCGTGCCGAAGAACTGGCCTCCGGGCATCTGCTGGAAGATGCAGGGGAGCGCGAAGAAGCCGATGGCGAAGGTGCCGTCGGTATTCACGATATCGCGCGCCTGCACGACGCCGAAGAACAGGACCGCCGCCGGAATTGCGATGGTGCCGCCGAGAATTACCTCGACGAACTCGTTCGTGCCGCCCGCGGCCAGGCTGCTCAGGGTGATGTCTTCCTTCTTCTTCAGATAGCTCGCGTAGGTGTGCACCATGCCCAGGCCGACCGACAGCGTGAAGAAAATCTGGCCCGTCGCCGCGATCCATACGTTCGGCTTCGCCAGCACGCCCCAATCCGTCACACGCCAGATTTGCGCCAGGCCCTGTCCAATCGTGCGGTCTTCCATCGGCGGTAGCGTAATCACCCGGACCGCGAGGATGGTCCCCAACACGAACAACAGCGGCATGCAGTACTTTGCGACCACCTCGATGCCGCGCGAAATCCCCCGCGCGAACACCACGATGTTGATGACGAACGTAATCAGGAAGAACGTGTAAGCCTGCGAACTGAACGAGACCAGGTTCGCCCCCTTCGTGCCCGTATACGTCCCGAAAAGGGACTTCATCTCGTCGTAGCTTTCCTGGCCCCAATAGGTTCCCGTCAGCGTCTGCCACGCATAACCCAGCGCCCAGGACTCGATGTAGACGTAGTACACCCCAACCATCGCCGGCAGCAGCACGCCGAATATTCCAAGATATTTCGAGATCGGATGCCGCCACAGCCGGTGGAACATCCCCGGCGCGGTCCCGTGCCCGAAACCGCCCCCGTGGCGGCCGATGGTCCACTCCATCCACATCAGCGGGACGCCCAGCAGGACCAGCGCCAGAAAATAGGGGATCATGAATGCGCCGCCGTATGGCATCGCCTGGCCCGGAAATCGCAGGAAATTTCCCAATCCGACGGCGTTTCCGGCCATCGCCATGATCAGCCCGAACCGGGTCGCCCAACCGTCTTTGACCAACTTCGCCATGCCTTGAACCCCTTCCCGGACACGAGCGGCGATTATAGGGCCGCCGTGCCGCAACGTCAACAGCGTAATCCGCTCAGGGCATGACTCGTAGCGGGATTACGCCCCCGCATTCCGCGGTCTCCGCGGCTCGTTGCGAGCGCGCTCAGTCTTCAAATCCGCAGGCGACGCCGTCCCCGGCGACGTCGAAGCGGTCCCGGGCGAGGCGGACGGTTGCCGCGCCCCAAGGCAGGGCGAGTCGCACCTCGCGGACATCGGCGGTTTCCGCGAGTGCGGCGGTCGCGTCGGCGTCGTTGATGACGAGCCAGGTGAGGAATTCCTGTTGCGCGGTCTCTTCACTTGTGGCGGCGGTGAGGTGCCACTCGTGGAGGGTGAAGCCGGCCCAGGGCGCGGGCGGGGTATCGAACCGGTCGGTCTGCGTGAGTGCGAGCCCTTGCGGGTGAAGGAAACGCACGGCGACGCGCCCCGGGTCGCCGCGCCAGTCGACGGCGTTGTCGCCCAGCTCGAAGGGGCCGGGCGCGTGGAGCAGCCATTGGTAGGTGGACGGCTCGGGCGCTTCGAGGAAGTCGTGGATGAGCACGGCGTAGGGCTTGAAGAAGAGGATGCGGCGGGTCCAGCGGTCGAGGCGCTTATACGAGTTGCCGGCTTCGCCCGCGACCACGTCGAGGCGGTCGGAGGTGTGGAAGTGGGCGATCGCGCCGACGGCCAAGGGCGAATGCACGAGTTGTCCCTCGCCGTTGACGAGGAGGGCGTTGTCAGATTTCGTTTCCCACATCCACTCGCGGTGGTGGGGGCTGCCGTGGATGTCGCGGCGACCGGAGGCGATGAATACGGGCCGCCCGCCGAGGTGGAGCAGGAAGGCGTTGTTGGCGTTGTAGCCGTGGCTCACGCGGCCATAGGGGCTGCTCTTGAAGAGGACCTGAATGTTTTCGCGGCCATCGAGGAGGGTCGTGTTGAGGGCCGCGAGGCCGACGTCGCGGAACGCGCGAGACTGGGGCAGGTCCGCTGGGGCTTTGGCTGTGGCATGGGCATCCTGCCCATGATCT
>Ga0116142_10003254_pt1 | contig 16504 bp, 10 predicted proteins | sample AD_UKC033_MetaG_FD_89785 | JGI IMG/M metagenome (GOLD analysis project Ga0116142, IMG submission 89785) | Active sludge microbial communities of municipal wastewater-treating anaerobic digesters from USA - AD_UKC033_MetaG | ecosystem: Engineered > Bioreactor > Anaerobic > Digestate | place: USA... | reverse complement strand
GTTTGGGCGCGATCTGAGTCAGAAAATTGAGCACGATGTCATCTTTCGCCGTCTCATTTTCCCGGTTCTGTTGCCAATTCTGTTTGTGGGCGGCTGGTTTGCAACCGAATGGAGCAGCAGCACCGCCGATCAATCATTTCGTCAGGAAAATCTTCGCCTGGCTGTAAGTATTGCTCAGACGATCAACCCTGAGCGCGTAAGAATGCTTGAATTTACTCTGGAAGACCGGAAAAATCCGGCGTTTCAGCGATTAACCAGGCAGATTACTGCTTTTGGTACTCAGAAGACCGGCCTCAAGGGCATTTATACCATGGCTTTGCGCAATGGCCAGCTGTTGTTTGGTCCGGAAAACTATGCCGAAGATGATCCCGCTGCTTCTCCGCCTGGCACTGTCTATGAACAGCCTGACCCTTCTGTCTACAAGATCTTTGAAGATGGCAGGCCAGTGGAAGTTGGCCCTTTTCAGGATGAATACGGATCTTTTGTTTCGGCTTTCGCACCGGTTATCGATGTCAAATCAGGCGACATCTCCCTCGTGGTTGGCATTGATGTGCTGGCTGAAGACTGGCGCAGGCTGATCGCCAATGCGCGGATGAAGATCATCTGCCCCATTTTTCTGCTGGTAATGTTGACAATGCTGGGTTTTGTGTTTGTGCAGTGGCGCGAAGACAGAACCGCTTCGAAAGAGCATGGCTGGTGGTCACGTCATCTGGAAACCTGTTTTACCGGCTGTTATGGCGTGCTGGTCAGTCTTGTCGTCATGGTCTTCGTATTTGAGGCGGATTCGCAGAAGAGTCGACAGGAGTTTCGCTGGATTGCTGACGTCAAAAACCAGTTGATCGGCGAAACTTTTCGCCAGATCAGGCGCGATCTCGAAAGTCTGGCAAGATTTTCAGTAAATACCGGTTCTTATAAGAGTTTTGCAGAATTCGAAAATTTTGTTGATCCATTGACCCGTTCAACCGCTGCCCAGGCCTGGATCTGGATGCCTGTCGTCGAACACGGGCAACTGCCGGGCTTCAAAGATTTCATGTCATCTCAGGGCTTTTCTGATTTTGCGCTGCATACGATTGGCAGTTCAGGTGAAAGTCTGCAAGTTGAGCCGCGCGAGAGGTATTACCCATTCGCATACGTTTCGCCTTTCGCCAAAAATGTAAATCTGGTCGGTTTCGATCCATCGGCTGGTGAGCTGCGTGGGAGCCGGATTTTTTCGACCAGTGAAGAGATCAGACTGGTAACCGCTTCTGTTCTACGAAATGTGCCAGGTGTCAGTACAAAACATTTGCCCGGCATCCTGGTAGCACATCCGGTTTTTGTGCCTGAAACCGATTCTCTGAAAGGGTTCGCTGCATGTCTACTATGGCAGCAGTTGATACTGGAGCGTATGGTTCTGGGCAGTTCAATGCATACAGATGATGTGATAATCGAAATGATCGATCTGAATTCCAGAGGAAATACACTACAGGCCATTCACCCTGTATCGCTTTTATCAGAAGATTTTTCTTTGCTGCAGCCTCACGAACTTAGTGTTACCTACCCGCTTTTTATTTTTGGCCGCAGCATAGCGGTGCGCATTCAACCCGGGCGGGCCTTTCTGGCTGGTCGCAGAGTCTGGGCTAACTCGATTTCGGCTGGATTGATATGCATGGTTGTCACCGCTCTGCTGACCTCGTTTATCGGTTTTCTCAAAAACCGTCAGCATGACCTTGAAATGCTGGTTCTGGAAAGATCGAAAGAACTCGCAGAACGTGAAAAGGATTTGTTTATAACCCTGAACTCGATTGGCGATGCAGTTATTGCCTGCGATGAAAACGGCCTGATAACCAGAATGAACCCGGTAGCCGAGCATTTAACTGGCTGGCGACTGGCTGAAGTAACGGGCGCGCGGGTTCGCGATGTTTTTCAGATTTATCAGTACAGCACCCGTGAGGTGATTCCATGTCCTATCGCAGAAGTGCTGAATACGGGCAGAATAATAGAACTCGGCAATGACACGACCCTGTGTGCAAGAGATGGCAGCGAGCGGCAGATTGCCGACAGTGCCGCGCCAATTCGCGATGAAGAAGGCAATATTCGCGGCGCCGTCCTGATTTTTCACGATGTCACCGAACAATACCACATCAAAGAAATTTTGCGTGAGAGCGAAGAACAGCTGAAAACCTTGATGACCAACATTCCTGGCATTACCTATCGATGTGCCTGCGATTCTGATTGGACGATGGCTTTTATCAGCGATGAAGTAGAGCGTATGACCGGCTTTCCGGCAGGCGATTTCATCAAAAATTCTGTCAGAAGCTTTGCCAGTATAATACATCCAGATGACAGCAGGCAGGTTACCAGGATTGTAGAAGAAAGCCTTAAAAACAGAAGCTTTTTCGAAATCGAATATCGTATTCAGAAGGCAAATGGTGAATACATCTGGGTATATGACAAGGGGAAGGGAATCCTGGATCGCAAGGGTGCGGTTAAATGGCTGGATGGCGTCATGATCAACGTCACTGATCGTAAAAAGGCGGCAGATGACTTGACGGCAGCGGTTGCCAAGCTTGAAAGTGCCAACGAGGAACTTAAAAGCGTCAGCAGACAGGCGGCAGAACTGGCTCGACAGGCTGAGCAGGCGAGTATTGCCAAAAGCGAGTTCCTTGCCAATATGAGTCATGAGATACGCACTCCGATGAACGGTATTATCGGCATGAGCAGTCTGCTGCTTGAAACCAGCCTCAGTCCTGAGCAGAAGCAGTATGCCGATGTCGTCAAAAACAGCTGCGAAAACCTGCTGGCGCTGGTTAACGACATTCTCGACTTTTCCAAGATCGAGGCCGGCAAACTGAGTCTCGAAAACATAAATTTTGATTTACGCACGTCGCTTGAAGATGCTTTCGAAATGATGGCAATCAAGGCGCACGAGAAGAAAATCGAACTTGCCTGCGTTGTTGCGCCTGAGGTGCCTTCATTGTTGCATGGCGATCCCGGGCGCCTGCGTCAGGTCATACTTAATCTGGTCGGTAATGCCATTAAATTTACCGATAAGGGCGAGGTTACGCTCTCGGTCAAACTCGCTTCAGAAAAAGCTCATGAAGTCGTGCTGCATTTTGTCGTTAAAGATACCGGCATTGGCATCGCTCCAGAACATATTTCCAGGTTGTTCAGCGCTTTTACGCAGGTAGATGGATCAACCACCCGAAAATATGGTGGTACCGGTCTGGGGCTGGCTATTTCCCGCCAGCTGGTCGAGCTGATGAACGGAGATATCGGCGTGACCAGCAAGCCGGGTGTCGGCTCTGAATTCTGGTTTACCGCAAGATTTTCGCGGCAGGCCGAAGAAAATGTGCCAGAATCGCTGCCCATGGCTGATATTGCGGGTATCCGTATTCTCGTTGTCGATGACCACGCAGTCAACCGCATGCTTGTCGCCAACCTGCTGAAGTCATGGAGTTGCCGTTTTTCTGAGGCTGCTGATGGCCAGTCTGCTCTCGCGATGATGGAGCAGGCCGAGGCTGAGGGCGACCCCTATTCCGTGGCGTTGCTGGATATGCTGATGCCAAGCATGGACGGACGCGATCTCTGCATGAGAATCAAGGGTAATCCGAAGCTGGCAGCAACCAGGCTGGTATTGTTAACTTCGCTTGGTCAGCGCGGCGATGCCGAGTGGATTCAGAAAGCAGGTTTCGCAGGTTATCTGACCAAGCCGTTACGGCAGTCGCAACTGCACGATTGCCTGTCGATGATTGTCGGCATGACTGAATGCGATCAGGGAAATATCAGCAGTGAGCTGATTACGCGGCATCGTGTTCTCGAAGCACATCGGCGCAATGTCAGAATTCTGCTCGTCGAAGATAACGTAACCAATCAGGAAGTAGCGATGATTACCCTGAAAAAGCTCGGTTACCGGGCTGACCTTGCCAGCAATGGCATTGAAGCGATCAGGTTGTTGTCGGAGCGCCATTACAGCCTTGTTCTCATGGACTGCCAGATGCCGGAAATGGACGGCTTTGAAGCGACTGAAGGTATCAGATCAGGGCGCAGCAAGGTTCTCAATCCTGCTGTTCCCATAATTGCCATGACCGCCAATGCCATGCAGGGCGACCGCGAGCGCTGTATTGCCGCCGGCATGAATGATTACATCGCCAAGCCGGTGCAGCCGCATGAGCTCCTGGAAAAGCTCAGCCAGTGGCTTTACCGTTCTTCCGACTCAGGGCGCATTACAGTCGCAGTTCCATTGCCACAACCAGCGGCTCTCGTGAATGAAGAACCGGCTCTTGAAGTATTCTGTGAAAAAGAGCTTTTTACAAGACTGATGAACGATGAAAATCTTTTGCGTCGTATTATCAAGGCTTTTTACTCAGATACTCCGTCGCATCTGGTTGAATTGAGTGCGGCAATTACAGCAGGTGACCTGGTGCTGGCGCGTCGGCTCGCTCATAATATCAAGGGGTCGGCCGCCAATATTTCGGCTCCGGCACTGCGCCAGGCCGCTTATGATCTCGAAATGGCGATCAAAGAAGAAAAGCGCGACAGTCTTGCCGGACTGATGTCCATCGTTGAAAAGCAGATGGAAAGCCTGCTGCAGACGATGCGCGATCGCGGTTATCTCTGATTTGCCAGGCGGCAGCGCAGAAACTGGTCGTCAAGCGCTCTTGGCATTGGCAGAACATGATGTTTATTCGAACTGTCTTTCATCTGCTGCATGATGTTGAAGCCTGCTGCCGAAAATAGCCGCGTACACTGCGCAATCAGTTCGTCTGCCGGGTATCGACTGTAATGAGCGATATTAGCTGGCAAAAACTCGGGTCTGCTGCCCTGGCTGACCATTGCGAATGTTGGCGTCTGACCTTCGATTTCAGCGGTCTGGCGGGCAAACTGCCAGAGCTGCTCGAGCTCGTCTGCGTTTCCCGAGTGTACGATCAGCCAGCAGTTATCAGGTAATTCAGTATTCTCAGATTTTCCATGTGCGGATGCTGAAGGGTATGGCAGCATCAGATCTTCGACCGGAGCTCTCATCGTTTTCAGCCACTGGTTTTGCTCGTTGCCGAGTTGTTCGATACGATATATTTTTGTGAATTCTGGCAATGTTCCGGATAGTCGGAGTCGATACGCTTGCAGATCAAGAATGCGGGCCAGATAAATGCATTCAATGTGCTTGAGGGCCGGCAAATCGCAGAGTTCGCCAAGAATTCCGCCGGGAAAGGCATCGACGATAAGCGCTTCAGGCCGGATGCGTTCTATGGCACTGCCGACCCAGGTTCTGAAGCTGTCGAAATCAATGCTGTCAGCTTCGTCGGGAAGCATTATCGGCCTGGCATCTGGCTCAATCATGCCAGACCGCACCAGCTCGCAGTTGGTAAGCAGTGCCGGCCTGAGAGTAAAATATCGGCAGAAGGCGGTGAAGCGGGTGATGTGTCCGAGTCCGCCGCCCATGCAGTAATAAGCAGTCGTCATTGTCCCATGCGCAGAAGTTCAGATATGATGACGACGCGGTGTTTGAGCGGAATGTGGGTGAACATGATGACGCCGGGCGCGGCCGAGGCTTTGAGGTCTTTGCTGACGAGAATTTCTTTGTTGGCGGCATCTTTAACCTTGAGCTTGCCGTTGTCTGCATAAAACTTGACGTTGCCGATCTCTTCGCCGGCAGCGTTGCGAATTTCTGACTTATCAGCCGATTTGCTCTTGATTTCCCATGAATTGTTGCCGTCTTCGTTGTCGCTGACTTTGATTTTGCCATCTTTTATGCGCACTTTCCAGAGAAGCTTTTCGCTTTCGTCGACGATTTTGAAGCTGTCTGGCTCAAGCTTTACTTCGGCCACCTGTACCTTTTCTTCGGCGCCATCGGCAGACTCTTTGTATTTCCAGCGGTTTTCGGCGCCAGAACGGGCTTTTATGACAGCGCTGGTGCCTTCATGGCTGATCTCGATCTTGTCATGATCGGCGTAGCGTTTGATCACTATCGCATCTGAGCCATCTTCGGCCTTGAATTTTATGCGTGCGGTATAAGAGTCGCCGGCTTCGGCTCTGTTCTGCGAAACAGCTGCCGTCTGCCCTGAGTTCGAACTCTGGCTCTGCGATTGTGCCGGTGGTTGTTCGCCGCCACAACCGATCAGAAAAGCGGCTGTAACCAGGCAGAACATTACTGTTATTGTCGTTAAGCTGAATTTTTTCATTGTGAACATCCTTTCAAGCTGGTTTTTACTGATTTAGACTGGTGAACAATTCAAGATACCTGCCGGTTTCGCAGACAGAACTGAAATTTGCAGCAATGTGCTTTTTCAGCGCTTCGCCAGTTCTGAGCCGTTCTTCCGGTTTGAGTTCGGCGGCGCGCCACAATGCTTCACGACAGTTTTCAGAGTTTCCGGGCCAGAAAGTCAGGGCGTGCTGACTTTCGCTGAGCACTTCATTGATACCGCCGGTGCGGGCGGCAATAACCGGAATTCCCAATGCACCGGCTTCGAGCAGCACGTTGGGCATACCGTCGTAATGCGAGGGCAGGGCGATATAATCGCAGACAGGGTACCAGCGCAACAGTTCGAAGCGATCAAGAAATGGCATCTGGATTATGGCAAGCTGTTCTGCCCGGGCGGCAAGCCATTCCTGCACCTGTGCCTCGACGTCGCCGATCAGAAGAAATCTGAAGCGGTCGTGCAGGCCAGCGCGCAGAACGTTTTCAAGAAAAAAGGTGACGCCCTTTTTTTCTTTGAGTTGACCGATAATGCCGATAATCAGGCGGTCATCGCCGGCATTCTGCTGACGCCATGCCGCGGCATACTGATAATCGCTGCTGTCACAGTGCCAGTTGTCGCAGTCGATGCCGTTGGTTATTACTTCCAGTCTCGCTTGCGGGAAAAGTCTGGCAACTTTTTTCTGCAGGTCACCGCTGAGAACACAGGTTATATCTGAAGCCTGCAGCGCATCAGCAAGCATTGCCCGCCGCTGTGGTGTGAAAACGCCAAGATCGAAATCGTTGCCGCGCAGCATGGTGACTGCTTTTGTCGCGAGCCAGGCTTTGAAAACCGGAAGCGCCAGAATCGGCAGATAACCGCCGAAGGCGACCACGCAATCATATTGCTGGTGGCCGGCAGGATCTTCCAGATAATTGAAAAGGCAGTTCAGGGCATGTCCGGGATTGTCGCCGACCGGCGCGTGAATCAGGCGGCCGTTCTGCTGCTGTACCGACCTGATATGCTGACCGGAGGAATTTAAAGAAACGACATCGATATTGGTGCCGTCGCCGCGAAGATTGCTGACGATGCGGTCGCATGCCTGCGCCATGCCGCCCCGACGCGGCGGGTAGTTTTCGGTCAGCCAGAGAATGTGCATGCCAGATCAGCTGTCGAAGACGTTGGCTTCGGGATCAGGAGCTTCTGCATCCATATCGTCGATTTCGGCCGAAGGCTCGAAAACTCTGATGTCGTTCTCGCTAAAATGCGAACCCTGCAGGTCTGAGGTTTGCCCGACATACCAGGGCCGGTAGCTCGAATAGTAGTTGTAGCGGTAGCCATAACACCAGACATCGTCATAATAGTAATCGTCATTGTAGCGGTCACGCCCGGCGGCTTTCGTCTTGTCCTGCGACTGCTGCTGCATGGTTTTGCCGAGGCAGTCGAGGCAGACCGGTTCATTACTGCCGGGTTTGATGCGCAGATGGTCGTTGCAGAAGGCTTTGCCGCAGACGCAGCAGCTTTGGTGCGCCGGATGGTCGCAATCACGCAGAAAGAAGAATCCTCTTTTCATATTGCAGTTTTCCATGGTCAGCTTCCTTTCTCTGCGGCGGGCTGCACGCTCATGAAAATTTTGCCTAGCAATGCCAGACAGCGTTGCGGATCTACGTTGGCATCGACATCGTATGTTTTGATTTTATCTTTCAGGCAGATAAGCTGGCGGTTGTCGCCATCTTTGTATTTAAGCCCGTCGCCCAGCCCGGTGAGCTCATTTTCGCCGGCTACCGCATATTTTTTGTGTTTCAATGCCAGGCCAGCCATGATTTCGTGTTTTATCTTGTATTTGGTCTTGCTCTTGATCTTGCCGCTGCTGCCTTTATAGGTTTTGTCGATGCGCGTGACCTGATCATCGACATTCAGAATCAACCTGGAGCCATCGACGAGTTGCCCGGTCAGCCTGAACCAGGGGTCGTCGTAGACGCGCGTTGTCACTTTGGGATAAGAAAACCAGCCCGGGTCATTTTTGCGATTATCTTTGAGCTTACTGTCGAGAGTCTTGCCGCGCAGATCGAGGTCGAGGCTGATTTTTGTGCCGGCTTCCATGTCCTGGCCGATCAGATTAACGACCGGCACCACAAATTCGCGCAGATTATTGTGAATATCGATTTTGCTGAGGCGCCAGCGAATGATGATGCCAACAAAAGTCAGCAACACCATCAACAGTTCGATCGGGATGACTATCAGGTAATCTTCGGCCAGGGCAACAATTGCGGCAAAGATTCCCAGAAATGACAATACTCCGAAAAGAATCACGTAATTGAGCAGCTGTGCTCTCGCTTCATCGCAGGTTTTGTCGAAAACCGCCATGGGTTTGAAGAATTTAACCAGTTCGTCAGGGGTCTTAACGAATTTCTTTTGCGCATTGCTGATGAAAGCCTTCTGTTCATCGCTTAGCGCCTTATATTGCGAAAACGCGCCAAAAAATTTCATAGCTCACCTCTCGTCTGTTTGCGTAATGATAACACAATTTATCGTTCTCGTAATCGTGCTCGTAATCGTGCTCGTAATCGTTATTATTTTTGCTCGCACAAAGACACAAAGACGAAAAGGCAAAGAAGATAAGAATCCGCAGATTGCGCAGATGGCCGCAGATTTGCGCTGAAAACGAGAAGAAGATCATCGAAATAACGAACCCGATAGTGATAGCAAAACCGTACAATCGTGCGCGTAATCGTAATTGTTATCGTTTTTATTTTTTCTCGCACAAAGACGCAGAGACACTAAGTCAGGAGACTGGCTATAGAGTTAACCGCACTCTCTTAATCGTCATCATGCGTGATGTCACAGGATCCAGAATTCGTTGAAGTCATGGATTCTGCGACTGCGCTTCGCTCCGCGCAGAATGACGCCATGTGCTTTTCGTGCTCGTTCTCGTAACTAAAACGAAGCTTAACTGCTTTTCATCGATCTTGTCTCGAGGTCATGTCGTCTACGGCCTGCTTAACCCTTTCGATCAATCTGCGTAATCGGTGAAATCTGCGGATAACTTTTCATTTCTGGATTCTGCGACTGCGCTTCGCTCCGCGCAGCATGACGGGTGTGTTGATTTAGCGAATTCTTACAGTGCCTGGTAAACCTCTGTCAGCGCCTGCGTTGACTTTTGCCAGGTCAGTTCGGCGCTGAATTTTTCGCGGGCACTGGCACCGATGCTGACTCTTTGCTCGGGGTGTGCGAGCAGAATGCGGATGGCGCGTGCCAGTTCAGACGGGCGGTCGGGCCTGACCAGCCAGCCGGTTTTGCCATTCTCGAGCAGTTCGCGCACAACCGGCAGGTCAGAAGCGATAACCGGCGTGCCTGTCGCCATCGATTCGACGATCTTTAGAGGACAGCAGCCCTGAACCAGATTGCGCGAGCACTCGACCAGCGGTGCCAGCGAGATGGCGGCGCCGGCCAGCCATTGAATAACAGTAGTCTGGGGCACTTTCAGATGCCATATTACCTGCTGGTCGATACCCATTCGGTTTGCCAGTTTCTGCAGATATTTAAGGCGCGGCTTACTGCCGGAAGCACACATTACCAGCTTCAGCTCAGGCATATCGCGCAGAAAGGTCATGGCTTTGAACAATACTTCAATGCCCTGCCAGCTTTGTACGGCTCCCTGATACAGCAGATATTGCGCCGGCGCATCAGATGGCCGGCTGATCTGAGCGAGATCGACCGGCTGCGCGCCATTACGGATCACCGTAATTTTGCCGGCATCAGCGCCCAGCTCGATCAGACAGTTCTTGATAACCTGCGACGGGCAGACGATGTGATCGGCTTGTTGCCAGCAATGGCGCTCGAGATCGCGTATGCGCTCACAGGTTCTAGCGGTAACCGACGGGTAGCGTGCCGGCAGCTCGATCGAAGGCAGGGCGTTGACTTCGTATACTGTTTTGTATGCACGATTTTCGACAGAGAGCAGCGGCATGCCGCCCCATGGGTCGCGAAAATGTGCGATTTTAACGTCGTTTTTCAGCATTTCGGCGTGTGTCTGCACGAAGTCGCCAAACTGCATGGCCCGCTTCAAGTAGTTCTGTTCATCTGAAGCCAGTCGTCTGATCTGGGTCAGGCCCTCGATCTGCCATGTCGGCAGTCCATCTTCGCCAAGCACCAGCAGTAAGCCGCTGCCGGCATGCGCAAACAGCGCCTGCGCGAACTCGCGAATGTGCACCGCCGCCCCCTTCGGCGCGGGGTAAGTATCGAATGCAACATATATACTCTTCGGCTTCATATCCATCTTCTAATCGTTCTCGTAATCGTCCTCGTAATCGTCCTCGTTCTTGTCATCCTGCGCGCAGTCGCAGGATCCAGGATGCGGGTGATTTCATGGATTCTGCGACTTCGCTTCGCTCCGCGCAGAATGACGCCATGTGCTTTTCGTGCTCGATCCCGATATCGATTTGAAGGGTGTCATGCTTTTGCGTCGGGTTCGGGCTTTTTGAGGATTTCGTAGAGGGCGAAGGTGTCTTTAAGCAGCTGCGACCACTTTTCGGGTTCGATGATAATGCTGCGCGTAATCAACAGCCGGTTGCCGCTGCCTTCGACTCTGGTTTCGGTATTGGCAAATTTCATAAAAGCGCTGCGCACACGCGCTGTGAAAAAGCTGCGGGTTTCTTCGGCCTTTTCCCCCTGCAGAACAAAGGCCGCAGAGAACTTTTTGTCGTCGGCAAAATTGATATCCTGCCCGCCGAGCTTGGCGCCGATGGCGTCGGCTACCTTCATTTCGCGGCGCACAAGAAAATGTGGCAGTGTCAGCGCGGGGTCGTTGATTACGCAGATGGTCTGCGTCCGGTGAATGCGGCTGTTTTTGCGAACGCCATAAATGGCGTCATATTCGCCCATCAGCACCCTGACGCCGTTGCGTGTGCCCTCGATTACATTGTTGAACTCGTGGTCGTTGGCGTCATTGAACATCGCAAACTCCTTGAGAGTTTCGATACTCTGCTGGTCGCGCCGGTTATAGGTGAAGCCCATCGGTTCGGCCATCGCCTTTATCGCGTCGATGCGCTTCTTCTCTGAATAAAAAAGATATGTCATCGCGCCAAAAAATACCAGGGCGAAGAAGCCGAAAGCGATGCCCTCCATGTTATCCATGAGCCAGTTCATTGTTACCTCTTTTCTGATCGCGAGTGGGTCTGGCAATTTTTACCAGTATAAGCTCATGTTTTTATAAAAACAATCTTGCAGTCAATGCTGGTTTTGTCGGGTAATTTGCAGTATCATTGGCAGCTGAAATTCGACTGACCGGAGACCCGACCACATGGCACTCGTATCACTGCAGAGCGTCAGCCTCTCGTTCGGCGGCGCGCCGCTGTTCGAGAACCTCAATCTGCAGATAGAAAAGAATCAGAGCATCTGTCTGCTCGGCCGCAACGGCGCCGGCAAAACCTCTTTGATGCGCACCATCGCCGGCGAAGTTAAGCCTGACAGCGGTTCGGTGCAGGTGTCGCAGGGCGTGCGCGTTTCATATTTTGCCCAGAAAATTCCCGATAATCTTTCGGGAAGCGTGTTTTCGCTGATCGCTGCCGGGCTGGGTCGTAGCGGCGAGCTGCTGGTGCGCTACCACGAACTCGAAAAGACATGCAGTCCCGATAATCATGAATCTGTCGCCCAGATCGAGCGGCTGCGTCACCAGATCGAAGAAGCTGACGCCTGGAACTGCCTCGATGAGATCGGTCGCGTCACTTCGCGACTCGATATCGAGAGCGACTGGCTCTATGAAAACCTGTCGGGCGGCCAGAAACGTCGGGTTCTGCTGGCGGCGGCGCTGGTTTCGAAGCCTGATGTGCTGCTGCTCGACGAACCGACCAACCATCTCGATATCGAGACCGTCGCCTGGCTCGAAGACTTTTTGCAGCGCATCGGCATTACCATATTGTTCGTGACGCACGACCGCATGCTGCTGCGCCGGCTTTCCAACCGCATCATCGAACTAGACCGCGGGCGTCTTTACGACTGGTCATGCGGTTACGATATTTTCCTGCAGCGCAAGGAAGAACTGCTGGCAGCCGAAGCCAAAGACTGGGAACGCTTCGACAAAAAACTGGCCCAGGAAGAAGTCTGGATCAGGCGCGGCATCAAGGCGCGGCGCACCCGCAACGAAGGCCGTGTGCGCGCACTCAAGAAGATGCGCGAAGAGCGCCGGCAGCGCCGCCAGCACGTCGGCCGCGTCAATATGCAGCTTGCCATGAGCCAGGATTCCGGGCGCGATGTTCTCGAAGCACGGAATATCAGCTTTGCCTGGCCAGATCGCCAGATCCTGCGCGACTTTTCGCTCAAGGTCACGCGTGGCGACAAGATCGGCGTCATCGGGCCGAACGGCTGCGGCAAGACCACTCTGATCAAGCTGCTGCTCGGGCAGCTGGCGCCGCATTCTGGTGAAGTCGTTTATGGCACCAACCTTGAAGTGCTCTATTACGACCAGATGCGTGAGCAGCTCGATGAAAGCCGCACCGTCTGGGAAAACGTAGCGCCGGCCGGTGATACCGTCGAAATCGACGGGCGCAGTGTACACATTATCGGTTATCTGCAGAATTTTCTGTTCACGCCAGACCGCGCCAAAACTAAGGTTAGCGTGCTTTCTGGTGGTGAACGCAACCGTGTGATGCTCGCGAAATTATTCGCGCAGCCGGCCAACCTGCTGGTGCTCGATGAGCCGACCAACGATCTTGACGTAGAAACTCTCGAACTGCTCGAAGAAATGCTCGTCGATTTTCCCGGTACCGTACTGCTGATCTGCCATGACCGCACTTTTCTCAACAATGTTGTGTCGAGCACTATAGTATTTGCCGAAAACGGCGAAGTGCGCGAAATTGTCGGCGGCTACGATGACTGGCTGGCCGACCGCGCCCTGCGCGAAGAAGAGGCGCGCAAAAAGGCGGCTGCTGCCCGCCCGGCCCCGCGCAGCGAAGAGCCGGCAAAGCGCCAGACAAAACTCAGCTTCAAAGAAAAGCAGGACCTGCAACAGCTTCCTGGCCTGATCGAGCAGAAAGAGCTCGAAATCAGCCAGATCGAGCAGAAGCTGTCTGATCCCGAATTTTACAAAACCGGTGGCGCCGCCGCCGATCTCGCCACCCGCCTGAATCAACTCGAAGAAGAGCTTCTCATCGACATGCAACGCTGGGAAGACCTGCAAACCCGCCACGACCAGCAGTAATAAAATTGGTTAAGAGCCGGTAGTTTTGTGCCGATAGCTGGGGTGCTGCCGGATGGGCAGAAATCTGTGTTAACCGGAAAACTGTATGCCATTTGAAATCAAGGATAAGCTTGTCATTGCTGTTGCTTCGAGCGCGCTTTTCGATCTGAGTGAGTCAGACCGCGTTTTCAGGGAAAAAGGTTGCGAAGCCTATCACCGTTACCAACGTCAGAAGCAGAATGTGCCGCTCAAGCAGGGCGTGGCTTTTCCTTTTGTCAGACGGCTTTTGAATATCAACAAGCGCTTCACCGGCCGTCAGCTGATTGAAGTCGTGCTGCTGTCGAAGAACGACCCCGATACCGGGTTGCGCGTGTTCAACTCGATTCAGCATTACGGCCTCGAAATCATTCGCGCCGGCTTTCTCAATGGCAAATCGCCGATCAAGTATATTCCGGCTTTCAACGCAGCGCTGTTTCTGTCGGCCAACGCTGCCGACGTTAAAGAAGCTATTACTGCCGGCTTCCCTGCCGGAACCGTTCTCGGCACGGGTCATGCAGACGATTTAGATGACGACGAACTGCGCATCGCCTTCGATTTCGATGGCGTTATCGTCAACGACGAGGCCGAAAAGGTCTTTCAGACAACTCATGATATCGACCAGTTTCACGAGTCGGAAGCGCGCAAAGCGGCTTTGCCAATGGACCCCGGCCCTCTGTTCAAGCTGTTCCGGCAGTTGTCATTTTTTCAAAAGTTTGATCGCCTGCAGGAACGCCGCAACAAGAACTACAAACGCTTTTTGCGCATCTCGATCGTCACTGCCCGCAGTGCCCCGGCACATGAGCGTGCGATCAACACCTTGCGCAAATGGAAAATCTTTGTCGATGAAGCTTTCTTTCTCGGCGGCATAGAAAAAAGGCGCATCCTCGAAGTGATGCACCCTCATATTTTCTTCGACGACCAGATGGTTCATCTCAAGTCGTCTTCAGGTAAGCACATACCGTCGGTTCACATTCCCTTCGGCATCACCAACCTGGGCTGACAGGAATTCAGTATTTTACCGAGCAGCCGTATGATCTGGTTATTGGCACCGAAACCGGTTTTAGCGCCTTAGCTTCGTCGAGAGCCTGCTGCACGTAATTTTTGGCGGTTTTGATGTCTTCGACGTTTGTGCTCGATTTGTCATCGATCGCGCCCATGTAGATCAGCGAACCATTCGGGTCGATCACGAACATTTCGGGCGTGGTTTTGGCCATGTAGAGCTGGCCTACCTTGCCATCGGGGTCGAGAAGAATCGCTGTCGGCGACGATTTGCGCTCGGCTGCCAGTTCCTTCCATTTTGCCGGCGGGAAATTGCCCTGCTTGCCTTCTGCTGATGAGTTGATGGTCAGCCAGATCACGCCTTCAGCGACGTTCTTGTCCTGCAGTGCCTGCATGTTGCCGCTTGAATAGTGCTTCTTAACGAAGGGGCAGTCGTAGTTCGTCCATTCAAGCACGACGTATTTGCCCTTGAATGAAGCGAGCTCGACCGGCTTGCCATCGAGGTCATTGAGCGTAAAATTCGGGGCAGATTCGCCGAGAACCGGGCCGGTTGGAGCTGCCGATTCTTCGGCGGTAAGGCCATGGTGAACGAAAAGGGCGATAACGATCACGAGTGTCAGGTAAATATACTTCATATTTGTCTCCTTTGATTTTTTTTAATTTATTCAAAATTTCATTCTTGTGCAATGAATGGCATAACTTCACTGTTTATGCCATTCGGCATCAACGATTATGCTGCGGGGCTGGCCTGATATTACTTCGTTCAGTACGATGACGCCGCGCAGTCTTTCTTCGGGCGGTAGGCCGGTTCGTTGCATGTTTACCTCGATTGTGCCTGCATTGATGCTGGTTATGATGCTGCCGTGCCGGAAGACACCCTGCTGCGCCGGAAAGAACGTCAGGGCATCGGCATTCTGCAGTGAAACGCTGGCTGGCGGTTCAATGATCAGCTTGGCAGAGCGATTATCGTAGATGGCTGAGAACTTCCAGTCGGAGACTGTCTCTGGCAACCGATATTTTGCATCGGCAAATAATGGGTCGGCTGGAGAAGGGGATGCCGTCTGGGCCACCGGCAGATCGATTTCGACACTGGCGCTCTGGCCGATGCAGATTTCGTCACATACCAGCCATTCGATGTCGGCGCCGATTTTTACGACTGTGCCGGGTTCGAGACCGGCTGGAACACTTACTTCGTGTGCCAGCAGCAGCTCGCCCTCGTGGCCGAACGTGGCGAACGGCGGTTTGGCGAAACGCTGCGGCGCCGGCCATTCAGGTTTGCCGACTGAGAATCCTTCGGGCAGGCGCCAGCTGATATGCGGATCGGTGCCGGAATCGCCGGGGTTGAGCCAGTAGACGTGCCAGCCTTCGCGCATCTCGAAGAGAGCTCCGAGATTGAATGATGAACCCGGGATGACAGCTGTGGTATCAGCGACCAGTGACGCCTGAGAAGGTTCGTCTTCTCCGACTTCTGGTGCGCCTGAAGCCGCCACTTCAGAACCGGCAGCGCCGGCGACTTTAACCCGGTCTATGCGGGCGATAAGTTCTTCAGCGCTGACGAAGCCAACGACCCGCTCCTGACGGACTTCCTGGCCGTTTTTGTCGAGAAAGACGATGGTCGGCACTCCGGCAATGCGGTATTTTTCGCGCACGGCCTTCGATTCGGGCGAGTCATAATTCGACAGATCGACCTTGAAGCGCTTGAGCTGGCTCATCGCCTCGATGGCAGTGCGTTCTGTAAATGTCATGCGATCAAGCTCAAGACAAGGAATACACCAGCTGGCCGAAAAGTAAATGGCGGCCGGGCCTGATTCTATCGGCTGCCCGGTATACTTTTCCCAGTTGATGGCAGGAACCTGGCCGGCCTGATAGAACATAACAGATCCAACAATCAACGCCACACCGGTCAGTCGCTTGAACCAGGTAAATAGGGGCGAGCTGGCCTGCGTTTTGTCGATGAAGCCGAGAAAAATGCCTCCGAGAAGCATGGTCAGCGGAATCAGTATGAATGTCAGAGAAGGCTCAGCAGCGAGCGACAGGTAGAAGCAGCCGACCGCGACGAGCACTATTCCAAGCAGCTTCTTGACCCAGTTCATCCAGGCGCCCGAGCGCGGAAGTTTCTGCAGCAGACCGGTGAATG
>Ga0116142_10003243_pt1 | contig 16547 bp, 13 predicted proteins | sample AD_UKC033_MetaG_FD_89785 | JGI IMG/M metagenome (GOLD analysis project Ga0116142, IMG submission 89785) | Active sludge microbial communities of municipal wastewater-treating anaerobic digesters from USA - AD_UKC033_MetaG | ecosystem: Engineered > Bioreactor > Anaerobic > Digestate | place: USA... | reverse complement strand
CCGAGACCGCCACAGGCAGCCGCCCCGACGGGCAGCGCAAGACCGCCCCCGCGTCGAAGGCGCTTGCCGCGCCCGCGCGCAGCCGCACCGGCTCAGGTGGGACCGAAGCGCCCAGCGGCGCATCGCCAAAAAGGACATCGGCAACGGCGCGGATGCTTTGGTCGCAATGCTGGGGGTCGCAGTACGCGATCAGCACGGCGTCGGCCTGGGCAAAGCGAGGCAGTCCGTGCGGATAGCCGATCAGCACGACCACGACGCGCCCGCCGGTGGCGCGCAGTTCGCTCACCAGTTTCGCCTGGCCCTCGGTAAGCAGGCTGCTCGATAACAGGCATACGATGGTGCGCACCCCCCGATTGCGGTCCGTAATCCGCTTGATCTCGAAGTCCTGCACCTCGCCGAGGTGCAGCGCCGTGGCGATCCGCTGCTGCGCCAGCGGCTTCATCTGCTTCTTGAGCAGTTCGTACAACTCGTCTACGCCCGCCACCCCGGTCACCAGCAGCGGCCCCGAAGTCTTCTTGTTCAGCGGCAACACGCCCCCCTCGTTCTTCACGAGGGTCACGCTCTTGCGCTCCGCCGCGTAACACAGTTCCACGAAATCGCGCCGCGAGGCGACCTTCTCCGCGTCGCGCTCCTTGATCGGCGCGACCGTCGGCTGCCGATGCGCGCGCTTCGCCTCGATCACGCGCCGAAGCGATCCGTCCAGCGCCTCCTGCGACAAGCGGCCCGATTGCAGCGCGTCGCCGATGCGCCGCACGGCCTTGAGCATCATCGGGCCGGACTGCTCGAAATACAGCATGTCCGCCCCCGCCTCAAACCCGAGCACGGCCGCCTCGGCGGCGTCCGCCACCTGCGTCACCTGACGGCTGTCCATCGGCCCTGCCACGATCACGCCCTGGAACCCGAGCCGCTCGCGGATCAGTCCGCGAATCACCTGTTCCGACAGGCACGCGGGACGTCCCAGCGGGTCAATGGTCGGCACGAGCGTATCGCCCACGTGGATAAGCAATACCCCGCTCTCGACGGCGCGGCGATAGGGCAGCAGGTCCTGCTCGCCCAGCAGCGCCTCGGGCGTCAACAGCACCGCCGCCGACCCCGCTTTGCGGTTCGCGCCGCCGCCCGGGAAGCCCATCGGCATCGCCAGGACACCCGCCTCCCGCGCCGCGCCTGTGAACACGGCGGCGGCCTCCCCGGCGAACACCGGATCCGCGCCGAAGCAGTGGATGGTCCCCGTTGCGCCGGGCAACTCCGGCGCGAGTTCAAGCGACGGCCCGAGGTACAGGTCGAAGCCCATGCCGCGCATGTGCTCCGCGATGACCCCCGCCACGTCGCGCACGGCGGCCATGTCGCGCGCCGCGCCCAGTGCGAGCATCGAGGGAACCTGCATGAAAGTACTGACGGCCCCGCGTTCCCGCTGCGCCAGCCAGTGCAGGTTGCCGCCGATCCAGAGGGGCAAGCCCGTGCGCAATTCGAGTCCGCGCAGCCGCGCCGTGTAAGACGCCGCCGCCCCGGGACTGTTGATCTGTTGAATGATTACGCCGCCCGGCGAGCATTGTTCGAGGTAGGCGAAGTCGCTCGTCGAGGGCCGCGTGCGCCCCTCGGCGGTTACGATCATGAGTTGGCCGATGCGCTGCGGCGGCGTGAGCTTCTCGACGGCGACGGCCAGCGCGTCTGACGGCGGATTGGAAACGACCCCCGACACATCCTGCGCGGGAAGGGACGGGGCCGCCACGGCGATAAGCAGGAAGACGCGAATCGCGCACCGCGCCGCCCGCATGCGTATTCGGCCCGCGCCAGTCATGGCGGCGTGCTCACACCTGTTCGAGGCACGCCAGCGTGGCGCGCAGCGTGTCCTCATAGTTGCCGCTCGAGTGGCCGCATTCGAGGGCCACGAAGCCCTTGTAACGGGTCCGCGCAATCGCCTTGAAAATATTCACGTAATTCAGTTCGCCGGTGCCGGGTTCCTTGCGGCCGGGATTGTCCGCCACGTGGAAATGGCCGATGTTCCTGATGTTTCCGGTAAAATTGCGGATGACGTTGCCCTCGGTGATCTGCTGGTGATAGATATCGAAGAGCATCTTCAGCCGGGGGCTGTCCACCGCCTCGACGATCTGTATGGCGTGGTCCGTGCGGCACACAAAATAGCCGGCGTGATCGACAAGCGGGTTTAATGCCTCGAGCACCAGCGTAACGTCGTTGTCCTCGGCGATGGGCACAAGCCGCTTGAGACACGCGATCACGTGTTCGGTCTGTTGCTCGCGCGGGATGTCGTCGCGCTCGTTGCCGCTCAGCGCCACGAGCCGCTTGCAGTTCAGGCGCTTTGCCAGCGCGACCCGTTCCTTGAACTGCGCGACTACCTTTTCGTGGTCGTCCGGGTTGACCATGCCGCCCGGTGCAATCGCGCCCGCGCCCCCGATACAGCTCAATTCGAGGCCGAGCGCGTCCGCCCGCGCGCGAATCGCGTCGAAATCGCCGTCAGGCCCGAGCCACTCGTACGCGGGCAGCCCCCACGCCGCCACGTGATCCAGCCGGTCCTCCGGCTTCTCGCCCGGGAACCAGTCCAAGGGCGCGGACATGCGGAGTTTTGCATTCGAGAAAGGCTTATCCTCCGGTGCGGCGGCGAGCATGGGCGCGCCCTTCAAGAACCCGGCCCCGAATGTGGCCGCGGCGCACGCGCCGACAAATGTGCGACGATTCATGGTCGTGGACTCCCTCGTTGGCCGCGCGAGCGGCTGCTTTCGTGATGTAGGCAGTCTATCCGCACCCGTCGCGTCCTTTCCAGTTGACGATTACGCGGCGCACGGCGAGGGCCGGTCATTTTGTGCAGCGGAAGATCACCTGGCTCCGCGGGATGCGGTAACGGTCGATTTCCTCGGGACTGAGGAAGTCTTTGGGATCGATTCGTTCATAGGAAAAGACTTCAAGCCGCTCCTCGAAGTCGAGGGGAGAATAGCCGCGGTAATGGTCGTAAATCTCCGGGTCGGGCGCGCCGAACTCGACCGACTTCTCCCAGCCCATCATGAACGGCACCATGATATACGCGGCGCCGCCGGGCCGCAGCACGCGGCGCAACTCCGCGAGGCCGCGCCGGTCGTCCGGCACGTGTTCGAGCACGTGCAGGCAGAAGATCACGCTGACGGAATCGTCGGCCAGCGCGAGGTGCTGCATGTCGCTTTGAAACGCCGTGCCGCGGTGGTGGCGGATCATCTCAATTGCATAGTCCGTGTGAATAGCGCGCAGCCCGGGACGATCCCGTAAGATCGCGGATACATGCTCTTCCGGCGCGAAGTGCAGCGCCGCGCCCGTGATGTGCCGGAAGACGGGGCAGTGCCGCGTGAGATAAATGTGTAGCATGCGATGGCGTTCATGGCCGCGGCAATGGGGACATTCCGCCCCCGGCACCGTGAAGGTACCGCAGTCGATGGTGCGGAACTCGTAGCCGCGCCAGCCGCAACACGGGCACGCGACGCGCGGCCGCCGCGCCAGACGACTGCGCACGCGCAGATACGCATTCGCGACAACGTACCGGGCATAGGCGCGCGCGGAAACGACGCCGCTCCGCCGCAACCGATGAAGAAGTATCTTTCCCGCCCGCGCCATGCCGCGGGCGACGTCCGCTACGCGCAATCCCTGCGTCTCCTCTCATCGCCCCGTGAGAACCCGCGACACGATACTAATTCCCCGAGAACGAAGGCAACGCCGCGCGTCAGGGTCCCGTCAGCGCGGGAGGCGCCGGCAGCAGTACGCCGCTCAACGCGAGCCACGCCACCAGCAAGGTCAGCGCAAGATTGAAACTTTGCCCCACGCCGTACAGCGCCACGGCCCGCCCGCCCGCCGCCCGCGCCTGTACGCGCGTGGCATGCAGGCGCTCGGTGAACCCGCCCCGAGCGAGGAAGTCGCGCGCCTGCCGCTCGATCTGCCGCCGCAACAAATAGGCCGCCTGATGGACCGCGCAGAGCATGGCATTGGCCGCCACCTCGGGCGGCGCTTACGCCACGAAATCCGGCAACCCCGCAAGGCCTGACAGCCGCACCTTGCCGTCCGGCCCGCACGCGCGCCCCGGCGCGCCCTCCTGTTGCAGGCGCTCGCGCATCGCCCGCGCCTCCCGCGACTCCTTCGGCCACACCCGCAAGCCGCGCTGGACAAGGAAGCTCTCGTAGTCCTTGATCAATTCGTTCGACAGGCTCGCGCGCGCCGTATTCGTCAGCTTCATTTCGGACTTGCGCGAGGTTGCCGACGCGCCGCTGCCTTCACTGATATTGCGGACGCCGCTCCGGGCCGCCTGCACCATCTGATCATGCGTGCGCGACCGCTTGTCAATGAACCGATCGCAAAAGACGACCGTCGCATCATACACCGCCGCCGCCACCTTGTAGCTGCGCAGCTTCTTGTAACCGCCGTGCGGCAACAGCGGCCCCTTGTCATCGCTCATCCCGCGTCCTCCCGAACCCGGCTCCGCGTCCTCTCGATCGCCCTCCGGAAACTCCGATCCCTCCGATACTACCCGTTACGAATACGGCCGCGCCACCGGCCCGACGCGCGGCGCAGGCGCTTACGTCGCGTGCCGACGGTTTCCAACAAAAACGTTGTGTTTCCGGCGGTCCTTGCATCGCACGGTTATGCTGCCTGCAAGGGAGATCGCAGTCGAAACACCCGCAAGGGCGGAAGATGCGGTGTGTCGCACCGCGGCAGAACGCACCGTTGTAGTTGACGGACGGCCATTTATACGTGTATTATACGTGTAAGACTTAGGAGGCGTGAAATCATGCAGAAAAAACTCACGCTGACGATAGACGCGGAGGTATACCGGGGCTTGCGCACGGTCATCGGGCCACGGCGGGTCAGTCGATTCATCGAGGACCTGGTGCGGCCACACGTGCTGCGGCAGGACATGTACGCTGCCTACCGGGAGATGGCCGCGGACGAGGCGCGCGAGGCCGAGGCGCGAGAATGGGCCGAAGGCACCTATGGGGACGCGGCGGATGAAACGCGGTGAGGTCTGGTGGGTGGGCTTTGCAGGCGCGCGTGGCGGAGAGATTCGCAAGGAGCGGCCCGCGGTCATCGTAAGCAACGATGCGTCTAATGCGTTTCTAAATCGGGTGCAAGTGGTGCCGCTCACGTCAAATGTCGAACGTTTGTACCCGAGCGAGGCCTATGTCACCTTTCGGGGAAAACAGTCCAAAGCGATGGCGGACCAACTGACGACCGTGACGAAGGAGCGGCTATTACGGCGGGCCGGCAACCTGTCCGTGGCCGATATGGAGACGGTTGCGCGCGCGATCCGGGTGCAGCTCGACCTTTAGCGCGCAGGTGGTTCAGGCGCGTCCCGGCGGCGGGCGCGTTCGGCGCGGCGGCGGATGCGCCCGCGGCTCGCGATGCGCACAGCGAAGCGCAGGGTGCGGGGGAAATGGCGGTTCATGAACAGGGCCAGGCGGGCCGCGTTCGTCAGGACCAGTTCCGGCCGGCGGCGGTATAAGGCGCGCGCGATCCGGCGCGCGGCCTTGTCCGCGGGCATGACGAAACGGGCCGGCGCGGGGTCCGGCTTGCCGGTGTAGACGCCCTGGTTATTGACGCTGCGGATTTCGCTGGCGACGAGCCCCGGATTGATGATCGTCACGGATACGCCCTTGATCGCGAGGTCGTAGTAGACGGCCTCGGTGAACCCGACCACGGCGAATTTGCTCGCGCAATAGGCCGATGCCGCGGGCATGGCCATGCGGCCCATGACGCTCCCGATGATCCCCAGCCGCCCTTTGCTCGCTTCGAGGTGCGGCAGCACGGCGTACACCGTGTCGATCACGCCGAAGACGTTCGTCTCGAACTGCCGCCGGTAGTCGTCCGTCGCGAGCGCGTTCACCACGCCGTCGACGTAGAACCCTGCGTTCGCCAGCGCCACGTCGATGCCGCCGAAGGTCTCGACGGTCCGCGCAACGGCGGCATCGAGGCTCGCGCGATCGCGCACGTCGCACACCACGGCCAGCGCGACGCCGCCTTCGGCCTCGATGGCGACCTTCACCGCTTCGAGCCGGTCCGCGCGGCGCGCCGCGATCGCGACTTGCGCCCCTTGCCGCGCCAGTTCGCGGGCGACCGCCGCGCCGATGCCCGAGGACGCGCCGGTGATAAACGCCGTCATGCCGTCAAAGGACCGCGCCATGTGCCTGCTCTCCCGCCTCGTTCAACGTTTCCGGGCGACTTTACCACAGGCGCGCCGAGGGCACAAAGCCGCGCAATGAAGAATTGACCGGTCGCCGCAGGCGCATATAAGATGGGGCCGTATCGAGCCATTGGAGCCTTCACGGACCTGGGGAATCTACAGGATGGACATGCAGCGGTATCGGGAATTGCTTGCGAATTTCCAGAACGTGCGCGTTCTGGTCGTCGGCGACATCTACCTCGACGAGATGGTCGAGGGCGCGGTGACCGAGGTGAGCCTCGAAGCGCCCATCCCGGTCTTCGAGGTGCGCGAGCGCCGCCACAACCCCGGCGCGGCGGGCAACGCCGCCTGCAACGCCGCCGCGCTCGGCGCGACAACCTACATGGTGGGCGTCATCGGCGACGACACGAACGGCGAGATCGTGCGCCGAGAGTTCGCGCTGCGGCGGGTGGATACCTCGGGGATCGTCATCGACCCGCATCGCCCCACGAGCACCTACGGCAAGCTGCGGGCGGGCGGCCACAACATCCCGATGCAGGAAATCCTGCGCATGGACACGCCGCGCCCGACGCTGATCTCCGGCGCGGTCGAGGATCAGGTCTGCGAGAACATCCGCGGCCTTGCCCCGAAGGTAGACGCCGTCATGATCGGCGATCAGGTGGCCTCGACCATCACCGAGCGCGTGCTCGACACGATTCGCGACTGCGCGAAGGATCACGGCCTCTTCACGCTCGCCGATTCGCGTGCCCGCGCCGACATGTTCCGCGGCATCGACGTCATCAAGCCGAACGACAAGGAGGCCGCACTGGCCTCGGGCGTGAGCATTGTGGACGACATCACCCTGTGCGCGGCGGGCAAGAAGCTCCTCGAAATCGCCCGAAACGTGCTAATCACCCTCGGACCGAAGGGTATTATGGTCTTCGGCGCGGACGGCACGGTCGAGAACGTCCCCGTGCTGCCGTGCGCCGTCGTCGATGTCACCGGCGCGGGCGACACGGTGGCGGCGGCGGTCACGCTGACGATGTGCAGCGGCGGTGCCCTGCTCGAAGCCGCGTTTCTGGGCAACGCGGCGGCGGGCGTCGCCGTGGGCCGCGAGGGCGCGGTAACAGTGTCCCTGGCGGAACTCGAATCGGTCGTGTTCAGTGAGCGGCGCTCGTTGAAAGTAAAGACGGCGGTGCAACTCGCGCCGATCCTCGATGAACTGCGCCGGAAGGGCAAGCGCATCGTCTGGACCAATGGTTGCTTCGACCTCCTCCACGTCGGCCACATCACCTACCTCATGCACGCGAAACAGAAGGGCGACGTCCTCGTCGTCGGCCTCAACAGCGACGCTTCCGTGCGCGAGAACAAGGGTCCGAGCCGGCCCGTCATCAACGAGCAGGACCGGGCGCTCGTGTTGTCCGCCCTCGAATGCGTCGACTTCGTGGTCATCTTCGACGGCAAGACGCCGATGCCGCTGCTCGAAGCGCTCAAGCCGGACGTCTACGCCAAGGGCGGCGACTACACGCTCGACACCATTGTGCAGGAGGAGCGCCGCCTCGTCGAGGGCTACGGCGGCGAGATTGCGATCATCCCCGGTGTCGAGGGCCATTCCACCACCGCGATCATCAACCGCCTGACCCAAGACGCATAGCGATCGGGTCCGACGGCGCGGTTATCGGCGAACGGGCGAGGGGCCGTTCAAGGCGCGGAATGCGGCGGCGCACGCCCGGTAGTTCTCCTCGGACATGCCCATGCACCCGTACTCCTCGACGTAACCAATAAAGCCGCCGTCAGCCGCGCCCAGCGTGTCGTGGAGACGGCGGGCCTCCGCGAGAATCTCGGCGCGTGTGCCCGAGATCGAGACGGTCTGGTAACTGATGGGCGCAAGAAAGCATTGCGCGCCGCGCAGCCGCGCGCCGATGGCTTCGATGGGGTTCACGTTCGGCTGCGACACGTTCATTACATCGACGCCGATCTCGTGGAAGTCGTCGAGGATGTCGTCCACGTGGCCGCAACTGTGAAACCAGACGTGCAGACCGAGCCGGTGCGCGTGCTCGAACTGCCGCCGGTAACGCGGCTTGAACCACTCGCGCCAGAGCGCGGGCGCGATAAGCAGACTCTCCTGACCGCCCCAGTCGTCCGCGAAATGGACCCCGTCGAAGCCGGCCTCGGCGGCCAGCGACGTCAGCCCCATCTCGAAGTCCATGATGCGGTCCATGAGCGCCATGGCCCGCTCCGGCTCGGCAATGAAATCGAGCATGGCCTCGCCGAATCCGCGCAGAAACGTGTAGAGATTGAAGCCGGTGATGCCCAACCCCGCAAGCAGGTAATACCCTTCGCCTCCCCGCACGAAGTCCGCCGCGCCCGCCATGCGGCGCTCCGGCTCAATCCGCGGAAACCTGAAAGTATCGAGCGCCTCCCACGTCGGGATCACCGCCGCCTCGGGCTGGCCCATCGTCCCGTTGCCGAGGCTGCGCATCCGGTAACCCCATTCACTCGCGCCGTCCGCGTCCAACGTCAGGCTGTGGATGAGGACGTCGCCCTCGCGCTGGTCCCGGTTCCAGAAGAACAAGGGCACGCGGTCCGGGCGCTGAAACAAGATCGCCCGTCGCACTCGTTCGTTGCGGGTCATGGCCGCCTTCCGTAGTGACTTAGCGACAAACTGCGCGTTACCGGCACGCGCTGCCGCTGTCTCCGCCGAGCCCCCAAGGCCGTCGCGCCCCTTCCCTCCGTCTCGCGGCCAACAGCATCAGGCCGAAAATGAGGCAAAGCACCGCCAGCCGGTCCGCGGGCGCGCGGCGGTCCGGGGCGATGCTGCCGCAGCCCCCGCCGTTGCTCGGAGGCGGTGTCGCGCTCTTTCCCGTGCCGGCCAACGAGAACGTTACCGGGCCCTCCGATCCGCCGGTAAAGGTAACGGAGCCCGAAAAACCGGCCTCATTCGGCGGCGCGAAGCGAAGCGTCACTTTCGTCTGGCCGCCCTGCGCCAACACGTAGCTCGGGTTGCTTGCTACCTGGAATCCGGTTCCGGAGACGCTGGCGACGCCTGAGATCTGCCCGCCGCCCGTGTTCGCGACGGCGAAATCCGCGTCAATGACCGCCCCGACCGTCGCCGTGCCGAAGTCATACGTGGCCGCGGGTGTGGGCGTAACGCCGATCTTCGCCGCCGGGAACGGCTCCATCTGCAACGGAATCGTGACCTGCGTCGTAACGTTGGTGACGCTGAAGTTGCCGGACTGCGCGGCCTTGTAGCCCGTGGCGGTCGCGGCCACCTTGTAAGTGCCCGTCTGCGTCACCGTTCGCGTGTAGTTCCCGTTCCCGTTGTTGGCAAATGTCTCGTTGGTCGGGTCCAGACGGACCACGCCGTTCTTGATTGTGAGCGCGGATACGGAATCGCGCAGTTCCACCCGCACCGTTGTGCTCGCTTCGCCTTCACCTTCACCCTCGCCCTCGCCTTCGCCCTCGCCGGCCGGATCGGCCTGGACAGCGTTCGTGTACCCGAGGTCGCGTATTGCGCCCAGGTCCACCGGCGCATACTGCCGCCGCATCAATCCGGTTGGAAACGCGTGCTCCATGATGGCGCCGCCGACGATGTTCCCCGTATTCCAGTGGGCCAGGCTGCTACCCAGGCTGAACGGATTCGGCGCATAGATGCCCGGCAACAAACCCTGGTTGTACAACGCGGTCGCGTTCACGGCGTTCAACGCCAGATCGTTGCTGCGTAAGTCGGAGGCCGTCCCCTTGAAGGAGGGCGGCGTGCCTGAAAACATGACTTTCATGCCGGTCAGTCGCACTATCATGCTGTCGAGCTTCGAGTAGACACCGGAGGCGGCCAGGCTTGCGCCCGAGTCGTTCGACAAACTGAGAAAGCCGAGCCCGTGGGTCAATTCGTGGACCAGCACGGTCAGGAAATCAAACTGATTCGACGCCGGCGCCGCCGTGCTGATGTTCCAGTTATACCCGAAATTCGCGACCATGCGGATTTCGGGGAAGCTCACGAACGGTTTCGTGCCCGTCGACAGGCGCGTGAAGGCCGTTCCGTTCGTGAAGCCGGGGGCCGCGCTGAAGAACGTCCCCGCCGAGGCGAGCGTGCCGCTCGCCACGTTCAGCGACGGCTCGACGCGCACCTCGAGTTGGCCGGTCAGGTTGACCACATTGCTGACGTAGAGAAGCGCATCCTCGAGTCGGGCCTGGCGCTGCGCGCCGAGCGTAGTGTGGAAGAATCCTTGACCTACATTGTCTTCGTAGACGAAATCGAACGTGATGTTCGGCGTCGTAAGCACCTTGTACAGGCCCGGCGTGCCCGTGCGAAATTTCAGCGCGCCGACCTCGAACCGCTCGACGGTCCAATGCGGCCCGACGAAGACAACCGATTCCGCCGCCGCCGGCTGCGCCCAGGAAAAGACCGCCACGGCCACAAGCAGGATCGTCACTATCGCTGTCCGCGCTTTGTGTGCCATCTCTCTCTACCATAACGGCCCGCTCGAATCCCGGGCCGTAACCACGCCTTCCCGCCCGGGACGTCGCCCCCTCTCAGACGCGCCCATACCCGATTCGCGGACTACGAAGGCTGCCACGTTCAATTATACACAAGTTGCTCGAACCTGGAAAAGTCCGAAAACCCCGCGAACGGGCTGCGTCGCTCACGATGTCCCGCTTCCCGAAACGACGGACCGCCGATTACTCGGGATCGGGCGCAACGGCGGCGGGCAGCAGCCGTACCGGACCCAGCAGGCCCGAGTCCAGGAGCGGCCAGTCGGAAGCGTCGAACGGTTTGTACCGGATGTTCACGAAATTCGCGTCGTGGAACTTCTTCCATGCAACGTTGCGCCGGTCCATGTCGCGAATACGGTTCGCCGCAAGGTTGGTAACCTCGACAGCGAGCGAATTCTTCCCCGGACGCGCGAATTCGCCGATGAACAAGCGGAATGGCAGACTGAAAAGCGTTCCGACGTGTGCGCCGTTCACGTAGACGCGCGCGCTTTCGCACACCCGCCCGAAGTCGAGCAGCCAGTCGGCCGCGCCGTCCTCGGGAAGCTCAAACGTCGTCTCATACCGGGCTGTCCCGGCGAAAGTCTCGGCCGCGCCGCCGCGCGTGGTCCACGACGCAAGCCGGTTTGTCTCGAAACCGGGCGGAAGATCGGGCCCGCCCTCGATGAATGTGACGCGCCACGGCGTGGCCGGCGCCACAGCGGGCCGGTCCTCGAGGACGCGCCGATACGGCCAGGCTCGCCCGGCAACCTCCCGTTCCGTGAACGTGCGCAATACGAGCGACTCGCCGGGCGCAAGCTGAAGATAACATGCCGTGCCGCCGTCGGGCAGCGTGCGCACCGCCGCGACCCCGGCGCGGTCCACGAAGCACGGATCGAGGAGGACGGCGGACCGCGCCTGCACGCCAAGCGGGACCCAGCCGTCCAGCGTGTGATCGCCGAGATTGGTGAGGAAATAGTGGCAGCCCGCATCATGCCTGCGCCGGATGAACCGCACGCCGGCGTCCGCGACCACCTCGCGCCGCACGCCCGCCGCCGTCAGCAACGCTTCGCAATCCGCGCCTACGAGGATGCGGCCCGCGCCGAGGCGCGCCTCGCGGACACCGGGCGTGTTTGTATCGGCGAAGGCAAGGTCGCCGACGAGGCGGTCGTATTCCGCCTGGCGTCGCTCGAAATCGGCATAGCCCGGCGCGGAGGCCGGTAACGCTTCGAGGGCGATCACCGTCGCGCCGCTCCGCGCGAGTTCGAACACCTTGCGCAGGGTCTCGAGCGGCAGGAACCGGCACGGGGGCAGGACGAGCACTCGGTACGCGCCGCCCGGCGCGCGCAAGCCCTCCCCGTCCGCCGTCACCGACGCGAGCAGGCGGTCCGAGACGTAGTCGAACCCGTAGCCCCGCTCCCAGAACAGCCGCGCGACGACCCCGAGTCCGCCGCACGCCAGCCAGCCCGAGATGTTGTGCACTTGAAGCGGGCGCAGCGTCGCGCCGGCGGCGGCGTCATGCCAGATGTCGTACATAGGGAAGTAGAGCAGCACGTCGTTGTCGGGCGCGCCCGACTGGAGCACCGACTGGCACCGGGCGATATAGGCGTTCAACGCGGGCAGATCGCGCCAGATCGTGTTCGACGGCCCGAAATGCGTCGAGGCGTAGAACAACCAACCGGGCCAAGGATCGTCCGGCGGCGAATAGGCGATGCCGTGATAGAAGACGTGATTCACGCCCGCGGCAAAGAGTTGGTCGATCTCGGGCTTGGCCTGCGCCAGCGACTCGCGGAAATGTTCCGCGAGCCACGTGCACGACTCGGACGCGATGAGCGGCTTCCCCGCCACGTGCGCCGCCGAAGACGCAAACTTGATCATCAACGGCGATGGCCGGTCGCCCTGGAAATCCGGGTCCGTGCGCAGCCCCGGAATCTCGAACCCGCTCGCCCCGAAAATCTCCGTCTCCGGGATCGTCGCGGCGGCGTACAAATCGAGGATATTCCCCGGAGAGCCGTGGGCCTGATTGCGCGTCTCGCAGCCGAGCCGCGCTGACCAATCCGCCCATGCCGTGATGTAATCGAGCAGCAACTCCGCCACCGTCTCGCGATAGTCGCTCGTGATCCGCGCCGCAGTGTCATCCGGCGCGTCATCGAGCAGCGCGGGTAAATGAGGCAAGAGGTCGTAACCGCGCCGATCTCGGAACGCGGCGAGGAAATCATCCGTCCAATTTGTGTGGTAGTACTCGAATGAATCGTGATACTGCGCGCGCGGCTTCGGTGCCCCATAGCCCGCGAACGCGGCGTCGAACCGTTCCAGATACCGCCGCAACGACGCCGTCGAATACGGATCGAGCACGTTCCCCTGACCGCCCGGCGCCGCACGCTTCACCTGCTGTCCCGTCGGCAATTGCCGCACGATGTATACAAACCCGGGGACTGGCACAAGCGAGCGAGTCTTCGAGCGAGACGTGCCTGTCCCCGATCCTAGACGTGCCCAAGCACTGGTAAGGTCCACAAACTCACCCGCGCCCGAAACCGCCACGACCGCCTGCGGCATGGGACCCTCCGCCGGCAAGTCAATCTGCTCTCCCGGCGCGGTCTCGATCACCTGCACATCGAGTTTCGCCGCGGCCTCGTCCGGGCCGACCTGCGGCCCGCCGAAAGGCCAGCCCGTGCCGGTGCTCATGTCCACGCCCAAATCGAGCCGGTCCGCCGTAGCGACCGTGAATTCGAGCATCGTCATCCATTCCGGGCTGAGATACGCGAGGTAGGCGTCCTCCCGGCCCTTCACGCCGTAAATCGGGACAATCGTCATGCCGCCCATGCCCGCCTCGCGATACAGTTCGAGCACCCGCGCCATGTTCTCCCGGTCCACCGCGTTGCCCATCCACCACCAATACGTCCACGGCCGACACACCCGCGTCGCAACCGGCCACCCGAACGGCTCCGAGTTCACGTCCCCTTGCGCGACCTCACGCCCCGGCGGACGCTCCGCCGGCTCCGCCCCCGCCCCCTGCGCCGTAACCAGCACGACCATGACGCACCCCACGATTCCAACCACATAAGGCGGCATGTCACGTCTCCTCGTTCCCAAGTTGTACTTGGGAACGCGTTTTTCCACCGAAGCTGTGCTTCACCTCCCATCAATTGCATCCACCTCCAGCACCGAATGATCACCCAGCAAGTAGTTCCGCGCCGACGAATACCGCCAATGTTCCGGCGCATCCACCCACCCCCGCCGCACGGGGTTATAATGAATGTAATCGATCTTCTGCTCGCGCATCGCGTCGCTCTGGATCAGTTGCGGATGCACCCCTTCCTGCCAGACCTGATGCCCGCTTTCCCGCTTATAGCGCTTCCGCCAGTACGAGAACTGGTTCAAGAGCCAAGTCTTATTCTCAACCTCCGCCAGCCGAATCAATTCCTTGGCCGTGTGCCGCTTGAAGTCCCGCACGACTTGGCCAAGGTCCGGGGCCTCGGCCACAAGGTGAATGTGGTTTTCCATGACGACGTAGGCGTAGAGACGCAGCCCCTTGTGCGCCCGGCAGAACCGCAGCGCGTCGATCACGATATCGCAAGCGTCTTGACCGATGAAGACCGGTATCCATTCTATGATGGTGGCCGTGAGAAACATAGACGCCTTCGGCTTCTACAACGGTGTACCGCGAACGCATGGGGCGTAGGATACCGCAAAGCGCAGCTTTTTGTGAAAAACGCGTTCCCAAGTACAACTTGGGAACGAGCGCGCGGGGGGACAACTCGGGAACGAGCGCGCCTTCCCGCGCCTCAGCCGACGGCTTGGCGGCCCCAGACTTGGCTGCCGATGCGCAGGGCGTCCCCCTCGTGCCAGAAGAAATCCACGTCGCGCGAGTGGTACATGTCGGGCCGCTTATAGATGCGCAGCGCGGGGAAGTCGCGTTTCACGGCGTCGGCGGCGTCATGGTAGGCCGCGTCGGTGATGGCGAAGCGGTCGGCACTGCGGCTCCCGCCGCGGCCTTCGGGGATGAACTTGTAGAGGTGCCAGGCGTGGACCGCCGAGCCCGCGCGCCGGTACGCCTCGATATGGCGCGCGATGGGCGGCAGGTCGTCGATGTTCTCCGCCGTGACCAGCGTCGAAACCGTGACGGACTTGCCCGCCGCGCGGAGCGTTTCGAGGCGCTCGAGGATCAGCGCGTGGTGGCTGCCTTGCCTGCCCCGGGCGAAGGGACGCATGCCGTCGTGGATGCGCGGGTCCATGCTCTCGAGCGGCAGCACGTAGCGGTCGATACAGGCGACGCGCGCGAAGTCGCGCGGCAGCGCGACGCCGTTCGTGCCGACCTGAACGAAGAATCCCGTCGCTTTCGCGGCCTCGCTCAGCGCGAGCACGCCCGGTCCCCACAGGAACGGCTCGCCGCCGCCCAGCACGACGTTCTCGAAGCCTTTGGCCTGGAGACGGACGAGCAAACCCCGTGCCTGCGATTCCGTCATCGACGAGACCGCCGTGCCGGTCACGCAGAAACGACAACTCATGTTGCAGCCCGGCAACAGCATGATAACCGCGATGCGGCGACGGGAACGTGTCATTCGATGCTGCTTTCCGTGGACGTTCGAGAAAGACTCGCCGCGCGGGCGAGTCGTGGAAGACGCCGGGCGTCTTCCGGCGTGCGCGGCGTAAGATACCGGAGCGCGGCAGGGCAGTCAAGGCGCTGCCCCGTCCCGCGCGCCGATCAGTCTTCCGGGCGTTCGCCGGCGGGGGCCATCTTGACGATACGCGGCTGGAACCGGGCGAGAACCTCGACGAGGTCCGCCTGCGCGGCCATGACTTCGTCGATGTCCTTGTAGACCATCGGGACCTCGTCGAGGCCCGCGGACAGCAGCGTGACCTTGCGCGCGTCGAGCAGCCGGCGCGCCTCGTCCCACGTGAACCGTTTCTTCGCCTCGGTGCGGCTCATGACGCGGCCCGCGCCGTGGGAGGCGCTGTTGAGCGAGGCGGCGCTGCCCCGGCCGCGCACGATGTACGCGGGCGTGGCCATCGATCCGGGGATAATCCCGAGTTGGCCCGCGTCCGCGGGCGTGGCGCCTTTGCGATGGACCACGACGTCCATGCCGTCGTGCGTCTCCTTCCAGGCGAAATTGTGGTGGTTCTCGATGTCGAGCAGCGCCGCGACGCCGAGGTTGCGCGCGATGTGGCGGTGGATGCACTCGTGGTTCGCGGCGGCATACGCGCCCATGAGTTCCATTGCCGCCCAGTACTCCTGCCCGGTGTGCGAATCGAGGTCGAGCCAGGCGAGGTGGCGGCTTTCCCGGGGCAGGTCGCGCCGCTTGTCCATGGCGATGCGGCTGTAGTAGCCGCAGACCTCCGCGCCCGTGCCGCGGCTGCCGCTGTGCGTGAGCAGCGCGAGGTAGCGCCCGCGCGGGATCGCCAAGCCGTCGGCGAGAACCTCCAGTTCGCCGAACTCGACGAAATGATTGCCGCTGCCGCTCGTGCCCAATTGCGCCCACGCCCGGTCCTTCATGCGCAGCGTAATCGGCGACACCGTCCAGTCGCGGTCCATGACGCCGTGGTCGCGCCGGTCCTTGAAGCACGCGCCCACGCCGAACTTCGTTTCCTGCTCGATGGCCTTCCTGAGCCGGTCCGGCGCGTCGTCGATCGTTGCCGCCGGCAGATCGAGGGCGGTCAGTTTCATCCGGCACGCGATATCCACGCCGACCGCGTAAGGGATCACCGCCTTGTGCGTGGCGAGCACGCCGCCGATGGGCAGGCCGTAGCCCACGTGCGCGTCCGGCATCAACGCGCCGCGCACCGACACCGGCAGCGCGCAGGCGTTGTTCATCTGCTCGATGGATTTCGGGTCCAGGTTCTCGCCCCACTGCCGGAACGGCGCGCGCCCCTTGCGATGCGTCACCGCCGCCTCCGCCGCCTGGTCCGCCTGCAACGCCCGGGCGAGTTCCGCGAAATGCGGGTCGCT
>Ga0116142_10003238_pt1 | contig 16573 bp, 16 predicted proteins | sample AD_UKC033_MetaG_FD_89785 | JGI IMG/M metagenome (GOLD analysis project Ga0116142, IMG submission 89785) | Active sludge microbial communities of municipal wastewater-treating anaerobic digesters from USA - AD_UKC033_MetaG | ecosystem: Engineered > Bioreactor > Anaerobic > Digestate | place: USA... | reverse complement strand
TTGTTCACAAAGGACAATATTTGACATACAGGTATGACTACGAATAACTTTACTGCCGCTAACAGCACATTTGCAATAGGCGGGGTTTCGTGCGCCGCAGATAGTTTTGTGGTAGCCGAAAGTTCAGTGCTCCGCATAAACATTTGTGGTAAAATGCCCGCCCATCGCAAATCTGCAAACCGTTACCTGCAACCATAGACAACGAAACAGTAACAATGAAACCGACACTTTTTATAACGACAATTTTACTTTTCATACTGACAAGTTTGACAACATTAGGGCAGACCGCTGACAGCACAGTTCAAATAACAAGCTCGGTTCAGGTAGACACACTAACAAAAAAAAGCAGCTCAATAGAGTATGACGAAAGTGACGACTTTTCCCCTGGATTATTTTTCTTTGCAATGATTGGGTTTGTATTTATCTTAGTTTGCGTAGGAGCTGGTATCGTATTGACAGTTTTGGGACTTTTAATAATATTTGGACTTGTTTCATTCGGCATTTTATCGACTTCAATTATCGTGGGACTTAATAGGAAATCATTTGCAAAAGGCTTTAAGACGTTCATTGTTTTAGCTTCAACAATTGGTGGACTTCTATTTTGTGGTGTTGGATTTTGGTTGCTAAATAAAATAGTTCATTGGTGGACAACCCAGACAGCAATAATAACTGGTGCGACTTCTGGGCTATTAGCTGGTTTGTCATTTGGACTATTAGCTTATTATATTTTGCAGCGACTGACAACATATTTTAAGCAAAAACTAAATTTAACGACAGAAGATAATGGCAGCAGGTAACAGCACATTTGCAATAGGCGGGGTTTCGTACACCGCAGACAGTTTTGTGGTAGCTGAAAGTTTTGTGCTCCGCATCAACATTTGTGCTAAAAAGCCCGCCCATCGCAAATCTGCAAAACGTTAGCGGCTATTCTTGGGCGACAGTGCAAACTTCAACCGATAGTGCTAAAAACAAGCAGGGCATCAAACCGACTTTGAAATAAATGAAACAGTATCTTTAACAATCTAAATTTAAACGTCATGAAACAAATCTACTTGACAGCAGTTCTTCTTCTCTGCCTTATGCGTTACTCATCAGCACAGTTCTTCACTCAATATTTTGACGGTGCTGACACAAATGCTTACAATGCGATTCTCATTGACATTGACCCAGACAGTTCAAATGTTTGGCAAATCGGAACACCACAGAAAACAATTTTTGACAGTGCGGCAACACAACCTAACGCAATTGTTACAGATACAATAAACTTTTATCCTACCAACGACACTTCTAGGTTCATCGCTAAAGTTTTGATGAACTTTCCGAATTGGGGAATATTTGCTTTGCAATGGAAACAGAAACTTGACATGGACACAGCATTTGACGGAGGTATTATTGAGTATTCCACCGACACTGGGAATACTTGGGTGAATGTTTTCAATAATCCTTATGTCTATAATTTTTATGGTTTTCAGCCAGAAAACGCAGATACATTAACTGGTGGTGAGTTTGCATTTAGTGGAACAGATTCCACATGGCGAGACATTTGGCTTTGCTTTGATTTGTCATGGATTCAGCAATTTCAATGGGGCGACACACTTTTATTCCGTTTTACTTTATTGTCTGATTCTCTTAACAACAATAAAGAAGGGTGGATGATTGATAATATAATATCGCATATTACCATCATTCACACCGTTAATGAAGTTGAGCAAGAAAACTATCTCAATGTTTATCCTAATCCTGCAAGCAACATCGTTCATATTCAAGCACAGAAAATAATGGATTATCACATCATTGAAACTATGGAATTAGTTGACCCATTAGGACGAGTGGTTGATAAGTGGGCAAACATTCCGACAAAGTTTTGGTTTGACACCAACAAGTATAATGACGGAATGTATTTCTTGAAAATCAAGACAAACCTTCAATCTGAAACGCTGCCAATTGTAATCAACAAACACTAAGTATGAAATGCGTAGAGTTGATTTTATACTTGTATTGGTTTCGGTTATAGTATTGAGTTCTACCAGTAAGTTTACGCTAACTCCTTACAAATTTCCCGAGCCAAAGTTTTTCCCAAAGATGCCTGTTGCAGCAAACAATCCTGTGACAGTTGAGGGAGCTAATTTGGGTAAGCATCTTTTCTACGACCCAATATTGAGTTCAGACAGCACAATGTCATGTGCAAATTGCCACAATCAAAAAACAGGATTTAGTGATTCGCCAAACTCATTTAGCAAAGGACGAAACGGAACATTGATGAAAAGAAATACAATGGCTCTTTTCAATCTTGCATGGTATCCTACTTTCTTTTGGGACGGCAGAGCTTCAAGCATTGAGGAACAAGTATTTCATCCAGTTAGAGAATACAACGAAATGAACCTTGACTGGAAAGTTGCAGCAAAGCGACTTGAGCAAAACAAGTTTTACAAAAAGCAATTCAAAATAATTTACGGCAGTTCAAAAATTGATAGTGTTCAAATCAGTAAAGCAATTGCACAATTCTTACGGACTTTGATTTCCTATCAATCAAAATATGACCAAGTAATTGAAGGGAAAACACTTTTTACCAAAGACGAGTTTGAAGGTTTTAACTTAGTAAACGACCAGACAAAAGGCGACTGCATTCATTGCCATATTACGGACGGAGATGCTTTAGGAACAACTTTGGTTTTCAGCAACAACGGACTTGACGCAGTTGCAAACGCAAATGATTACATTGACAAGGGCAGAGGAAATGTAACAGGCAAAACTGCTGACAATGGAAAATTTAAAGTTCCTTCACTTAGAAACCTTGCCTTTACAGCACCTTATATGCACGATGGACGATTCAAAACTTTAGAAGAAGTAATCAACTTTTATAGCGAAGGACTTCAAAAAAGTGCAAACATTGATTCAAAAATGGAGTTTGTCCATCAAGGCGGTGCAAAATTGACAAGTGAAGACAAGAGAAAAATAATTGCTTTCTTGTTGACACTTTCGGACAGTTCATTTATTTCAAATCCAGAATTCAGTAATCCATTTGACAAACAATGACAGCAAAACTTAACACGACAGAACTTCGGGCGGAGAGTAGAACAGCCGCTAACAAGGGGTATGCGATAGCGGGGGGTCCGTGCTTCGCAGACACTTTTGTGCAAGGTGGAAGTTCGGTTCTCCGAATGAAGTTTAGTGCTAATAAACCCCGCCATCGCAAACCCCCGAAACGTTAGCGGCAACACAAACTAGCGCCATTGAATACTCTTAAAGATTTATTTGAATATTTTATTCTATTATTACTTTTCTGTTGTTTAGGTGGTTGTTCTAAAACTCGATTGTTAGTTAAGAATATTGCTGGAAATTATGAGGCTGGTTGGAATATGGTTGATAGAGAATCATTGACCTTATCTAGAAATTTGACCTTTTTGTTCGAGTATACATATGATGGAATAAAAGATGTATCCATCAAAGGTGATTGGAAAATAGAACGTGATACTGTGTTTTTAAGCTATAGTTTAACTCCTCAGAATGAATCGGGTCCAAAAGTATTAGAACGAACATCAGTAGGCGATAGTACTATAATTCGAGTAGTTTCAAGGGGTGATACTTTGAGTAATGCTACTATTATTGTTAAGTCTAATGGGATTATAATAAGTGGTGTTACAAATCTTTATGGTGAATTTGCAATTTTAAAGATCCCGCTAGATACCTTAACAGTCTTTCTGAATGGTTACTCAAAGACAGAATATAAAGTTAAGGATTTGAACAGTAATTTATTTATTATCGATCTTGGATTGTACAGGTCGTATTTTCAAAAGTACTACATGAATCATGTTAACAAGTATGTAGACACTCTAATAATTTATAAAGGAAACTTGTGTGGTGGAAACCATTTTAGTTTTTACGGAGGCTCTAATAATCGTTTTTCTTGTTTTTTTAGACAAACTAAGTTTTCAGGAAAACATATTAATTCGGCAGATTGACGAGTGCTGCCGCTAACATTGGGTTAAATGAAATGGCTGGTTCTGTGCTTGGCGGCTCGAGTGTTTAATTTTTATATTTCGGTTGAGCCGCCATGTAAAATTATTATCTTCGATTTCCGCCACTTCATTAACCCCGAACGTTAGCGGTAAGCAATTCGCAACAACTTAACAACCATGATATGCTGAACAGACTACTAAAAATGACGAAGTGAAACATACAGCAATACTAATAGTTATCTTCTGGACTACAGTTCATTTATCGTGCGGACAAGTTCAAAATAAGCAAAGTGAGAAAGTAATATACACACCGATCGGTAGTAAAATGACAGACATTGAACGACTACTTGATAAAACATTTCCTTTTGTAGAGGGATACCTTCGGGATAATGGTAAGTTTTTTCCTGTTGCATCTGCTGTTCAGACAAATGACAGCATTGCCTTAGTTGCTGCTTATGACGATAACGAAAATCCAGACCCTGAAAAAGTAATTGCCGACCTCAAAAAATCATTGAGTGCAAATAAGGACAGATACAAAGCGACAGCAATATTTTATGATGTTACAGTGCCAGACCCTCATACGAAAGTTAAAACAGACGCAGTTGCTGTTTTTGTAGAAAGCATAAGTGAGGACACAGCATTTATATTTTACTACCCATACACTTTACCGGGTAGTAAACAATTTTCATTTACACACAATACATGGAAAATTGCTACTACCAAGGAAATATTTAAGGACTAAAGAGCTTGTCTAGTGAGATAATCTAAATTGAATAAACGGACAGAAAAATTGCATACCGCTAACATTGGGTTAATGAAATGGCTGGGTCTGTGCTTGGCGGCTCGAGCGTTAAAATTTATAAATTATTGAATGAGCCGCCAAAGAAAAGTCGTAGCTTCGATTTCCGCCACTTCATTAACCCATGGAACGTTAGCGGTCAGCTTAAAACGACACCAAAACAGTAAACGGACAAAATGAAAATACCAAAGGAATTAACACCATTAGCATATGAACTTTCAAAGAAAGTATTTGAAGGTAAACTGACTTTTAAAGAAGGGCAAGAACAACTTGTGGGCGACAACAGAATGAACCCTAATTCTGCGGCTGACTATATCAACAACTTTCGCTGTATGGTTGAAGGCAGACGGTTTACAAGGACAAATAATGCTTATTCAATGGAATATTTCTTTGACAACATTTACAAAGACTACGGTTCGACAGGACTTTCAAACGCATTGACAGCATTACGACTTCATATCGAATATTATGAAGGAATTCAAAAAGTAAATATGAAATCAATGCGGAGTATTTACGATAAGTATTTCGCAATTCCGTTAGACACGCCAGACGAACACGAACAGAAAGAAATAATCAAAGAGTTTAAAACTCAAAATAAAACCAAGCAAGACATAATTAACGAACTAAAAAACCTAAAACCGACCGACCCAGAAGAAGTAATCATTAACAGTAAATCATTCAAAAGAGACAATCGGACAGTTGCCCAAATAAAAATTTTGCGTGACTTCAAATGCCAAATTTGTTCGACAACAATCAAAAAGAAAGACGGGACATTTTACATTGAAGCAGCACATATAGAACCAAAACATAGAAAAGGTAGAGAGACACCTGACAACATATTGCTTCTTTGCCCAAATCACCACAAAGAATTTGACTATGGCGATAGAAATATTTTGTTACACGACAAAGAAAAAGTTCACTTCACATTGAATGGACAAGAACATAAAATATCGCTTAAAATTGACTGACATTAACGAAATAGAAGAAAGCCGAACCGCTAACACGGGTTTTGCGTCAGGCGGGCTGACATGCAAACTTGGAGCTTTGTGCTTCTATTCAAGTTCAGTGCAGGTTGACAGTTTTGTGCTCCGAAACCCGCCCGAACGCAAAGCCCGAAAACGTTAGCGGTCATGCTATTGGGACAGTGCAACCATTAAACAGACAGGCTGACGATAAACTTAAAGACGACAAATTTTGACAGGTGGACAACGACATACAGGCAATATAAATTCGGGACAATTCGGGCTGACTTGCCGACACTTACGCCTACGCAATAAAAAAATTAAAACACCGCCACCGCACAAAAAAAATAAAATTCTTTTGCCTACGCACATTGCACACATTTGCCTGCCACCCCTCACACAAGCCAACCCAAGTGGCAGTCAAAAGAGTGCAAACTCCCAACGCTTTATTTACCTTTGTAGCATGAGTGATGTTCACGATAAGCAGACGAGAAGTTACAACATGAGCCAGATTAAAGGCAAGGACACCAAGCCGGAAATCCAGGTTCGGAAATTTCTCTTCGCAAATGGTTTTCGTTACAAACTCCACGACAAAAAATTATCCGGCAAGCCGGACATCGTATTACCAAAATTGCGAACCGCAATTTTTGTTCACGGTTGCTTTTGGCATGGACATGAGAACTGCAAATACTTTGTTGTGCCAAAAACACGGACAAAGTTCTGGCTTGAAAAAATACACAGCAACAAGAAGCGAGACGAGGAAAATTTTTTGAATTTAAGAAACGAAGGTTGGAAAGTTTTCAGCATCTTTGAATGTGAATTAAAAGGGCAAAAACAAGAGAGAACTTTGAATAGTATTTTGACACGACTTAACAAACTTTCATCGGCTAACTAAACATGGGCAAACTGAATTACATAGACCTCTTTGCAGGAGCAGGTGGACTTTCCGAAGGTTTCATTAGGGAAGGTTTCCACCCGATTGCTCATGTTGAGATGAACAAAGAGGCATGTGATACTTTGAAAACCAGGTTGGCTTTTCATAATCTGAACCAGAACAAAAAACTCAAAACTTATTTCGCTTATCTGCAAAACGAAATTTCAAGAGAGGAACTTTGGAAAACCGTTCCAGAAGAATTACTGAACTCAGTAATCAATGATGAAATTTCCGGCAGAACAATTCAGAATATTTTCAAACAGATTGACAAGCAACTTCGCAACAAAAAAGTTGATGTAATTATTGGCGGTCCGCCTTGTCAGGCGTATTCGCTTGTTGGCAGAAGCCGTGACCCAAACAAAATGCAAGGCGACAAACGAAATTTTTTGTTTCGCTACTATGCAAAGTTTCTTGACAGATACGAACCAAAATATTTTGTGTTTGAAAATGTGTTGGGCTTGCTGACAGCCGGAAATAAAAAATATCTGAATGAAATGCAGCAACTCTTTTCAGACTTGGGTTATTCAACTGCAATACAAGTTTTGAATGCAGAAGAATACGGGGTTCTGCAACGCAGGCGGAGAGTTGTAATTATCGGACACAGAAGCAAAAAAGAATTTGCATTTCCAAAACTGAAAACAAGAGAAAACAATTTTCAGGTTAAGAGAGATTTGTTTTACGATTTGCCGAAACTGAAACCAGGAGAAGAATTACAGATTGCGAAATACACCAAGCCAATTAACGAGTATTTGAAAGAAACCGAAACGAGAAACGGAGTTGACTTTGTAACGCAACACATCACACGACAGCACAACGAAAGAGATTTGGAAATTTATTCCATTGCAATTGACAAGTGGCTGCATGGTAAAGAACGATTGAAATATGATGAGCTTCCTGCACGATTGCAGACACACAACAAGAAAGATATTTTTCTTGACCGCTTTAAAGTCATTGACCCAACCGGACACTCACATACAGTGGTTGCACATATAGCGAAAGACGGACACTATTATATTTTCCCTGACAAGAAACAGATTCGTTCAATTTCAGTTCGTGAGGCAGCAAGGATTCAATCCTTTCCTGACGATTATTTTTTTGAAGGTGGAAGAACAGCGGCTTTTAAACAAATCGGAAACGCAGTTCCGCCACTTATGGCTGCTGCATTAGCAAAAACTATCTCTAACCTTTTTAATGGAAAATAATCGCAAGCTTGGACTATATGTTTCTTATTATCTCTCAAGATTTGATGAACAAGCGTATCAAAATCTTGGTTTTGGTAATCAAATGGAAACACACAACAAACTTGGTGAATTACTTTCTGTAAAACCAAAAACAGTTCAGAACTGGAGAGACGAATTTGACCCTTTGTTTGGTCATCGTGCAGGTTGGTATCAACGACCAATGAGTCCAAGCAGAATAAGAGTTGCTCAGGCACTTGAAAACCTGGATGAGTTTCAGGTCAGAAGTATAGTGAAGGATATTCTTTCAGGAAATATTAAAGAAGAACCAGATGAAGAAGAACAACTACTCACAATTGCATCAGATGAAAAAAAAGGAAACGCAACTCAGAAATTTATTCTGAGAGCACCAACAGGGAAAGCAGCAGAGGAATATTTCCGGAAACATTATTCTGAAAACAAAATACCAGTTGACGGCAAACTGATTGCCTGCCGTGATTTGGGAGTTGGTTATGATTTCAGAATTGAAAGCGAAACAGAAAAATATTTTGTGGAAGTCAAAGGACTTTCAGAATTCACAGGCGGAGTCTTGTTCACCAACAAAGAATGGTCAACAGCGAAAGAACACGGAGAAAAATATTTTCTTTGTGTAGTTTCCAACCTGAATGAAACAGCAGAAATAGTTTTCATTCAGAATCCTGCCGACAAGCTCAACCCTAAAAAAAATATCTACACCTCAATTCAGATAAGTTGGAGTGTAACACAAAACCAACTTGCTGTAATCAATGATTGATTATTCAAAATACGAAAAAGCCCAAGCCGAACCGGAAGCAAGTTCAATGATTGAAACATTCCGGGCAATCGGATATTCAGTTGAAGCTGCTATTGCAGACATTATTGACAATTCTATTTCAGCAGGAGCAAAAAATATTTGGGTTGACTACGAATGGAAAGGAGAAGAAACAACAATCTCCGTTATTGATGATGGAAGTGGAATGAGTAATAAAGAACTCATAAACGCAATGCGACCAGGCAGCAAGAATCCGCTTGACATTCGTGAGCAAAAAGATTTGGGAAGATTTGGTTTGGGTTTAAAGACCGCATCATTTTCCCAGTGCAAAAAATTCTCAGTCATTTCAAAAACAAAAAGCGGAGAAACTTCCTGGTGGTGTTGGGATTTGGAATATGTGAATGATGTTAAGTCATGGTCATTGGTAAAATATTATCCCAATGAATCTTTGTTTGAAAAAATAAATCAGTCAGCAAAAGGAACGGCTGTAATCTGGTGGGACATTGACCGGCTCACAAAAGGAACTCAAACGAGTAACACAGAATCAATGGACAAATTCATGCGGTCAATGGATGCAGTGAAAAAACATTTGTCAATGGTTTTTCATCGCTACATGAGTGAAGGTTTGAAAATTCATTTCCGTGACAGAGAGATTGAACCCTGGAATCCATTTATGATTGGTGTAGAAGGTTTGCAACTGAAGGCAGATGTTTTTCTTGACAACAGAAAAATAATGGTGAAAGGTTTTGTTCTCCCCCATCGTTCCAAACTTACAGCCGATCAATACAATTTGGGAAAGGGACCGAAAGACAGTTGGACTGCACACCAGGGATTTTATGTTTACAGAAATAAAAGATTGATAGTAGATGGCGACTGGTTAGGAATTGGAAATTTCAAAAAGGAAGTTCATTACGATTTGTGCAGAATACAAATTGACTTACCAAATGATTGTGATGATGAATGGCAGATTGATATTAAGAAATCAATTGCACGACCACCATTGAAATACAGAGAGCAAATTCTTTCAGTTGCAAAAGATGTAAGAGCACAGGCAGTTGAAGTTTACAGGCACAAGGGAAAAATAATCAGAAGAAAACATTCTCAGACCGAAGACCAGTTTCTTTGGGAAGATTACAAGCGACACGATAAGAGATATTACAAACTGAATCGTAAGCATCCGGTGTTGAAGATGCTTTTGGAAAATGCAAACAGTTACAAAGGAGAAATTGAAAAAGCTTTGCGGTTTATTGAAGAAACAATTCCGATTCCTTTAATCACTCTGAAAGAGAATGAAAATGAAACTCCACATGGTCAACCTTTTGAAGGAACAAGCCATGATTTGATTCAGGTTACAATGCAAGCCATGTATAAGAATTTAATCAAACAGGGAAACAAAGACGAGCAAGCAAAAGCAATTATTCTTAGCATTGAACCATTTAATTTTTATCCTCAATACATTGAATATTTAAAAGACAATGATGATTAATAACGCAATACTTACAATACGGACATTGCTTCCTGATTCTGGCTCTGTAACCAAAGAACAAATTGAAACACAGGTTGATTTTGTTCTGACAAATCCACAGTTCAAAGACCTTGACAGAAATTTTCTCATTCGTGAAGTGGAATCGCTTTACAGAGTTCGTGTAGAAGAATTCAGAATGATTGAAGCAAGCGAAAGAAGAAGACATTGGATAAATGACAACAAAAATTCTATTCCCTGGAATTTTTGGGAGAGGTATAAAATCTATCTGCAATACAGAAAGAATTTTGCACCGGAAACAATCGGGCATCTTGACCGGCTGACAAACAAAACGCTTGACGGTTTGTATAATCCGAAAGCAGATGTTGGTTTTGATAAGAAAGGTTTGGTTGTAGGACAAGTTCAGTCAGGAAAAACTTCCAACTATACTGGCTTAATTTGTAAAGCTGCTGATGCAGGTTACAACCTGATAATAATTCTTGCAGGCATGCACAACAACTTGCGGACACAAACGCAGCTGCGACTTGACGAAGGGTTTCTTGGATTTGACACAAAGTATCAGCGTGCATTCAACACTGGTAACAGCATCATTGGTGCAGGAGTAGGACAAAAAATTTATCCGGCACACTCCTTTACTTCAAGTGATGAAGGAGGAGATTTCAGCAAGAGAGGAACTTATTCTTTTCATACCAATGAACCAATCATTGCAGTTGTAAAGAAGAATAAAACACGACTTGAAAATCTTTATCGCTGGTTGCACAGTCATGGAACAGATGATGGAAGCGGCAACAGAAAAATAAAAGACAAAACTCTTTTGCTGATTGATGATGAAGCCGACAATGCTTCAATCAATGTTTCAAACGACATTACAAAGCGAAGTGCAATCAATAAAGCAATCACCGACATACTTGGCTTGTTTGTGAAAAGTGGTTATGTTGGTTACACTGCAACTCCATTTGCAAACATTTTTATTCCGTTCAATGAGAACGATATTTTCCCAAGAGATTTCATAATCAATCTTCCTGCGCCTTCAAATTATATCGGACCTGAAAAAGTTTTTGGTTTCAGGGCAGTAGCAGATGATGAAACTTCTGATACAGTTCTGCCAATTGTAAATCGTATCAATGATTATCAAAGTTACATTCCGAATAAACACAAGATGCGAGACCAGTTGCCATCGGGTTTACCCGATACACTGAAAAGAGCAATCAGATGTTTTATTCTCACATGTGCAATCAGAAGATTAAGAGGACATGAGAAAGAACACAACTCCATGCTTGTGCATGTTACCCGATTTGTAACATGGCAGAATCACATTCGTGAATTGGTTGCAGCAGTATTTGAACATTACAAAATGGGAATTGACCAGAACAATCAAATTGTTTTGGAAGAGTTGCGAAAGACATTTGAAGAAGATGTGAAAGAAGAAGGTTATCAATACAAGAGTTATAAAACAGTTTCACAGGAAATTTTGAATTCTGATTTGGCTGATATTGATTCATTGATTCAGGTGCATGAATGGAAAGATGTTTTGCTTCATTTGAACGATGCTGTTACAAAAATTGAAGTGAGAGCAATCAATGGAGGTTCAGGAGATATTCTGGATTATGTTGACCATCCAAATGGTTTATCAGTTATTGCAATTGGCGGAGACAAACTTTCAAGAGGACTCACGCTTGAAGGTTTGTGTGTGAGTTATTACCTGAGAGCATCCACTATGTATGATACACTAATGCAGATGGGAAGGTGGTTTGGTTACAGACCCGGATATGTTGACTTGTGCAGATTATTTACAAGCAGAGAATTGAATGAGTGGTTCTGTCACATTACACATGCGTCAGAAGAATTGCGAGAAGAATTTGATTACATGGCAGATGTTGCAGGTTCAACACCTGAGCAATACGCATTGAAAGTGCGGACACATCCAGGAGTGTTGCAGATTACTTCTTCAAACAAAATGAAAGACACAACCGAGATTCAAATTACATGGTCAGGAAGATTGGTTGAATCGTATGAATTGAAACGGAGCAAGGATGCAATTGACAACAATTTTAACGCAACAAATAAATTCATTGCATCGCTGCCAAATAGCTTTGAAAAAAAGAATAACAACTTTGTTTGGAAGAATATTTCTGCAAACCAGGTGAAAGAATATCTGAAAAATATTCAGTTGCTTGAAAACCTGAAAGCATACGAACCCCACAACCTCATTCGCTTTATTGATTTGCAATTACCGAATGGAGAATTGACAAACTGGACAGTTGCGTTGATGTCAAAGGGAAATGCAGATACAGAAAGTTCTGTTTCATTCAGTGATGGAAATAAAAAAGTTGGTTGCTGGATGCGAACACAAGACGACAACAATTCAAGCGAAGAAATTTATTACCTGAAAAAATCTCACATACTCAGTCCGAAAGATGAGTTCATTGATTTATCAACTGCTGAATATGAAAAAGCAATGCAACTCACAAGAGAACATTGGGTGAAAAAGAAAAAGGAAGGACAACCTTCATATCCGAATGGTCAGGTTGTAAGAAATGAAATTCGCAATCCGAATAATCCTTTGCTGCTGATTTACTTGCTTGACCCGAAGGGAACAAAACTTCCTTCAAGTTCAAATCCGATTGTTGGTTATGCAATCAGTTTTCCGAAAAGTAACTTCAATGCATTTGTTGCATTTGCAGTGAAAGATGAATTGCTTGACCGTTTTGATTTTGATTACGAAACAGAAACATACGATGACGAAGATTGATACCATTTGGACAGAACTTGAAAATGATGATTCTTTTCGTTCTGGAATTATTTACAAAAGATTTGCTGCAACAGTTTTACCTGATGTGTATGTAGCACTTCGTGCACCTGAGAAATTAAGATGTATTGCAGCACACATTGTGAGAGATAATGCACCTGATGTTGCAAACTGGAATAAACTCAAAGACATCAAAGTTGAAATTCTGAATGACGACAGGAATCCTGCAAAATCTTATTTGCTCATTCTGATTTTGAATCAGCAGCACAAGGATATTTTTTCTGTTCTCTGCGAAGATTTGATAAACCAGGTTGCTTCCATTCTTGACGAAAAAGTTTTAATAAAAGAATTGCTAAACCGCCTTGCAAAGTGGCAAACTCTATTTGAAAGATTAGGGCAACAAGGTTTAACTGCCGAAGCACAAAGAGGTTTGTTCGGAGAACTTTATTTTCTCAGAAAGTTTCTGAGCTATTCAACAGATAAAAATTATTGTATCAACGCCTGGCAAGTTCCATCAAACACCGTTCAGGATTTTCATTATGGGAATTGGGCAGTTGAAGTAAAAACAACTCATGGAAACAATCACCAGAAAATTCAAATCAGCAGTGAAAGACAGTTAGATGATACAGTGATTCCAAATATTTTGCTCTTTCACTTGTCACTTGACATCAGAAACAATCACGGTGAAAGTTTGAATGATTTAGTTGAGTGGGTAGAAAATTATTTGGTCAATGATATGATTGAATTGAATTCATTCCGGTTGAAACTTTTTGAAGTTAGCTACTTTGATATTCATAAGCCGATTTACAGAGATACAGGATATAACATTCGCCAGGAAAGTATTTACAGGGTTGAAGGTGATTTTCCGAGGATAACAGAAAATGAAATCCGTAATGGTGTTGGTGATGTAAAATATTCCATTGTTATCGCTGACTGTTTATCTTTCGTTAGAACTGAAACCGAACTCTTTCAAACAATCATCACTGTATAATGCCAACTCTTGAAAATATTGAACAACAAAAATTTCTCACTTCACTTCAGGAAGAAGTAAAAGCACTTTTCAAAACAGCCGAAGAAGGAAATACACCAGAGCAGGTTTTTACAGACATTGCTTTGTCAATGTTATCTGATTCAGGCGAGACAGAAAATTATCGCCTTTGCTATGATGAGAAAGTGAGTAAGCGTGGAATGGAACATAAAATAAATGCTTATGCACTTTCTGAAAATTATGAAACACTTGATTTGTTCATCACTATCTACAATGAAGCAAGCAAAGTTCAGTTGGTTTCAAAACCTGATGCAGACAAGGCAGTTGAACGCTTGTTGAAATTCTTTAAGAATGCTGCTTACAAGAATTATGTCTCTGAAATAGATGAATCATCTGAGATTTTTGATTTGGCTCATACAATTTCAAATTCACCAGAAGTAAAAGAGTTTCTGACGAGAGTAAATATTTTTCTTCTGACAGATGGGGAAGTAAGAGCAGAATTCAAAACTTCTGAAAAGATTGCCGGTTACACCATTTACTACCGTGTAATTGACATCAACTATCTATTCAACCTTTCGGAAAAATCAAGAATTCCAATTGAAATAGATTTTGAAGCGAATGATGCTTCCATTCCTTGCATCGTTGCAAACAATCAGAACGAAGAATATCAATCTTACCTTGCTATTATTCCAGGAGAAGTTTTGGCAAACATCTATGAGCAGTTCGGTTCAAGATTACTTGAACAAAATGTTCGTTCATTTCTGCAATCAACAGGAAAGACAAACAGAGGTATCCGCAAGACTATCATAGAAGAACCTCACATGTTTCTTGCTTACAACAATGGAATTGCAGCGACAGCAGATGAAGTAAAACTAATTGACTTACCCAATGGAAAAGGAAAAGCAATTGGTTTTGTGAAAGACCTTCAAATTGTGAATGGCGGTCAAACAACTGCATCTATTTATCACACATGGAAAAAAGACAAGGCAAATATTTCTCAGATTTTTGTTCCTGTCAAATTATCGGTTGTAAAGAAGAAGGATAAGTTCAGTGAAATAGTCGGGAGAATTTCTGAGTATGCAAATACACAGAACAAAGTTTCGGTTGTTGATTTGAGTTCAAACAAACCGGAGCATATTGAACTTGAAAAAATTTCAAGAGCAGTTTGGGCTTCACCGAAAGAAGGTGAATCGCAACAGTCAACCTGGTTTTATGAAAGAGCAAGAGGACAATACAAGAATGAGATAAAGAAGTTTGGAATGAGTCCGGCAAAGCGAAAAGTTTTTGAAACAAAGAATCCAAAGCAACAGGTTTTCACAAAAGAAGACCTTGCAAAATATGTAAACACATGGCAAGAGATTTTTGACGGAAAGAAACTTGTTATCGGTCCTCACTTCGTTGTGAGAGGAAATCAGAAGAACTATGTTCAGTTCATGTATTTCAATTTCGGAAAGAAACCAGACAACATATTTTTTGAAGATACAATTGCAAAAGCAATTCTTTTTCGGACAGCAGAAAAAGTTTATGGTGTAAAACCAAAAGCAATTGGTGACATGCGATACATCACCGTTCCTTATGCAATTGCATGGTTAGGTTACAATCTCAATTACAAACTTGACTTGTATAAAATATGGAAGAACCAAGCCCTTTCAGAAAAGCTTCGTGAATTGCTTTATGAAATTATGACAAAGGTTGAAGCATTTATCAGGAAGAATGCACCAGGTTCACTCTATGGTGAGTTCGCAAAAAAGGAAGATTGTTGGAATGCAGTCAAGAAGGAAGATTTCAAAGTTGACCTGACAAGCATTAAAGAAGATATTGAATCAAGTGCGTCAGCAACAAAGCGACAAAGAATTTCTGATGATGAAATTGCAAAAGCAGAATTTGAAGCATCACTAGAAAGAATAAATTCCGTTCATTATCAAATCTGGAAGAACATTGAAGAATGGGGACAGACAGAAGGTAAATTGAGTAAATATCTTTCTGACATGGCAAACACTGTTTCAAATAGGTTGCGTAACAGCAGACATCTTACTCCAATTGAAATAGGAAATGCTCATAAGATTCTTGACATCGTTACAGAAGAAGCACCAGAACTATTTTTTAATCTTGACGAACTGAATGAGAAGGAAAGCAAATCAGGAAAACAGAAACCGGAAATAACCCTCGACATTATTAAGGAGATTGTAAAGTGGGACAGAAAAAATAAATGCCTGAAAGATTTTGAATACAAATTCATGGCTGACCTAGCAGAAGGAAAAAAGACAATCACAGACAGGAATCTTTTTATTGCCGGACTTAATTTGAAGAAAGTAAAGAAATATGGATTCGGAAAATAGCCACCCACAAAAAAATACACTCTTAAAAACCGATGCAAGCCAACGCTGCCAACCAAAGTTTATAAGAGAGTATTTTTTTCTCCACCCCAGAAAAGAATTTTATTTATTTTCTCCCACCCTTCGGTGTTTTAATTTTTTTGCAACCGCACAGCCCACGACAGACAAGCAATCAGAAAGTTTATTGCAGACCTTAACTGGACAGTGCAACCTGACACAGACGACAGAAGCACGAACCGCTAACAAGGTATTGCCAAAAGCGGGGGTGATGTGCTTCTATGACACTTTTGTGCTTAACCGAACTTTAGTTTTTCAAATCAACAGTAGTGCTGAAACGCCCCGCCTTCGGCAATACCCGAACCGTTATGGCTCATTTTTAAAACTACTGACATGAA
>Ga0116142_10003235_pt1 | contig 16586 bp, 10 predicted proteins | sample AD_UKC033_MetaG_FD_89785 | JGI IMG/M metagenome (GOLD analysis project Ga0116142, IMG submission 89785) | Active sludge microbial communities of municipal wastewater-treating anaerobic digesters from USA - AD_UKC033_MetaG | ecosystem: Engineered > Bioreactor > Anaerobic > Digestate | place: USA... | reverse complement strand
TGTGCGGGAATAATCTGATCCAGGTGCCGTTCCTGTCCGGGCTGACCAACCTTACCGGGCTGGATCTGGCCTACACCAGTCTGGCGGACATGTCGCCCCTTACGAACCTGGCGCGGTTGGAGTGGTTGAATGTGGGAGAGAATGGCCTGGCCCAACTTCCGGATCTGTCGGTGCTCTCCAACCTGCGGACCTTTATGATGGCAGGCAACCAGATCACCGATCTGACGCCGGTCACCCGCCTGCCCGGGGTCTGGGACCTGCACTTGCAACGAAATCCCTTCGAGGATTTGTCCCCGCTCACCCACTGCCCGCACCTCCGGGTTCTGTTATTTTACGACAACCATACCATCACCAACCTCTCCGTGCTTGGCGCGGTGACCAACCTGGAGACGCTCTACCTGGGCCACATGTATTTTTCCGATCTCCAGCAGATTGATTTCCTTGCCGGCCTGGCCGGGCTGAGGGGCCTGGATCTCTCCGAAAACTATCTCACCGACCTCTCGCCCCTCACCAACTACCCCAGCCTCAGTTGGCTGGGACTCGCAGCCAACCGCCTGCAGCACATCGGTCCGCTGCGCAACTTGCCGACGCTCGACTACGTGAACTTGAGCGCGAATTATCTCGACCTCAACCCCGCCAGCGCCGCGTGGAGCGTTATTACCGAGCTCCAGGATCACGGCGTTTATGTGGAATATAACGCGCAGCAGGTGGCGCCGGCTTCCCCGCGCATCCTGCGGCAGCCCGCCAACCGCTCCGCCTTCGCGGGCGACCCCGTCACCTTCACCGTCCTGCTGGAAAACAACGGCGGCTGGCCGGAATTCCGCTGGCAGAAGGACGGCGTGGACCTGGAGAACGACGCGCGCTATGACGGCGTGGATAGTGACCAACTAATCCTGTACGCGGTCACTGCCGCCGAGGCGGGCCATTATCGCGTGCGCATCTGGCGTGACTGGGTTGAGACTTACAGTGCGGCCGCCGAGTTGCGGGTCGTCACCAACGTGGCCTTCGCCGACCCGAACCTGGAGCAGGCGGTGCGCGATGAACTGGGGATTCCGGTGCAGCCGCTGACCCCCGCGGACTTGGCCGGGTTATCCGTCCTCAGCGCCGGCTATCGCGGCATCACCAATCTGGCCGGCCTGGAAGCCGCCGCCTACCTGACCTCCCTCGACCTTTCCGGCAACCCGTACCTTGATGACTTTGCGGCGCTGACGTACCTGTCCTCCCTGAATGAGCTGGCGATAAACGACGCCGGGCGGGACACCCTCGACTGGGTCGCGAATCTCCCCACGCTGAACCTCCTTTGGGCCGGCGAGAATTTTCTGGAAGACCTGTCGCCGTTGCACGCGCTGACCGACCTGATATCGCTCGACGTCGCCGGCAACCAGCTCACGAATATTGACCCGCTGCTGGATTTGCCGGCGCTGGGCAGTGTCAACCTGAGCTTGAACCGCCTCGATACCGATGCCAACTCCGCCGCGTGGAACGTGATCACCAATCTGCAAGCGCGCGGCGTCACGGTGGACTATGATCCCCAATACGACGCGCCGGCCCCTCCGCTCATCACCAGCCAGCCCGCAAGCGTGGTCGCGTACCTGGGGGATAACGTCAGCTTCCATGTGGAGGCCAGCGGCAGTCCAAACTATTGGTGGTTAAAGAACGGCGCGAACCTCTGCGACACCGAACGCATCGGTGGCACCCGCGACGATACGCTCTACCTTGACAACGTGCAGGCCAGCGACACCGCCAGCTATCGCGTCCGCATCTGGGATGAATACGGCGTCACCAACAGCCGCACCGTCACGCTGCGCGTCATCACCCAGGTGGCGTTCGCGGATCCGCGCCTGGAACAGGTGGTGCGCGACCATCTGGGCATCCCCACCCGGCCGCTGGTGCCCGCGGATGTCGCGCCCCTGACTTGGCTGAATGCCTGGAACCGCGGCATCACCAACCTTTCGGGCATCGAGTCCCTCGCCAACCTGGACATGCTCAACCTGGACAGCAATCCCGGCCTCACGGACCTCGCGCCGCTGCTCCAGTTGCCCCGGCTGACCCGTCTCAACTTGAACAACTGCGGCGTCCGCGATCTCGCCTTTGTGGCCGCCCTGCCGCCGTTGACGGAACTGCATGTCTGGGGCGGCAGGTTCACCGACCTTGCTCCCTTGCTGAGCCAAACCGGGTTGCAGTGGCTCAATCTCGGCAACAACCCCGGCCTGGCCGACTTCACCGTCCTCGATCACCTGACCGAGATTCAGTACCTCTGGCTTGATTCCGTCGGCCTCACCAACCTCGCCTTCGTGGGCTATATGCCCCAATTGGTCGAACTCAACCTTTGGAACAACGCGGTGTCGGACCTCACACCGCTGGCCGCCGTTCCACAACTCGTGCGCCTGAACGTGGGCGCCAACCAGCTCACTGATTTGAGCTTTGTCGGCAACCTCCCTGGCCTCGAGCGCCTGGAAGTCAGCGAGAATCCCGTCTCCGATCTCACGCCGCTTATCGGCTTGACCCACCTCACCCAGCTCGGCATCGGCGCGACGCTGGCCACCAACCTCGCGCCGGTCGCCACCCTCACCAACCTGACCGAACTTAGCGTTCGGGGACTGGGGCTGGCCCATAACCTGAGCTTCCTGGCTCCCCTGACCCGCCTGCAGTGGCTGGGCCTCGAAGATAACGGCATCAGCGCGCTGCCGGCGTACCCAAGCCTGGATCGGCTGATCGGCCTGAATCTCTCCGGCAATCCGCTGGCGGATCTGGCCAGCATCGTCGCCCGGACCAACCTGAGCCACCTTTACCTCAACAACACCGGGCTGAGCGACCTCAGTGCCCTGGCCGGCCATACCAACCTCAATAACCTGGGCCTGGCCGATAACCAACTGACCGACCTTTCGCCGCTGGCCACGCTGCCGCACCTGCGCTGGGTCAGCCTCTGGAACAACCAGGTGCAAAATCTCGCGGCCTTCGCGGGCCTGACCAACCTGGACTATGTGGACCTGCGCTACAATTGGCTGAATACCAACCCCGGTTCGGCGGCCATGACCATCATTGGCCTTTTGCAGGGCCGGGGCGCTTTCGTGGAGTATGAGCCGCAAAACCTGAGCCCCGGCGAGGTGGTGCTCCGCGCGCCGGCCTGGCTGGGCGGGAATCAATTCCGGTTCACGATTGACGGCCCTCCCGGCGCCCTGCTGGAAATCTGGCGGTCAACCGATTGGAATCATTGGGATTCGCTGGGTTTCGTGACCAATAATACCGGCACGACCGTCTTTACGGATTCAGCCGCCCCCGCCAGCCGCGCGTTCTACCGCGCGCAACTGCCGTAGTCGGGCGCCCGGGATTTCCGCCCCGGCCGGAAACGCGGGCGCGGGCGCGGGCCGGATGTTAGGGTTGTGCCGCGGCGGGATTTGGGGTTAACTTCCGCCGCGATGTGCGCGGGCGCGATGGCGTTGGGATTTGCGGGGTGTCTTCCGGCGGCGAGCCGGGCGCGCGCCCGGCGTGCGGCGTCGTCGGAGGAGCCGTTTCCCCGAAGGCCATGAAGGAGGGATTGCTTTCCCCACGCCGGCGGCGCTGGATTATTCTCGTGCTTATTTTTGGCGGGATTGTGCTCAATTACTTTGACCGCCAGATCATTGCGATCCTCAAGCCCACGATTAAAGCGCAGTTCCACCTGGACGATGCCGGGTATGCGCTGCTGACCAATATATTCACCGTCTGCTACGCGGGCATGTATCCGCTGGCCGGCTGGCTGGTGGACCGGTGGGGGGCGGGGAGCATGATGCTGGCCGGCCTGCTGGCGTGGTCCAGCGCGTGCCTGGGGACGGGGCTGACGCGGACCTTTGGGCAACTGGCCTTTTGCCGCGGGATGCTGGGGCTGGCGGAGCCGGTTGCGTTTCCCGCCCAACTGCGCGCCGTGACCCTCTGGTTCCCCGGCAGCTTGCGGGCCACCGCCAACAGCCTGTGTGTGGCGGGCAGTTCCATCGGGGCGATTGCCGCGCCGCCGCTGGTGGCCTGGCTGGCCTTGAAGTGGAGCTGGCAGGCGGCCTTTATTATCCCGGGCGCCATCGGGCTGGGGCTGGCGGGGTTGTGGCGGCTGCTCTACCGCGACCCTCCCGCCGAAATGATGAACCCGGTCGCCGACGCGGCGGAGCCCGGCCCGGCGGAGAAGTTCGCCTGGCCGCAACTGTGGCGCACGCGCAGCCTGTGGGGCATCGTGCTGATCCGCTTTATCAGCGACCCGGTCTGGTATTTCTGCCTGTTCTGGCTGCCGGGCTACCTGCAGGAGCAGTCCGGCCTGACGCTGGCGCAGACCGGCCAGGTGGGCTGGATTCCCTTTCTGGCGGGGGGCCTCGGCGGCGTGGGCAGCGCGGCCTGGTCGGACTGGATGGTGAAGCGCGGCCTGCCGCCGGTGCGCGCGCGCAAGCTCATGCTCACGAGCATGGCCGCCCTGGGGCCGGTCTGCGCGCTCACGCCGCATCTGCCCAATGCCGCCGCGACCCTCGCCATCTTCAGCATCGCCAGCGCCGTCTGCCTGAGCTGGCTGTATTCACTCAGCGTGGTGATCGCGGAAGCCTTCCCCACCGACAACATCGGCAGCGTGCTGGGCATCGCCGCCGGCTTCGGCGCCGCCGGAGCCATGCTGTTCAATTATTTTGTCGGGCAGGTCATGGGCACGCTCGGCGCGGCCAATATGTTCATCATCATGGCCCTGTTGCACCCGCTGGCGGCGCTGGTGTTGTGGACGATGGTGCGGCGCGAGCAGCCGAAGCGCCGCGCCACCCCGGGCCCGGGCCGATGAACCCTGGTGCCCATCCCTGCGCGGAGCCCGGCCCCGGGTTGCCGGCGGCCCGCCGCCCCACCCGCGCTTCCCGGGCGGCAACGAATCGCGCGCCGGCAGGCTATACAACCGGGGCGTTCTGTGTTCTAATGGGAGCGCGCGTATGAATCGTCGAACCTTTATCCGGAACCTTGGGCTGGGCGCCACGCTGCCCTGGCTGGGGCGCGCGGCCCTGGCGGCGTCGGCCCGCGCGGCGGCGCACACCCTGCTCTCCTGCAATATCCGCGTGGCGCTGCCCGAGGATGAGGCCACGGGCAACGGCTGGAAAGCGCGGCGCGAGCTGTGCCTGGAGGTCATACGCGCCCAACAGCCCGACCTGATTTGCTGCCAGGAAGTCCTGCGCGAGCAGATGGACGATTTGACGCGCGGCCTGCCCGAGTTTGCCGGCTTCGGTTTCGAGGGGCCGGAGATGGACGCCCGGAAGGAAGGCTACCAGGGCATTGCCAAGAATCCCATCTTCTACGCGCGGGAACGGTATGAGCTGGTCACCGCGGGCGGTTTCTGGCTTTCGGAAACCCCTCACCTGCCCGGCTCGCTGTCGTGGGAATCCGCCCGCGCCCGGCATGTCAACTGGGTGCGCCTGCGCGAGCGCGCCTCGGGCCGGTCGTTCCGCGTGCTCAATACGCACCTCGACCACAAAAGCCAGCCCGCCCGCGAGGCGCAGATGAAAATGATCCTGGCCGAGGCCGCGCTCTACGCGCCGGATTTCCCGCAGCTTCTGGCCGGCGATCTGAACGCGGGCGCCGCCAACGCCGTCCTCCAGCTCGCGCTTGACGCGGGCTGGAGCAACACCCGCACCGCCGCGCCGGGGCCGCCGGAGGAGGGCAACACTACGCATGAATTTCTCGGCCCGAAATATGTCCCCAAAACCCCCGGCGCCCGCAAGCGGGGCCCCATAGACCATATTCTCACGCACGGCCCGGTCACCACCCGGGCCTGGAAGATCATTCGCGACGGGCGCGACGGCCGCTACCCGAGCGACCACTACTTTCTGGCCGTTAAATTCACCCTCGACGCTTAATCCCCCATCCCCATGCACCGACGACAATTCCTCCGCTGCCTCGGGCTGGCCGCCGCGCTGCCCGGCATGGGCCGCGCCACGCTGGCCGCCGCCGAATCCACTCCCGCCGCCGAATCCGCCCCCGCCCCCGCCGCCGCCGCGCCCGGTGGCACGCACAAGATCCTGTCCTGCAACGTGCGCGGAGACCTGGCCGGGGATGCCCGGACGGGAGATAGCTGGGCGGAGCGCCGGGAGTTTTGCGCCGACGTGATCCGCGCGCAGCGGCCCGACTTGATCTGCCTGCAGGAATGCCAGCAGAACAACTGGAAATACCTGAAACTCCGGCTGCCCGAGTTCGACTCCTTCGGCCTGTTCGACCCCGGGCCGGTGCCGCATCCGATGAATACCCTCTTCTTCGCGCGCGCCCGCTACGAACTGCTTTCGGCGGGCGGTTTCTGGCTTTCGGAACAGCCGCACGTGGCCGGCTCAAAGTCCTGGGACACGGCCTATTCGCGGCTGGTGAACTGGGTTCACCTGCGCGAGCGTGCCACGGACCGGGAACTGCGCGTATGGAATACCCACCTGGACCACCTCGGCGCGGTCGCCCGCGAAAAGCAGGCGGAGTTGATCGTGCAGGCGGCGGCGGTGTTCCCGGCGACGCTGCCCCAATTGCTCACAGGCGATTTCAACTGCCCCGCCGGCAGCCCCCCGGCGGAGCGGATTCGCGCGGCGGGCTGGGCGGATACCTACGCCGCCGTGCACGGGCCGAAGGATCCCGGCTTCACCTTTCACGGGTTTCAGGGGCCCGGGTTTGCCACGCATAAGCTGGCCCGGAAACTCTCCGGGAAAATTGACTTCATCTGGTGCCGCGGGCCGGTCAAGACGCTGGCTGCCGAGATCATTCGGGACGGCCGCAACGGCCATTACCCGAGCGACCATTATTTCATTTCCGCCGTCGTCGCCATGTAGGCGCGTGCGGCCGACAACTTTATGAACAACCCAGCGCTTGGATCTATTCAGGAACCCGCCCGGAACGTGCCCGTGAGCGCCGCGGTGGAAGTATTGGTGGTGGGCGGCGGCCCCGCCGGCATCATGGCCGCCCTGGCCGCTGCGGAGCAGGGCCGGCAAGTGGCACTGGTCGAGGGCCGCAGCTTCGTCGGCGGCAACCTCGCCCTGGGCCTGCCCATCCTCGGCTTCCTCAGCCAGAAAGGCCGGCCCATCATCACCGGCCTGCCCCAGCAGCTCATTGACCGGCTGCGCGCCCAGGGCGCCGCCAGTGAACACCAGCCCTGCCCCCTCCATGTGAGCCTGACCCTGGTCGAGCCGGAGGCGGTGAAGTCCGTCGCGATGGAAATGCTGCTGGAACGCGGCGTCCAGCTCATGCTCTACCGCCAGTTCGCCGACGCGGTGATGGACGGCCACCGGCTGCGCGGCATCATCACCGAAAGCAAAGCCGGCCGGGAGGCAATCCTGGCCCCGGTCATCATTGACGCCACCGGCGACGGCGATGTGGCCTTCCGCGCCGGCGTGCCGTGCGAGAAAGGCGACGCGCACGGCGGCATGCAGCCGCCCACGCTCATGTTCTGCCTGGCCGGCGTGGATACCGAGAAGCTACGCCGCAGCCTCGCCGACGACCCGCAAACCTACCGCGCCGACATCATCCCCGCCGAGTACTTCGCCCGAAACCGCCAGTTCATCGTGGTGGGCCTGCGGCAGCGCCTCCAGCAGGCGCAGGCCGACGGCCTGACGCTGCCCACCGAGCGGACCATTCTGATCACCGGCCTGCGCGCCGGAGAGGTCTGGGTGAACATGACCCGGGTCAAGGGCGTGGACGGCACCGACCCGCAAAGCCTGTCCACCGGCGAGATTGCCGCCCGCCGCCAGATTGCCGACATCCAGCGCTACCTCGTCCAATACGTGCCCGGCTTCGCGCAGGCGGGCCTCGCCAAGGTCGCCCCCTTCCTCGGCCTCCGGGAAACCCGGCGCATCCGGGGCCGCTATGTGCTCACCCGCGAGGATATCCTCGGATGCCGCCGCTTCGACGACGCCGTCGCCGTGGCCAGCTACCCGGTTGACCTGCACCACCCCAGCGACGACGACTGCACGCTGGAATGGTGCGGCGATTGCTACGACCTGCCCTACCGCTGCCTGGTGCCGCAGCAGGTGGAAAACCTGCTGGTCGCCGGCCGTTGCATCTCGACCACGCACGAAGCCATGGCCGCCATCCGGGTCATGTCCACCTGCATGGCGACCGGCCAGGCCGTTGGCTGCGCCGCCGGAATGGCGGTCGCGGAGCGCATCCCGCCTTCCGCCCTCAACGTCTCCCGCCTCCGGGACGAACTCCGGGCGCGCGGCGCTTACCTGCGCGACTAGCCGCCGCCCGGGGCGGCCACGCCCCGGCTAGACCTCGCGGATCCAGCGGCGCTGTTCCCACACCGCGCGGAGCGAGGTGAGGTTGCGCGGGTCGCAGAGATTTCTGGCCGCCGCCAGGAGCCGGCCCCGCTTGAGGTGGTTCCACGCGTCGCTGACGTTGACGGCGATGAATTGCAGCACGCTCGGGTCGCGATAGCAGTCAATCATGCAGCGCGTGCAGTTGTCGCGGATCAGCTTCGAACGATCGAAATCGTAAATGCGGCACATGGGGGTTTCCCAGAAATGGCAGCGGTAAAGGTTCAGGTGCCAGTCCAGGTAGAAGTATTTGTAGCCGCCCAGGCAGCCGAACTTCTCCGGCTCGCCGCGCAAATGCCGCTGCATCTCGGTGAGCGATTCCCGGGGATTGACCACCGGGAAACCCGTGCGGCGCTTCATGCGCTTGATGCGCTCGAAAACCTCGATCAGCTCCGCCGGCGAATAGTTGACGAGCTGCGAACCGCTGAAACTCAGGTAGCTCGAACCCAGGCTGCGCAGCGGGTAACTGAACGTGCAGCTCCGGAACCCCAGCGCGGTCAGGAAGGCGGGCAGCCGGTCATAATCCTCAATCAGCCGGCTGGCGATGATGCTGGCGGTGGTCTGGACGCCGAGCCGGGCGAACACCTCGTTCGCCCGCTGAATCTTGCGGCACACGTCCGGCAGGCCGCGGCTCTGCTCATGCCGCGCCGCGTCCGGCGCGTCAATGGACATGATGACGCTGCATAAACCGTCGGCGGCCAGCTCCCGCATATTCCGGTCGGTCCAGAGGGAGCCGTTGGTGCAGATCATCGGGCGGATGCCGCGCTCGGCGGCGTAGCGGGTCATGGCGCGCACATCCGGATGCGCCAGCGGTTCGCCGCCGACCAACAACAGGTAGCCAATGTGGTTCCGGACGCAGATGTCAATCACGTCCCGCGCCTCGGCCAGGGTTACGCTGCGGCGCTGCTTCGGATCCAACTGGTCCACCGCAAACCCGCAAAACTCGCACCGGGCATTGCACCGGTTGGTGATGGCGAACTGAAGATAACCCGGGCCGCCGTCGCGCAGCACCTCGCGCACCAGTTGCCACGGGCCGGTGCGCGGCCGGGGCACCGGGCGCAGGGCGCCGGCATCCGGCCCCGGGGGGGCGAACGGCGCATCGGAACCAGTGGCGTTGGCGGGACGCATACGGTTTTCTATCCGCTCATCTTGGCGGGAAGCGCCGCCGCGGAGCAATCCTTTCTTCTCCCTTGATGCGCCGCTCCCTTTTCCCCGGCCCGGCCGCGAGCCTCCGCGGCGCAAGACGGCTCCGGTTTCCCCGGCAAGCTGCGTCCCGGCCGGCGGGGGCCGGTGCGGGAGCGCGGGCGGAGGAGGGGCGGTGTTCCGTTGCGGGACGGCGGCTTAACCCATACAGTAACGCCCGATGAAACCCAAAGGAATGGTTTATCTGGTGGGCGCCGGGCCGGGCGAGGTGGGGATGCTCACGCTGCGCGCGGCGGAAGTGCTGGCGCGCGCCGAGGTGGTGGTGGCGGGCGAGGGGGTTTCCCCCGAGGTGCTCGCGCTGGCCCCGCCGACGGCGGAGTTTATCGGCGCGGGGAGCGGAGGCAGCCCGGCGGCGCAGTCCCCGGAAGAGGTGGGCCGGCTGCTGGCGGCCTCGGCGCGCGCGGGCAAGCGGGTGGTCCGGCTGATCGGGGGCGACCCGTACTTATTCGGCGGGGGCGGCGAGGAGGCGGAATGGCTGGCCGGGGCGCGGGTTCCCTTCGAGGTGGTGCCGGGGGTTTCCGCCCTGGTGGCCGGGCCGAACTGCGCCGGGTTCCCGCTGGCGCATCGCCAGTGGGCTTCGCAAATCACGCTTTTGGCCGGGACCGAAGCGCCGGCGGCGGTTGACTGGGCGCAGGTGGCCCGGGCGCCGGGCACCCGGGTGATTGCGCTGGCGCCGGAGCGGATCGGCCCGACGGTGGAATTGCTGGCCGCGCAGGGGATGGCGCCGGAGACGCCGGTGGCGGTGGTGGGCCCGGCGCTCCGCGGGCGGCATCACGCCTGGCAGGGCACGCTGGCCACCATCGCCGGAGTGGTGGCCCGGGAGGAAATCCGCCCGCCCGCGATGCTGGTCATCGGCGGCGTGGTCCAACTGCGCGCCAGGCTCAACTGGTTCGAGCGCCGGCCGCTTTTTGGCCAGCGCATTGCCATTACCCGCGCGCGCGCGCAGGCGGGCGAGCTGGCGCGCCAGTTGCGGGAACTGGGGGCCGAGGTGCTCGAGGTTCCCACGCTCCGGTTCGAGGCGCCCAGCCGCCGCCAGGACTTGGTGGACGCGCTGCTGGAGCTCAACGCGTATGATTGGCTGGTGTTCACCAGCCCCAACGGCGTCACCCGCTTTTTTGAATACTTCTTCCGGCGCTTTCATGATCTGCGCGACCTGGGCGGGGCGCGGCTGGCCGCGGTGGGGCCGGGCACCGCCAGCAAGCTCCGGGAACTGCATCTGCAAGTGGACCTGGTGCCCGACGAGGCGCTGGGCGTGGAGGTGGCCCGGGCGTTCTCCCAATTTGAAAGCGTCGAGAACCTGAAGATTTGCCTGCTGCGCGCCGAGGCGGCGAACCGGGATTTGCCCGAGGCGCTCACGGCGTTGGGAGCCATCGTGGATGACGTGGCCTGCTACCAGACGGTGCCCGAAACCGAAGACGCGACCGGCGCCGCGGCCAGCCTGCGGGAGCGCGGGGCGGATTGGGTGGTGTTTACGAGCGGATCAACGGTGCGAAACTTCCATGCCCGGTTCGATTTGCCCGCCCTGCGGCGCCAGTTCCCGCAGCTCAAGGCGGCCGTCATCGGCCCCGAGACGGCCCGGGCGCTCGCGGCGCTGGGCGTGGCGCCTGCCTGCGAAGCGCGCCCCCACACCCTCGAAGGCCTGGTCAAGGTGCTGCTCGCCGCGGCGGCGGCGAAATAGGCGGCCAGCGGGGACATGCTGGCCGGGGAGGCGCCCGGCCTCATTTCTGTCCGAACAAAACGCCGTTGACGTTGTCCATATAGCGTCCCCTGGCGGGGCGCAATCCGACGCGGCCAGCGGCCCGGCAAGGGAAACTTGCGCCGCGCCCGTCCGCCGGGCAAGACTAAGCGGAGCTGGAAATGCGAAGGTTATCATCGTGGATCAAGTCAAATTCGCGCCGCCGAAGCCGGCAAGAGCTTGGGCGGGGCGTGGCGTTGCTGGCGGGGCTGGCATGGCTGGCCCCGTTGCTGGCGGGCGCGGCCAGCTTCACGGCCACGCTGGACCGCGAAAACGTCACCGTGGGTGAAAGCGCCACCCTGACGCTCCGCTTCGAGGGGGGCAATCCCAAGTCCATCCCGTTCCCGTCCGACATTCCGCACCTGCAGATATCAGACGCCGGCACTTCCCGGAATATCAGCATCGTCAACGGCCAGTACTCGGCCAGTTTCTTGAAAAACATCATCCTGACGCCCACCCAGCCCGGGGAGTTCGTGATCCCGGCGCTCACCGCCGAGGTGGGCGGCCAGGTGCTCACCACCCCGCCGCTGAAGTTGACCGCCGTCAAAGCCCCCACCTCGGCGGTGGATGGCGCGGGGGAGCAACTGGCGTTCTTCCGCCTTTTTGTGCCCCGCAAGGAGGTTTACGTGGGGGAAATCCTCGCCATCGAACTCCAGGTCTGCATTCGCGAGGGCCTCGCCAACGGGGAAGACATCCTGCAGAGCTTCGACCAGTTCAACGGCTGCCCGCTGAAGGTCGAGGGCGTCAGCCTCATCAAGACGGCCCACGCCCAGCGCCGCCGGGGACAAATTGGAAACGCCGGCTATGGCATCGCGACGCTCGTCACCTCGCTTTCACCGCTCCGCTCCGGGCCCATCTCCATCAGCTCCATGGAGGTGCCGCTCACGTTGCAGATTCCCTTGCCGAACCAGCGCCGCCGGGACCCGTTCGACCCCTTCGGCATGTTTCAGCGCCTCCAGGTCGAAGAGCGGCGCGTGACCTTGTCCGCGGAGCCGGAGACGCTCGAAGCCCTGCCGCTGCCGGCCGAGGGCGTTCCCGCCGGGTTCAACGGCGCGGTCGGCAGCTTTGCCATGACCGTCACGGCCGGCCCCACCAACGTGGCCGTCGGCGACCCGGTCACCGTCAAAATCCAACTCGCCGGCCGCGGGGCGTTCGACGCGCTGGCTCTGCCGGAGCAGACCGCCTGGCAGGATTTCAAGACCTATCCGCCCACGGCCAAGGTGGAGACGACCGATCCGCTCGGGTTGCAAGGCGTCAAGACGTTTGAGCAGGTGGTTGTGCCGCAGAACCCGGAGCTCAAGGCGCTGCCCGCCTTGGCGTTCAGCTTTTTCGATCCGGAGCAAAAACGCTACCGCACCCTGACGCAGCCGCCCATCCCGCTGATCGTCCGCCCCGGAGGGCCGGCGCCGGTGGCGGTGGCGGCGGCCTCCGCGCGCAACCCCGCGGCGGAAGCCCCGCCGCCCGCGCCCGACATTGTGCATATCAAACCGCGGCTCGGGGCGATGGCCCAGGTGGCGGCGCCGCTGGTTTTCCAGCCGCGGTTCCTGGCCTGGCAAGCCCTCCCGCTGCTGGCCTGGCTTTCGGCGTTGCTGTGGCGGCGGCGCGCCGAGGCGCTGGCCGCCAATCCCCGCCTGCGCCGCCGCCGGCGGGTGGCCCAGGTCGTCCGCCAGGGCCTCGCCGAACTGCGCCGGCACGCCGCGGGCAACCGCTCCGACGACTTCTTTGCGACGCTGGCGCGCCTGCTGCAGGAGCAGCTTGGCGAGCGGCTGGACCTGCCGGCTTCGGCCATCACGGAGGCGGTCATTGACGAGCATCTCCGCCCGCGCGGCGTGCCGGAGGCGGTGCTGGGCTCCCTGCGCGAGCTGTTCCAGACCTGCAACTTCGCCCGCTATGCGCCGATTAAATCCAGCCAGGAACTGACGGCCATGATCCCCAAAATCGAGGCCGCCCTGCGCGATCTCCAGGAGCTGGAACTGTGAACCGCATCCCGAGACGCAACTGCCTGGGCGCGCCGGCGGGGCTGGCCATGCTGCTGCTTGCCCTGTTCGCCGCGGGCGCCCGCGCGGACGATCCCCCCGCCGCCGCTTTTGAAGCCGCCAACAAGCTGTATGAGGAAGGCCGCTTTGCCGAAGCCGCCGCCGCCTACCAGAAACTGGCGCCGCCCGGCCGGACTTCCGCCGCCCTGTGTTTCAACCTCGGCAACGCCTGCTTCAAGGCCGGCCAGCTTGGCCGGGCCCTGGCCGCCTACCGCCAGGCGGAACTGTTGACGCCGCGCGATCCCGACCTGCGGGCCAACCTCCAGTTCGCGCGCAGCCAGGTCCATCCCCCCACGCTCACGCCCGGCCGCCTGCAGCGCTGGCTTGGGCGGCTGACGCTGAACGAATGGACGCTGCTGGCGGCGGGGGCGGTCTGGCTGTGGCTGTTGCTGCTGGCGTTCCTGCAATGGCGGCCCGCCCTCCGCCCGGCCCTGCGGCACTACGTCCGCGCCCTGGCCCTGCTGGCGGCGCTGTTGTGCGCGGGCGCGGCCTTCGCCCTGCGCGCCGCCCGCTTCACCCCCACGGCCATCGTCATCGAGCCCGAGGCGGTGGTGCATTATGGCCCGCTGGCGGAATCGCCCGCCGCCTTCAGCGTTCACGACGGCGCCGAGCTGCGCGTCCTGGATCAAAAGGACGACTGGCTCCAGGTCAGCGCCGGCCCCCGCCGCACCGGCTGGCTCCGCCGCGGCCAAATCCTTCTCCCCGGCCGCTGAGGGGGCGCCCGGGGGGCCTGCATTTAGGGGTTGCCAACCCCGGGCGAAGCGGGTAAATATAGGCATCGTTTATAGCGGTCGGCCTGTTTGTATGGTTCAGACAACAACTGCATGAATCGGTCTCAACCCACGGGGGTGTCTTGAGTCGTCCATTTTCTTCCCGCGCTTCGGCTTCCCGTTCGTTTGTCAGAGTCAACGGCAAAATCCGCGCTCGCGAAATTCGCGTGATTGACGGCGACGGCAATCAACTGGGCATTATGTCCCTCGGGGACGCCCTCACCCTGGCCCGCTCCCAGGGCGTGGACCTGGTCGAGGTTGCGCCCAACGCCGCCCCGCCGGTCTGCCGGCTGGTGGATTATGGCAAGTTCCGGTATGAACAGGCCAAACGCGATAAGGAATCCCGGAAACACCAGCACGCCACCAAGGTCAAGGAAGTGCAGCTCAGCCCCAAGATTGACCCGCACGATTTGAGCGTCAAGCTGCAGCGCGCCATCGAGTTTTTGTGCGAAGGCATGAAGGTCAAGATCGCGCTGCGGTTCCGCGGCCGGGAAATGGCGCACACCGAAATTGGCTTTGAAGTCGTGCAGCGGTTCCTCGCGAGCATCGCCGCGTATGGGCAGCCGGACTTCGAGCCCAAGCTGGTCGGGCGCGGCCTGCATGTGATGATTTCCCCCCTGCCGCGCAACAAGCGCCCCAAGGCGCCCCCCCCGCCCGAGGCCACGCCCCTCGCGCCGCCGCCGCCCGCGCGCGCCGTTCCGGCGCCGTTGGCCCCGCCCGCGCCCACATCCCCCGCGGCCGATTCCCGGGGCGGCGAATCCCGGGGCGGCGGCTTTGTGAACAATCCGTTTTCCGGCCTCGACCTTGACTCGTAGCCTGCCGGGACGAACCTTGCCATGCGCCACACCAGCCGCCAAACCTCCAACACCAGCAACGTCCTGTCCGTGATCATGGGCGGGGGGCAGGGCACCCGCTTGTTTCCGCTGACCAAAGATCGCGCCAAACCGGCGGTGCCGCTGGCCGGCAAATACCGCCTCGTGGATATCCCCATCTCCAACTGCATCAACTCCGGCCTGCGGCGCGTTTATTTGCTCACCCAGTTCAACTCCGCCTCCCTGCATCGGCACATCTCGCAATCCTATAAGTTCGACCACTTCACCGGCGGCTTCGTGGAAATCCTCGCCGCCGAGCAGACCTACGCCGACAACTCGTGGTACCAGGGCACCGCGGACGCCGTTCGCAAAAACATGGTGCATTTCCTGAACCACGAATGGGATTACCTGCTCATCCTCAGCGGCGACCAGCTTTACCGGATGGACTTCCGGCATATCATCAGCCAGCACGCCGAAACCGACGCCGATATCACGGTGGCAACCATCCCCGTCGCCCGGGCCGCGGCCCAATCCCTCGGGATCATGCAGGTGGACGCCCAGCGCCGCATCACCCGCTTCGTGGAAAAACCCAAAGACCCCGCCGTGCTGGACACCCTCAAACTCCCGCCGGACTGGCTCGACCCGCTGGGCCTCCCGGCCGGCGGCGAGACGTTCCTCGCGTCCATGGGCATTTATGTGTTCAACCGCGGCATCATTCGCGGCCTGCTGGAGAGCAAACTGACCGACTTCGGCAAACACGTCATCCCCGACGCCATCCAAAACCTGCGCGTTTTCTCTTATGTCTTCCAGGGGTATTGGGAGGACATTGGCACCATCCGCGCCTTTTTCGAAGCCAACCTCGATGTCACCAGCGAACTGCCGCGCTTTAACTTCTTCGATATGGCCGCGCCCATCTTCAGCCGCCCGCGCTTCCTACCCGCCTCGAAGATCAACGGCGCCCAGATTGACCACGCGGTGATTTCCGACGGCTGCATCCTCAATCGCGCCATCATCTCCAACAGCATCATCGGCCTGCGCTGCAGCGTCGGCGTCGGCACCGTCCTGAACCGGGTGATCCTCCTGGGCAGCGATTACTACGAATCCCTCGAATCCATCCGCGCGCACGAGCAAATCGGCCGCCCCCGCATTGGCATCGGCACCAATTGCCGCATCCAGAACACCATCGTGGATAAAAATGCCCGCATCGGCGACAACGTGGTGATTTCTCCCGACGGCAAGCCGGAAAAGGTGGACCACGCCAATTACTACATCCGCGACGGGATTGTCATCATCCCCAAAAACGGCGTCATCCCGCACGGAACGGTGATTTGACCTCGGCCCCGAACCCCCCTCGCTAACCGCGCCCGGCCAATGCCGGCTTCCCCGCCGGCCGCGGCGGATTTTCCGGCGCGCCGCCCTCGCGGTTGGATTCGCCAGCCAAGCAGTTCGTTGAGGCCGCCTGCGGGTCTGTCGGATATGTCCCGGCCTCGATGGAGCGAGAGCGCACGGCTAAAGCACCCAACGTCAACGTTTCAGGTAAGACATTCGCGAAGCCAAAAGCCCTCCGAACGCCCGCCCGCCCGTGAAAAATCCCCTCCCACCAGCTTCGATTTCACAACTAACCGTTTTTCAACGGCTTATTACTCATCATCCCGTCCCACCTCATCCTTGTATCCCCAGCTTCCTTCCCATGCACGCACCTCTCCTATCCCCCGCCTCCGCGCCGTGTACAAGGGGTGTACAAGGGATGCCCA
>Ga0116142_10003227_pt1 | contig 16613 bp, 20 predicted proteins | sample AD_UKC033_MetaG_FD_89785 | JGI IMG/M metagenome (GOLD analysis project Ga0116142, IMG submission 89785) | Active sludge microbial communities of municipal wastewater-treating anaerobic digesters from USA - AD_UKC033_MetaG | ecosystem: Engineered > Bioreactor > Anaerobic > Digestate | place: USA... | reverse complement strand
GCTCGGTTGAGATTTGACTGATCTTTATTATCCAAATTCAAAGGAATGGATTTGACATCATTTAAAAAATTTTTAATTGATTCCAATAAAGTCGGTTATGCCGGGGGCGAGGAGAAAAAGTGGATAAAGGAAGCCGACGGCTCAACGACTATTCCTTTTGAGAAAGGAGAGTGGAAATCTCACGATAATTTTTTTGGCGGTGAACCTTACGGAGGGAGGACGATTGTTTTTTATCGAGGCGAACCTTATTGGCTGATGGTTTACTACGGCAGAGTTGAAGATAAAGTTGAGACCGATTCTGTTTACGGAATATTAAGAAACGCTTTAAAACAAATGCCGGAAGATTATCCCTTCCGCGGCCCTAAAGAATACAAAGAAAAAGAATTTATCTATAAAAATAACTGGCAGGGTGAAGTTGACAAATTTTCCGGCGAAGAACTGATTTTTCAAAACGGCAAGCCGGTTTACAAAGCCAATTACGTAGGCGGTTTGGTCGATCAAAAAAAAGGAATTTGAAAACGGTTGTGCTAAGATGTTGATATGATCGGCTCACTACAAACCGCCTTGAAGAAACACGAAAAAGTTATCGGCAGTCTCGCTTCAATTTTGGGAACGGTTATGTTCTTTTGTTTTTAGAAAAAATTAGAAAAAAAATCTTTCCAATATCGGTGAATATGCAGGGGATAAAAGAAAGCAAATAATGAAAGAATTGCTTATTTTTGATTTAAATCCGGAAAATTGTGTTATCATCGGTTCCGGTATTCTTCAGGCTCTGAAAATCAGAAAAAGTAATGATATTGATTTGGTTGTCACCGGAGAAAAATACCAAGAGCTTCAAAAAACCGGCCAATTTGAAGTAAAAATAAATCGAAACAATGAGATTTTAGATAACGGTTTGTTGGAAATCGGCACCGATTGGTTCGTTTTGGGTGAATCTTATGATTTTGACAAATTAAAAAAGAATTTGGTTATTGTCTCCGGCCAAAGATATATTACCCTCGATTTTCTTTATAGGGTTAAAGAAAGTTGGCGAAAAGACGGGGAGGCGCGGCCTAAAGATCTTGACGATTTGAATTTGATTGATGAGTACCGAAAGAAAAATTCTTCCTCCCTAGATAAAGGAAAGGGCAGCCCACTGGTTTAAATAATAATCCTTTTGATGGTCGGATTTAGGCGGGTAAGCAAATCATAAGGAATTGTTTTGGCGATTTTGGCGCTGTTGCGGATTGAGTTAATATCTTCCGGCCGATCGGAAAAAACAACCACTTCCTGACCGACTTGAAAGTTTTTAATTCCGCTTACGTCAATGGTGGTAATATTCATGCTCACACGGCCGATAATCGGACAATATTTATGGTTGATTTTAACCGCGCCGAGGTTGGAAAGTTTTCGATCAACGCCGTCGGCATAGCCGATAGGTAAAACGGCAATTTCGGTTTTCTCTTTGGCCCGGAAAGTAAAATCGTAACCGACCCCTTCTCCTGGCAATATTTCTTTAATTTGGCTGATTTTGGTTTTTAAATTTAAGACCGGTTTTAATTTGTCATTGTTCTTTGAAGGATCAATTCCGTATAGAGCAATTCCGGATCGAGCCAGATTGCCAATTTCGTTATTCCGATAGTGTTTGATTCTTAAAATTGTTTCGGAATTACCCAAATGAAACCATTTTGGAAAAAAGTTCATTTGGTAAACAATTTTTCGCGCTTCCCCAAAAATTTTCAATTGATTTTCGGTCTGTTTATCTTCCGGTTTATCCGATTGGGCCAGGTGAGTCATCAATCCTTCCAGGCTAAGGTTGTTTTTTCCGATAATTGTTAAATAATCTTTTAATTCGGCAAGAGGAATTCCTTCCCGGTGCATTCCGGTATCAACAAAAAGATGGATTTTTGCCTGCGGCTGGTTTTGGATGATGGAAAAAAGTTGTTCCTTGGTAAAAACGGCAAAAGAAAAAGGGAGCCTTTTTGTTTTTAAACTCAAGGGATCAAAATAGCCCATTACCAAAATCGGAGTTTTAATTTTTATTTGTGACAATTGGTAGGCTTCAAACAGACTGTCAACGCAAAAGAAAGGTGCTGAAATTCGATCCAAAATCTTTGCCGTTAAATTAATTCCGTGGCCGTAAGCATTGCTTTTAAGAACCGGAGCGATTTTCAGGTTTTTGTTCAGCCGGCTTAGATATTGATAATTGTTACTTAGCGCTTCACGGGAAATTTCAATTCGGTTAAGGGGTTCATAATTACGGCGGAAGGGATTTATCAGGCTTACCGGCATAATTATATTTTACAACAGGTAATCCGCCGGCTTCATTGTTAACGTAGCGGGTTTTGTTTTAAAGAAAGGACGCTTTTTGCCGGTGTTTTTAAATTTTTTTTGCCTGCTATAATTAATTAAGGAGGTAAAATTATTGTGGGAATTTATAAAAAGTTTTTCTTTTTCTTGCCGGTTTTTTTACTCTCGGCATTATTTTTACCGGCTGTTTTGGGAAAAAATAACGAAGCCGGAGTTCGAAATAACGGCAACAGGCAACAAACCCAACAACAAACCCAGTTGCAATTGAGCTTAACCGGTACGCCTGCGGTTACCGGCGCTCAGATAAGAAATCAAAATCAAATCAGGAATCAGGAAAATGAAGGAACCTCTTCCGGACAAGGGGAGGGCTTAACCCAAAGAAACGAGAAAGCCCTGGAAAATATGAGCGAGGTGGCCAGATACGTCCAGGAATTGCTGCAAGCAAGGACAACCGGCGGTATCGGCGAGCAAGTCAGGCAAATTGCCCGTTCCCAAAATCAGGCCCAGGAAGAGATTCAGGAGCAATTGCACAAACTTAACACCAAAGGTAAACTGGCTCGTCTTTTGACCGGCACCGATTTCGGAGCGATTAAAAATATCAAGGCCCAGTTGGAACAAAACCGGGTCAGAATTCAGCAACTTGAAAAACTGCAGACCAAGTTAACCAATCAGGCCGATTTAAAAGCAGTGGAAGAAGCAATCCAGGCAATGATAGAAGCAAATGCTTCCTTGCAGGAAAGAATCGGAAACGAAGAACAGGCCGGAAGCTTGTTCGGTTGGCTGTTTAAGTTTTTTAATCGTTAAGAGGTTTTTTAAATTTTTCCTGCCGACGACCAAAAAGTCTTTTCAGGATCTTTTGGACAATTTTTTCTCCGAAAGAGACGATTTTGTTTTCTTTGGCTGTAAAACCGAAAGCCGGTTTTGACCAAACGGACATAATGACCCATTCTTTTCTTTCGTTTTGGCTGGCAACGACTTCGATAATTTGCGGGCCGACTTTTCGGGTACAAACCCAGGCGCCTTTGGTGGCGGCATATCTTTTGTTGTCCGGTCGATCGTAAGCAAGATAGGCTTGGGATTGGGATATTTTTCTTTCCCTTAGCCTTTCAAGGGCATGGTTAGTCCAAATTACACCCCCAAACCGATTATTCATACATAGAGCAAATTATAACAGGATTACAGAAAGTGATATACTTTGAAAAATGATTTCCGATTCCGAAAAACAAACTCGCTTGATTGCTGCCGGATTGGTTAAAAAATACCGGCGTGAATTGAAAGCGAAATGTTTGATTTTTACTCTCCGGGGTGATTTGGGCAGCGGCAAAACCGTTTTTGCCAAAGGTGTTGCCGAAGCCTTGGGAATAAAGAAAATCATCCGTTCGCCCAGTTTTATTATCAAAAGAGAGTTTTCTTTTGGAATTGACAAAGTAAAAGGAAATTTCGTTCATTTTGATTTATGGCGGATGGAAAGCGAAGAGGAGGTAAGGAAATTAAAGATTGAGGATTCAATCAAACCCGGAAATGTCATATTGATCGAATGGGCGGAGAAGACAAGCCGGTTACTAAAAAAGATTCTGTCAGATAAAGAAACTGTTGTATTCACGATAAAGATCAGTGAGACAAAGGAAAATTTCAGAAAGATAAGGATTTTAGTTAAAGAATAAAACTCACCCCAAGCCTTTAATTTTCTTAAGGCCAGCAGCGGGTTAGAGGGGCTTTTCTAATATTACCGTAAAACAATATATTTTTAGGGGGTTTCTTTTTTTAGTATGCGTTCCTTCTTGGTCAATCCATTCCTCATGCTCTCCTAAAAGTTCAATTGTTTTTATCGCCACAATCTTTCTTCTTAGTCCCAATCTATCCCACTTCGCAAAAAGATTTTGATATTCAGCCGTAAAGTCATTCATAAGTGGGGATATCCTGGCTTTTCCTCCCTTTTTTAGCACTCGGGCTATTTCTAAAGACCATAAGTCTGCGGCTTCGGGGAATTCCCTTGGGTGGACAAAAATTGAAAGCGAATGATTCGCAAACACTTCATCAAAGGTTTCGTTTTTGAAAGGGAGCCTTTGGGCGATTGCCCCGACAGACCCAACAGACCCGGCAAAATCATGATTACCGTGGTAGATTTGGAAAATTTCTTTTCTAAATTCTGGAAAATTAAGATAATCAGGATTTAATGAGATTATTTTCGCTCCGATATTCAATTGTGCAAGCTCTCGGGCCAACAATTCTTTTTCTCCAGAACCGATATCCAGAATTGTTTTGCCCGCCATTTCTTCTGGCTTAAAGTTTAAGAATACTGAATAAACTTCTAAATTTCGCTCTCGTCCGTTGCGAAAAGTGGTTTTTGATTCAAATTGTTCAGCTTTTTTTTCCGGTTTTAACTCTTCCCGAGAATTATCGAGAGTTTCTTTGTCGATTATCATTTAAAAATTTGTTAATAAACTTTATAAGCCAATCTCTTATTATTATATTAATAGTGGGGAACCAAATGGACATGGGCGTGGGGAACGTCAATCCCCAAAACCTTTAATTCCACAAAAACTGGCTGATATTTTTCATCAAGAATCTTTTTTACTTCTCTGACTTTTTCAAAATAATTACCGATATTTTCAACGTCCCAAACCCAGCGAAAGTGTTTTTTGGGAATAATTAAAGTATGACCTTTGCTTAAGGGATTAATATCCGAAAAGGCAATAAAATTTTCGTCTTCCCAAACAATTTCCGCCGGGATTTCTTTTTTGGCGATTTTACAAAAAATACAGTCAGACATTGCCTATATTGTAAATCGTAAAAGGTAAACAGTAAATGGTAAAACACGATTAAGTTTGTTAAAATCAAGGCGATGTTAATTTTATCGATAGACACTTCTTGTGACGAAACTTCGGTGGCGATAACCGAAGATTTACGGGTAGTCGCCAATATCGTTTCCTCGCAAATTGAGCTTCATAAAAAATGGGGCGGGGTTGTGCCCTCAATTGCCAAGCGGGCGCATCGGGAAAATTTGGAGCCGGCGATTAAAGAAGCGCTTTTCCAAGCGAAAGTGGAGCCGGAAAATCTTGACGCGATTGCCGTTACCTACGGACCGGGATTGGCCATTGCCCTGGAGGTGGGGATTAGCCGGGCCAAAGAGATGGCGGTCAGTTTAAATAAGCCTTTGATTGCGGTTGATCACATGGAAGCTCATTTATTATCTGCTTTTGCCGAAGATTCACAAGGAAAATTCGGAATTGAAAAACCGCAGTTTCCTGCCTTGGGACTTTTAGTCTCCGGCGGTCATACCGAGTTGGTTTTAATGAAGGATTACGGAAAATACGAATTGGTCGGCCAAACGCTTGACGATGCCGTGGGCGAATGTTTTGACAAAGTGGCCAAACTTTTAGGTTTGGGTTATCCCGGAGGTGCGATTATTTCCAAAATGGCGACCGAAGGAAATCCCGATAAATTCCGGCTGCCGGTGCCGATGATCAACTCGAAAGATCTCAACTTTTCATACTCCGGTCTCAAAACAGCCTGCCGTTCCATTATTCAAGATTCGTCTTTCGATATTAAAGTTGATCTATCGGATTTTTGCGCTTCGTTTGAAAAAACAATAATTAAATCTTTATTGATTAAGTTATCAACGGCAATTGAAATTTATCGACCAAAAATGATTTTATTGGGTGGCGGAGTAATTTCCAGCAAAAAAATCCAACAGGCGGTTAAGGAAGAGGCGACAAAGGATAAAATTCCCGTCCATATTCCCTTTTCCGGTTCTTTGCTTACTGACAATGCGGCAATGGTTGGAGCAGTAGCCTACTTTAAGGCCAAAAGAAAAGATTTTGTTAAAGATATAGACGCTTTGGACCGAATCCCGGGTTTGGAGATTGGTGAAAACGTATACTAGATTACACCTCAAATTTAAAGCCGAATTAATTTGGGGATATAATTAGACGATGCAACAAAAAGCAGGAACAGTTTTTTCCGACAAGACCTTAAAACTTTTTTACGAACAGAACGAAACGAAACAAAAGGACGAGGAAGTTCTGAGCGGAGAAGTTGTTCAGGATTATAACCCGATTCCGACCAGAGAAAATACCGGAAGAGGTTCCAGCTTTTCCGGGGAAGAAGAATTAAGGAAAAGAATTGAATCGGGAGAGTGGGATAACCTGGACGACTGTCCGGCTTTTCAAAAAAGAACGCCCGAAGGTCAAATTATGGCCAGGGCAGAGGCGATTGATTTTAGAATAAGGCAATTGGAAACCCGTTTGCCGCTTCTTTTAAATAGAAGTTTGACTTCTGCTTATGTTCAGGTTTTAAAAAGAATTCGTGCTTTAAGGATGACCAAAACCGGTATGTTCGCTCTATTTTATGAGAATTTTGGTCAAAAAGATTTGGATTCGGAAAGAAAATAATTGCTTCTTGGCTTTTCGACTAAATTAAAACTTGACAGGCAAAGAGAAAATCAGTTAAGGTAAAAAGGTATTATTATTAGCAAAAGAAGGAGACCTTTTGGCTTCCGATTTCTATCGGGACTGCTCAAGGGTAAAAAAATGTCTGATGATCAACAAACCGGAGGGCTGGAAAAAGGAAAACTTTTGGCCATCGGTGGTGCCATCGGCGCTTTAATCGGCGGTATCGGCGCGATTTTATTAGCTCCCCAATCCGGTGAAGAAACGAGGGAAGATATTAAACAGGCTGCCGAAAGTCTTTTGGCCGAATTAAAAGAAAGAGTTGAAGCGGCCGAGGAGATGACCAAGGAAAAATACGAAGAATTGGTGGACGAATTAACGGAAAAATACTCTGTCGTCAAAGAGTTGGGTGAAGACAAAATTCACGAGTTGAAAGAGATGCTGGAAGAGAAATGGGAAGAGTTTGCCGGAGAGGAAGAATCGTTTTAAATTTAAGCCCGGTTGGTATATTCTCCGGTTTCCGTATTGATAACAATCGAGTCCCCTTCTTTAATAAAGAGGGGGACTTGCAGTTCATAGCCGGTTTCTACTTTGACCGTTTTGGTCGCGCCGGTGACGGTATTGCCCTTAACACTGTTTTCCGCTTCAACAACCTTAAGTGTCACTTTTTGCGGCGCTCTTAAACTGACGGCTTTATCTTCAAGGGTATAAATTTGGTAAAGATCGCTTTCTTTAACAAAATTTTTAAAATTGCCCAGGATGTCTTCCTCCAGGGAAATTTGTTCGTAAGTCCGGGGATTCATAAAAAAATATTCGTTTTCCTGGCGGTAAAGATATTGGAACTCCTGGGTAACCAGGGGCGCTTCTTCAATTTTCTCTCCCGATTTAAAGGTAAAGTCAAAAAGGGCGCCGGATTTGATATTTTTAAGCCGGGTCCGGAAAAAAGCCGAGCCTTTTCCCGGAGAAACAAACGTTTTATCAACGACGATATGCGGCTCGCCCTTAAAAATAATGCACAAGCCTTTTTTAAGAATTGAAGTGTCTGCCATAACCTGATGATTTTCCCACAACAAAAAAAGAGATTCAAGCGGTAAACAGATTTTATCGAGGAATTGCCAATCTTTATTTTTTAAAAATTTTGCCTGTCGGGAAGGTTATGACTTCCTGGATTGTTTTGGCGTCGGTAAAAAGCATTATCAGCCGGTCAACGCCAACGGCAATTCCGGCGGTCTCGGGCATTGTTTTTAAGGATTTTACAAAATCCCGGTCGAAATCAAATATTTTTTTGCCCGTTTTTTTTCTTTCTTTCAAATCCGCTTTCAATCTTTTTTCCTGTTCTACCGGGTCGGTTAACTCGGAGTAGCCGTTTCCCAGCTCCAGGCCGCCGATATAAAACTCAAATCTTTCGGTATAGCGTTTATCTTTTTCTTTCAGTTTGGCCAAAGCGGCTAACTGGGCCGGATAGTCAAACAAAATAAGGGGTTTATCCTTAGGAAATTTCGGCTCAATTTCGTTAAGAAAAATCTGGTGGTAAAGTTGTTCCCAGGAAGTTTTTTTTTCAACGAGATAGCCTTTTTTTTGGGCAATTTCTTTGGCTTTTTCCAAGTCCGAAAATTCGTCCAAATCAATATTGGCGTATTTTCCAAAAGCCTCTTTAACACTGATTCTCGGCCAAGGGGAAGTGATATCAATTATTTTTTTTTGATATTGGATATTCGATATTGGATATTGGAGAAAAAATTTTTTAGAAATAAAATTAATTAATTTTTCGCAATCTTTCATTAAATCGGTATAATTTGCTTCCGTTCGGTACCATTCAAGAATGGTAAATTCCGGATTGTGAAGCGGATCAATTTCTTCCGGATTGCGGAAAGATTTACATATTTGAAAAACTTTGTCTATTTTCTCTCTTGCGATAATTTTTTTTAAAAAGAATTCAGGGGACGGCGCCAAATAGGCGGAAGTATTTTTAAAAATCCGGGTTTCAAAAACTTCATTGTATGGAGCAGGATCCGGCGAGGCAACCAGAAGCGGGGTTTCCACTTCAGTGAATTCTTCTTTTTTAAAGAAGGTTCTGATTAGGTCAATAATATTTTCCCTGGCGATGATTTTACTCACGGCCTGATTTTATCTTTCTCCGATTGACTTTTCAAGGAAAAATTAATTAAATCTAATTAGTGGAAAAAATTATTGATGGTTTTTTAAGAATTACCGGTGCCGGAACGCCGGGGATTCTTTTGACCGTTCTTTTGGAAATTCCGCTTTTTTTTATTTCTTTTAATCTTGCCTGGGGGAAAATAAATATCAATTCGGAAGTCGCTTTGGTTACCGGTTTGTTATTTTTGCTTTCCTTTTTGATTTTAACCCTCTGGTCCTTGATGGCGCTCCCTTTTGAGAAACGCGGCCGGGTTTTGGTAAAAAACGGACCATATCGCTGGATTCGTCATCCTTCATATTTTGCCAAAATATTTTTGCTTCTTCCGGGTTTGGCGATAATCTTTCACACCTGGTTGCCGATTGCATCTTTACCCTTAGTTATGATAATTTGGACTCGGGCAGTGGAAAAAGAAGAGAAAGAGTTGGCGGCAACTTTTGAGGAAGAGTATTTAAAGTATCAACAAACAACGGGAAAATTTTTTCCCAAGGTTTTTAAATTAAAAAGGACAGATGAAAAAAGTTAAATTTCCGATTTTTGCCGTTTTTACTTTTATTTTGGGCTTAAGTGTTTTGTTTTTGGGTGCGAAAAAATTTTCTTCTCAAATCGGCAGAAAAAGCGGCTGTCCCTGCAGTAACCCGGAAACTGCCGACGGAGAGTTTTATCCCAACGAACAAATCGCTTATTACGACGGAAAAAGAATTGCCGCGCTTTTAAGCGAATTAGGAGAACCGGAGCGAAAAGTGATGGGAGCGGTTTCCGAAAACAAATGGATTGAAGTTGATCTGTCGGAGCAAAAATTAATGGCGTGGGAAGGCGACAAACTTTATTTCCAAACCCCGATTTCTTCCGGAAAATGGTTTCCGACGCCGACGGGAGAATATAATATCTGGTCCAAATTTAAATATACCAAGATGGAAGGCGGCAATCCCGGGACCAATACGTATTATTATTTACCCAATGTTCCCTACACCATGTATTTTAACAAAGGATTTGGTTTACACGGGACCTATTGGCACAACAATTTCGGTCAGCCGATGAGCCACGGTTGCGTTAATTTGCCGACAATCGCGGCGGAAAAGCTTTTTTATTGGGTTGGTCCGGAGCTTGCCTTGGGAAAAAATTCCGTTAGCGCAACCAAAGAAAATCCGGGAACCAGAGTTGTGATTCACCCATAACTATTTTTGCTTCTTGACTCTTAGCACCTTGAATGATAGACTGCTAATTATGGATATTTTACCCAACTTTTCTAAAAAAGAAACTGAAAGAATCGTTCCTTTGGTTTCCTTAAAGGATACGGTGGTTTTTCCCCATACTCATGCGCCTTTGACTTTTGGCCGGACAAAATCCAATGCGGCGGTTGCCGCGGCGGTTAAAGCCGATAAATTAATTTGTCTGGTTTCCCAACGCCAGCCGCAAATTGAATTGCCGGAGGCAAAAGATTTTTATTCAATCGGGACTTTGGCCTCAATTGAACAGGTTATTCCTACCGACGGCGCGATTCACGCTTTGGTTAAGGGTTTAATGCGGGTTCAAATTAAAGAAATCGTTTCTTCCGAGCCTTTTTTCGTCGCCAGAATAGTAGAGATCCCGGAAATTTTGGAAGAAAGCAATGAAATGAGAGCTTTAACCAAACACTTGGCCGAACAGGTGCAAAAAGCTTTTAATTTGGGGAAAACCATTGATATCAGCTTGTTGATGAGAATTATGTCGGGGATTCCCCAGATAGATTTGGCCGACGAAACGGCGGCAATCCTGGAAATTAAAAATCCGGATAAACAAAAACTGCTGGAGACTTTCTCCGTTAAAGAAAGACTGAAAATGGTGGCCTCCCATCTTTCTTACGAAATCAAAATTTTGGAGTTGGAAAGAGCGATTGATTCCAAAACCCAGGCAAAGTTTGATAAAGGGATGAAAGAAGCGGTCTTGCGGGAAAGGAAAAAAACAATTGAAAAGGAATTGGGAGCGATTTCCGGAGACGAAGAGGAAGAAAAAGAAATAAGGGAACTTAAGGAAAAAATAAAAAGAGCCGGAATGCCTGAATTGGTTTTGAACAAGGCCAATGAAGAGCTGGAGAGATTAAAGAAAATGTCGCCGATGAATCCCGAATCCGGTTATTTAAGGAGCTATCTGGATTGGCTGGTGGCAATGCCCTGGTCGGCCAAAACTCCGAACAATGTCAGCCTTAAGGAGGCAGAGAAGGTTCTTAACGAAGATCATTACGGTTTGGAAAAAATTAAAGAACGGATTTTGGAATATTTAGCGGTAATGAAGCTGAAAAGCAAATCCAAAAGTAAGCAAGCAGGAGATCAAGAAAGCAAGAGAGGGAAGGATACGGGGGGACCGACAATACTTTGTTTTATCGGTCCGCCGGGTGTCGGGAAAACCTCTATTGGTAAGTCAATCGCCCGGGCGTTAGGAAGAAAATTTGTGCGAGTTTCCTTGGGTGGGGTAAGGGACGAGGCCGAAATTCGCGGTCATCGCCGGACTTACGTCGGCGCTCTCCCGGGAAGAATCATTCAAGGAATCAAAACCGCGGGAACCAAAAATCCGGTTTTTATGCTTGATGAAATTGATAAAATTGGAATTGATTTCCGGGGTGATCCTTCTTCCGCTTTATTGGAAGCTTTAGATCCGGAACAGAATCGGGAATTTTCCGATCATTATCTGGAAGTGCCTTTTGATCTTTCCGAAGTCTTTTTTATTACGACCGGCAACATGCTGGATACCATTCCGCCTGCCCTAAGGGATAGGTTTGAGATAATCCGCTTTCCCGGCTATACCGAAGAGGAAAAATATCATATTGCCAAAAATTATCTTTGGAAAAAACAATTGGCGGTTAATGGCTTGGCTGATAATCTGGAAATTGATAAAAACGCGCTTTTGGAAATAATCCGGCGTTATACCCGCGAAGCGGGCGTCAGGGATTTGGAGAGAAATTTGGCGGCTGTTTGCCGGAAAATCGCAAAACTGGCGGCGGAAAAAAAGAAATTCGCCAAGAAAATCGGCAATCTAGAGGTAAAGAAATTTCTCGGTCCGGAAAAATTCAGCTCTACCCTTTTGGAAAAGAAAGACGAAATCGGGATGAGCACCGGCTTGGCTTGGACGGAATCCGGCGGCGACGTTCTTTTTATTGAAGTTGCTTTGATGCCGGGAAAAGGAGCGCTTCTTTTGACCGGTCATTTGGGCGACGTCATGAAAGAGTCTTGCCAGGCGGCAATGTCCTATGTTAAAAGTCATTGGCAACAACTTGGTTTAAAAGAAAATTTTGCCAAGAATTTGGATGTTCATGTTCATGTTCCCGAAGGAGCTGTTCCCAAAGACGGGCCTTCGGCCGGAGTGACAATTACCACTGCTCTGGTTTCCGCCTTGACCAAAAAACCCGTCAGGCGGGAGGTGGCGATGACGGGCGAGATTACCTTGCGCGGCCGGGTTTTGGAAATAGGCGGCGTTAAAGAAAAAGTTTTGGCGGCCCATCGGGCGGGAATAAAAACCGTCATTTTGCCCAAGGAAAACCGGAAAGATTTGATTGAAGTTTCCAAAGAAGTCAAAAAAGATATTAAATTTATTTTTGCTTCCGATTTGGATCAAGTCTTAAAAGAGGCAATTAAGTAGCCTTGCATGGTATAATTTCTTCGTCTGGGTCTCTTCGACACGTCAAACGTGCTTGATGGTTGCCTGGTTAGGCTCGGCCCCATCGTCTAGCGGCTAGGACAGCAGGTTCTCATCCTGTAAACCTCGGTTCGAGTCCGAGTGGGGTCACAATTATGTTTTATCAAAAAATAGACAATTCAAATTTTCTTATCCGGGTTGAACGGGGAGAGGAAATTCTCTCCTGCTTGAAAAAATTTTGCTTGAAATTAAAAATCAAAAGCGGGTTTTTTTACGGATTAGGGGCCTTGGATCGAGTAATTTTGGCCAATTATAATGTTAGCGAAAAGAAATATTTGGAGAAAAAATTTAAAAAAAGCTATGAGTTGACAAATATTACCGGAAATATTTCCTTTTTTGAAAATGACATTGTTATTCATGCTCACGGAACACTGGCTGATGAAAAAATGATGGTTGTTGGAGGTCATTTTGTGGAAGGAGTTATTTCCGGAACAGCTGAGTTATACCTGACGGCTCTGCCGATAAAAATTTTCAAAAAATACGATAAAGAAACCGGTTTAAAGCTTATGGATTTATCGGAAAAGGTATAATCGGCAATTTTTTATGGGTTATTGACAAAATGCGTGGATGTAGTATTATTCTTCGGTAAGCACGGCAGCTGGCAAGCTGCATTTTTGCTTTTAAGGAGTTAATTATGAATTCAAACAACAAAAATTTATTGACCAAAGAGGGAAAAGAAAAGCTGGAAAACGAGCTTAGGATTTTAACGGAAGAGAAAAGGCCGAAATTGGTGGAAAGATTGGCTTTGGCGAGAAATGCCGGAGACTTAAGCGAGAATAACGATTACGCGACCGCCAAGGAAGAATTGGAGTTTATGGACAGCCGGATTGAGAGTTTGGAAGCAACCTTGGCTTCAACGGTTTTAATCGATTCCCAAAAAGGGAAACCTTCTTCCGTTTGCCTTGGTTGTTCGGTAACCATTAAGAATGGTCAAGCTGATCAAAAATATTGTATTGTCGGCGAATGGGAAGCCGACCCGATAAATAAAAAAATCTCTCAAACTTCACCTTTGGGTCAGGCACTTTTAGGTAAGAAAATCGGCGAGGAAGTTGAAGTTGATGCGCCTGTCGGCAAAGTTACCTATAAAGTATTGGCAATAGATTGATTCTGTGCTAAACTCTTCTTGAGGATAAAACCGAATGGCGCCGATTGACGAGCTCCGCAAGACAAAAATTCAAAAGCTGGAAAGCTTAAAATCTTTAGGAATTAATCCCTATCCTTCAAAATTTTCCCGCAAAGAAACCTGTTTGGAAGCGCAAACTTCAATTGGAAAGCAAGTTACTATTGCCGGTCGCCTAAGGGGGCTGAGGGGCCACGGCGGTTCAATGTTTGCCGATTTGGTTGACGAATCGGGGAAGATCCAACTTTTCTTTTCCCGGGATATTCTCGGCGAGAAAAAATACGGGCTTCTGAAATTGCTTGATTTGGGTGATTTTATCGGGATTGAGGGTGAAGTTTTTCAAACCCAGGCCGGAGAAATTACGGTAAAAGTAGCCGATTTTTCGGTTTTAACGAAATCCATTCTTCCGTTGCCGGAAAAATGGCACGGGTTGGTTGATATTGAAACAAGGTTGAGAAAAAGATATTTGGATTTGATGATGAATTCCGAGGTTCGTCAGATGTTTGTTAAAAAGTCCAAATTTTGGCTGGCGGTCAGAAATTATTTGGCGGAAAAAGGTTTTTTGGAAGTGGAAACTCCGGTTTTGGAAGCGATTCCCGGCGGTGCCGATGCCCAGCCTTTTGTTACCCATCACCAGACTTTGGATACCGACTTTTATTTGCGGATTTCCTTGGAACTTCATTTAAAAAGATTGATTGTCGGCGGATACGAAAAAGTTTTTGAAATCGGCCGTATTTTCCGCAACGAAGGCATTGATGCCGAACATCTTCAGGACTATACCCAGATGGAATTTTATTGGGCCTACGCGGATTATAACGACCTGATGGTTCTCCTGGAAGATTTTTACCGCTATTTGGTTAAAGAAACCACCGGAGGGCTAAAAACCGCTCATGATGGTCAGGAAATCGATTGGGGTCAAAAGTGGCCGCGCTTGGATTTTAACGAATTGTTTTCAAAAATGGCCGGGTTAAATCCGGTTGAGGCAAAAAAAGAAGCGCTTTTTAAAAAAGCGCAGGATTTGGGTTTAAAACCGGAAAAAAATTTGGGTAAGGGCCGGTTGATTGATTTGATTTACAAGAAAACCGTTAGACCGACTTTAATCCAGCCTTGTTTTTTAATAAACTTGCCGGTAGAAATTTCGCCTCTTTCCAAAAGAAGCGAGAAAAATCCGGCGGTAGCGGAAAGATTATTGATAATGGCCGGCGGAACCGAACTGGGAAACGGTTTTTCGGAATTGAACGATCCTTTAGACCAAAGGCAGAGGTTTGAAGAACAACAGAAATTAAGAGAGGCGGGAGACGAAGAGGCCCAGATGATTGACGAAGATTTTGTTGAAGCTTTGGAATACGGAATGCCGCCGACCGCCGGATTCGGAATGAGCGAAAGAGTATTTTGCTTCTTGATGGATAAACCGATCCGCGAATGTGTCTTCTTTCCGATGATGAAAAAGGAATAATTATTGCTATCTCGTTATATTAGATGATAACCCGCGAACAAGCTTTTTCTTTAATAAAAGAACACGTCACCAACAATAACATTGTTAAGCATATGTTGGCCCTGGAAGTGTTAATGGCCGGGGTTTATGATGAGCTGGAAAAGAAAGGTTATACAAGAGAAGAGTTGGGGGGAACCAAAGAAGAGTGGATGATGGCGGGTTTGCTCCACGACGCCGATTACTGCGAAAACGTGCCGATGGAAGAACAAGGCATTCAAATTACCCGGTGGGCAAAAGAAAAAGGATACATAATTCCGGAAAATGTTGCCTACGCCATGGCGGCCCATAATTGGCACAATACCAAAACAGAACCAAAAACTCTGATGGATTGGACCATTTTTATGGGAGATTCGTTAACCGGCTTAATCGTGGCGGCCGCTTTGGTTTTACCTTCAAGGAAATTGGCCGAAGTTACTCCTCAAACGGTCCTAAATCGTTTTAAGGAAAAATCTTTTGCTAAAGGCACCAGGAGAGAAGATATTCAAACGTGCAAGGAAAAAATTGGTCTAAGTTTGGAAGAATTTGTTAAAATATCATTAGAAGCAATGCAAAAAATTAGCGCAGATTTGGGATTATGATGTAACATATATTTAAATATTAAACAAATTAAGATGATCGATATTAAAAAAATTAGAGAAAACCCGGAATATTTTAAAGAGGCGATTGCTGATAAAAAAGGTGATCCTAATTTGGTGGAAGAGGTCTTAAAAAACGACAAAGAAAAAAAAGAAATACTTTTAAAAGTCGAAAATCTACGTGCAGAAAGAAATAAACTAGGTAAAGAAGATATTGGAAAAGGAAAAGAGTTAAAAATTGAATTGAAAAAATTTGAAGACGAGTTAGAAAAAATTGAGGAAAAATTAAAAGAAATTTTATGGAATCTTCCCAATCCTGCCCACCCGGATGTTCCTGTTGCTAAAGATTCAAGCGGCAACAAGGTATTAAGAAAATGGGGAGAGATTCCTCAATTTGGTTTTGCTCCCAAGGATCATTTAGAAATTGGCGAATATTTGGACTTAATTGATGTCAAGACCGCTGGAATTGTTACCGGTTCTCGGTTCGGATATTTAAAGAATGAAGCAGTTTTACTCGAATTTGCCCTGGTTCAATTAGTTTTTAAAACCCTAACCGATGGTTCAATTTTGGAAACGATTGCCGATAAGGTAGAAAAAGGTTATTCAACTAAACCATTTGTTCCCGTGGTTCCTCCCCAGCTAATAAAAGCAGAAGTAATGGATAAAATGGCCAGACTTTATCCGAAAGAAGAAAGATATTTTTTTGAAAAAGACAATCTCTCTTTTATCGGCAGCGCCGAACACACTTTAGGACCGATGCATATGGACGAGGTAATTCCGGAAAAAGAATTACCGTTTAGATACGTCGGTTTCTCTACTTCTTTTAGACGGGAGGCTGGGTCTTATGGTCAGGATACAAAAGGGATTATTCGGGTACATCAATTTGATAAATTGGAAATGGAATCATTTTCTATTC